>Ga0208693_1002561_pt1 | contig 11909 bp, 10 predicted proteins | sample AD_UKC071_MetaG_FD_184438 | JGI IMG/M metagenome (GOLD analysis project Ga0208693, IMG submission 184438) | Active sludge microbial communities of municipal wastewater-treating anaerobic digesters from USA - AD_UKC071_MetaG (SPAdes) (version 2) | ecosystem: Engineered > Bioreactor > Anaerobic >... | reverse complement strand
GTGGGATTTGTGTAATTTCCCGGTAGATCCGGAAGAGCTGCAAGGAAGGGCCTGCTATGCAGGACTTGATTTATCCTCTACTACCGATATCACCGCCTTTGTGCTGGTATTCCCACCAGAGGAGGAAGGGGACAAATACTATGTGCTGCCTTTCTTTTGGATACCGGAAGAGACTCTTTACCAGCGGGTGAAAAAAGACAGCGTACCTTATGACATCTGGTACCAGCAGGGATTGCTAAACCTAACGGAGGGGAATGTGGTTCATTATGGCTTTATTGAAAAGTTCATCGAAAGGCTGGGGGAGAAATATAACATTAGGGAAATTGTCTACGACCGTTGGGGAGCTACCCAGATGAGTCAAAATCTAGAAGGTATGGGCTTTACAGTTGTGCCCTTTGGTCAGGGTTTTAAGGATATGTCACCACCCACCAAAGAAATGATGCGCCTGATTTTAAGCCAGCAAATCGCCCATGGCGGTCATCCGGTGCTTAGATGGATGGCGGATAATATTGTGGTGAGAACCGATCCCGCCGGAAATATCAAAGTGGATAAGGATAAATCCGTAGAAAAGATTGACGGCATTGTAGCCATGATCATGGGTCTGGCCAGAGCCACAGTAAATCCGCCCGATGATGGGGGATCTATTTATGATCAAAGAGACATGATCATTTTGTAAAAGGAACAGCTGCTAATGAAAAGGGGTGATGTAAACTATGGCAAACTTTTTTAAATGGCTCTTTAAGGCCCGAGATAAACCTCATGACAGTGTCAGTGGGGCACCGGTCTTTTATATGGGCCAGAGTGTAGCGGGGAAAATGGTTAATGAAAGAACCTCTATGCAGACTACAGCTGTTTTCGCCTGCGTGAGAATCATTGCTGAGACAATAGCATCATTACCTCTGCACACCTACCGGTACCGGGGTGAAGGAAAAGAAAAGATGTATGACCATCCCTTGTACCGGATTTTGCATGATGAGCCTAATCCGGAAATGAGCTCTTTTACCTTGCGGGAGACGATGATGACCCATCTTCTCCTTTGGGGGAACAGCTACTCTCAGATTATCCGAAATGGTCGGGGCGATGTCCTGGGGCTATACCCGCTTTTGCCGGATAAGATGCTGGTAGACCGGGATCAAAAGGGTGAACTTTACTACACCTACCGTAAGGAAGGAGAAAGCTATTTTCTTGGCCCGGATGAAGTGCTGCATATTCCTGGCTTAGGTTTTGATGGGGTTATGGGCTACTCGCCGGTGGCTTTAGCAAAAAACGCCATCGGTTTAAATATCGCTGCCGAGGAATACGGAGGCAGATTCTTTGCTAACAATGCTACCCCCACGGGGATTCTCTCCACTTCCGGAACCATAAAGGATCCTACTAAGGTCAGGGATGCCTGGCAGGCCGCTTATGGGGGAAGTAATAATTATAAAGTGGCGGTGCTAGAGGATGGCCTTCAGTATCAGGCTATCAGCATACCTAACTCCGACGCCCAGTTTTTAGAGACCAGAAAGTTTCAGATAGAAGAAATCTGCCGGATTTTTCAGGTGCCGCCCCATATGGTGGCTGATCTGAGCCGATCCAGCTTTTCCAACATTGAGAACATGGCAATTAGCTTTGTGGTTCATACCATTCGTCCCTGGCTGGTACGGATTGAACAGGCTATGAACCGGAAGCTTTTTAAAGAGGGGGAGAAGGGTACTTGCTTTGTCTCCTTTAATGCTTCAGCGCTGATGCGAGGAGACTATAAATCCCGGATGGATGGTTATGCCATTGGCATTCAAAACGGATTCTTTTCTGTTAACGATGTGAGGAGAATGGAAAACATGGATCCAATACCTGAAGAAGAGGGAGGGGACTTATACTTAACGAACGGGAACATGCTGCCCTTAAAGATGGCAGGGGCCTATGCGAAGAAGGCCTTGGAGGAAAATGCGGGTTATGAAGAGTGAAGTAAAAGCATAGGCTTAAACTTTTTAAAAGCACCACTATGTTTTTGTTGATTATTTCTTGCCAATTGCATATACTAGAAGTAGGGTAAGTAGGAAATATAGGAGGTGCGAAAATGGAAATCGCAAAAGTCATGTCTAAAGGACAGGTAACAATACCAATTGGCATAAGAAAAAAGTTAAACATCAAGGAAGGAGATAAAGTCGTTTTTATTGAAAGAGATGGCAATATGATTATTGCAAATTCTGCAATGATCGCTCTTCAAAAAATTCAGAATGACTTTGAGGGCGAGGCTGAAAGGTTAGGTCTTGAGAGTGAAGATGATGTCGTTAAATTAGTTAAGGATGTTAGACGAGAAGTTCAGGCAGAAAAAACAGGTAAAAAATTATGAGAGTAATGTTAGATACAAATGTATTGATTTCTGTCATTGTTTTAAAGAGTAAAACTCTAAATATAATGCTTGAATGGTAAGCGCATAATAAGAGCGTGTATGGAAACAACCCTGGAATTATGGGACAATTCTCTAAATCAGAGTTTGTAGAGTTTTTCAAGTTAGTCGAAAAACTCCAAAGGAGGTTTTAGAGTTTGGACTCCAGGGAAGTTGTCCACAAATACCGGTTAAGTAAATGGACTGCAATCATCCGTGAGTGCCGCAGCAGCGGGCAAACTGTCGCAGTATGGTGCAGTGAACACAACATCAACCAGAAAACTTACTACTATTGGTTAAAACGTGTCCGTGATGCTGCTTGTGAAGCCCTTCCGGCTTTGAATGCCGACAATAATTCCATCGTCCCGGTAAATATTCCGCATTCAGCTGCCAATACCCATCCTACAGATCAGAAATCATCCACGGCTATGGTTGTGCATCTGGGTTCCGTTACCTTAGAGATCACCAACTCGGCATCTGCGGTACTGATTGAAAATACTCTGAAGGCACTTCAATATGTTCGGTGATATTTCAAAGGCAAAAATGATCTATATTGCTTGTGGGTATACCGATATGCGGAAATCGATCGACGGATTTGCGGCAATAGTCCAGCAAAATTTTCACTTGAACCCTTTTCAAAACAGCCTGTTTCTTTTCTGTGGCCGCCGGCGTGAACGTTTAAAAGCCCTTTATTGGGAAGGCGATGGATTTGTTCTTCTCTATAAGCGTTTGGAAAACGGTCGTTTTCAATGGCCAAAGACACCTGAAGCTGTCCGGGAACTCTCTTTTCAGGAACTACGCTGGCTCCTGGAGGGATTGTCCATTGACCAGCCTAAAGCCGTTAAAAAATTGGATTTCACCCCTTGCATCTAATACCCAAAAAAGCTAGCAAACCCGTATAAACACTAGGTTTTTTGTCGTTTTTATGGTATAATTTAAATATCATAAAACGCAAAGGGACCTTGATTGATGAGCGCTGCAGAGCAGGTCAAAACAATTGAAACACTTGAAAAACGCATTGCTGAACTGGAGCTGGAAAACAAACGGTTACATGACAGTGTTGACTATCTGACGCGCAAATTATTTGGCAGAAGTTCTGAGAAGACATCCGTCCTTGCCTTGGGGCAGATGTCTCTTTTTATTTTTAATGAAGCAGAAACTGAGGCTGATCCAAAGGCGACGGAACCTGAACTGAAAGAAGCACGGCATTACTGGGTAAAGAAATACAAAGGGCAACGCAAGGATTCCCTAAAGAACATCCCGCATGTTAAGCGATTATGTACCATGGAAGAAATGGATCGTTTCTGCGAAAAGTGTAATACTGAACTGGTACCGGTCGGCGAAGAGTTTGTTCGTACAGAAGTCGAGTTTATTCCCGCTGAAGTCAGGGTCATTGATTATTACCGGGAAACCTTTGAGTGCCGTGCTTGTCGCAATAACGGCCAGCCCTACATGGAAAAATCCCCAGTACCCGATCCGGTAATTCAGCATTCATTTGCTTCTCCCTCCAGTGTCGCATGGGTCATGTACCAAAAATTCGTCAACGCTTTGCCTTTGTACCGGCAGGAAAAAGAGTGGAAGGCACTGGGAGTCAGCTTAAGCCGCGCAACGATGGCCAATTGGATCATCGCAGCCTCCCGGGACTGGCTCGTGCCAATCGTAGAGCGAATGCATCAGATACTCCTGAAAGAGAAATACCTGCATTCGGACGAAACTCCGGTACAGGTCCTAAATGAAGAGGGACGCAAGAATACCACGGATTCCTACATGTGGGTCTACAGCACCGGTCAGCACTGTTCTCATCAAATCAGGATCTTCGATTACCGGACGGGTCGAAGCGGCAAGTACCCGCAGGAATTCCTTGAAGGATTCAATGGATACCTTCATACGGACGCCTATGCCGGTTACAACAAAGTGACCGGCATCAAGCGATGTCTTTGTTGGTTTCATCTGCGAAGATATTTCGTCGATGCCCTGCCGAAAAATGTCCAAAGCCCGGAAGCAGCCATCCCAAGTCAGGGAATTGCTTACTGCAACAAACTTTTCGACATAGAAGAGAAACTTGAAAAACTTTCACCCCAGGAGCGCAAGGCCGAACGTCTGAAACAGGAGAAAAAGGTTTTGGATGCTTTTTGGGCATGGGTTGATTCCGTCAGGAACACCGTTCTGCCCAAGTCCAAGCTGGGAGAAGCCTTGAATTATGCCTTCGTCCATAAAAAAGAGCTGATGAATTACCTGGAAAACGGCCACTGCGTTATCTCGAACAACCTGGCTGAAAACAGTATCCGCCCCTTCACGATTGGAAGGAAAAATTGGCTCTTCAGCGGCAGCCCGAAAGGAGCCGCAGCCAGTGCTGCTGTGTACAGCATTGTTGAAACTGCTAAAGCGAACGGTCTTAATCCATACAAATACCTGCTTTTGATCTTCCGGGACATGCCCGGCGTCCTCTTTAAGCAATATCCGGAATTCCTTGAAGACTACCTCCCATGGAGTCCAGAAGTTCAGAAAGCCTGTAAGTAGAGCAAAACCTCAGTTTACACTGGTTTTGCTCATTTTTCAATACACCTTGTTACTTGACGCTTACCATCTAAAGACGCATCTAAAGACGCATCGAAAGACGACGGTGAACTTGTTCTAAAATTGGAATGCGAGGATAACACTCTGGATGGAATCTTAAGACGAGCGGTACCCACTGCGGAGGAATTTGAAAGGATTAAGGCAGGATCGCGGCAGCGGTCACTTAAGGATTATAAGCTCAGTTATGTAAAACTAGCGATTGAACAGGGTTATACATTTAAGGAAATCGGTGCAAACATTGGAGTATCAGGTGAAGCGGTAAATAAGATGATAAGAGGTGCCTGACACCAACTGGGAGTATAAATAATTTGGGAGTATAAATAATTTCATGTAAATAGCGGCAATTCTCCATGTATTCTGTCCATAAGAGCTTTCGGCTGACTCCATTATTGAGCAGCTCTTTGTGGACATAGTTTAGGCCAGGCATACGTTTTTTGACGTTTTCCTGCTTAGTCTTGAGGAATAGGATTCCTTATAATACATAATACATGATACAGCATCAGTCTGATTGTCATCTAATGGCCAGCGAAATGATGGTTCCCGGCAACCGGATAGGTGGTGTAACACCTCCCGGAATACCCAGCCAGACAGCACCGGGGAGTTTTCGATTGAAGGCAGGACCCCGGATAGTTCCTCGCCCCGGAGGAGATGAGGGGACACCCGTAGAATCAGTATAATCATAATCAGGTTAATTAAGGCGGGGCAGGGGAATCGGGTTGAACCTGCAAGTTAGAACAATAAGCAAAAACAGGCAATTGGCCATTAATATATTGGCAAGTTATATTGCCCTTTTTGTTCAAATGGGGATTAGTTTTTTTCTGAGTCCCTATATAGTCAGGACTGTTGGGGTTGAGGCTTACGGTTTTGTACAATTTTCCTATGTCCTGATCTCGTATTTTGCAATTTTATCAGTTGCCTTGAATTCCATGTCCAGCCGGTTCATAATGGTATCCTGTTTTAGAGGGGATTTCATAGCGGCAAACAAATATTTTGCATCAACGTTTTACGCCAATGTTATTCTGGGAGCAATAATTTTCCCGGTCCTGGCAGCAGCCATTTTAAACATCGCTAAAATAATCAATGTTCCTGCACACTTGCTTGTTGATGTGCAGTTTTTAATGGGTTTTATGGCGGTTAATTTTGTTGTTGACCTGCTGGCTACAAACCTGGGTATATCATATTACGTCTCAAATAAGCTGTATTTGTTTTCTCTGGTCCAGGTATACGGCCATATTCTCCGGGCTGTGCTGCTGATTGGATTTTTTACTTTTTTTGAACCCTATGTTGCTTACATCGGCTTAATCACTCTGATTATAACGATCTTTACTCAATCAGCGAATATTTACTGGAAGAGAAGGCTGATTCCGGACCTGAACATAAACAGAAAATTCTTTGACCTGAAAAAGGTCAAAGAACTGATCTCCTCAGGTGTCTGGAATTCCATCACCCGCCTGGGCCAGATCCTGCAGGATGGTCTTGATTTACTGATCGCCAATTTGATGCTAAGTGCAACAGCTATGGGAATTCTGGCAGTTGCAAAGATTATTCCCAACGTTATTAATATGATTTTGCACGCGATGATTTCAACATTTCTGCCCGACATGACGGAGCTGTATGCCAAACAAAAATACGATGAGCTTGTTAAGTCGGCAAAACGGTATATGAAAATTACCGGAATGATTATTAATATTCCCATAGCCCTGCTGATAGCCTTTGGAGATATATTGTACGCCCTGTGGTTCCCCACGCAGGATTCGGGTTTGCTGCAGTTGTTGTCTGTCATAACGGTTTTACCCTGGGCTATAATGGGGCAGACGGCCATAATACATAACATTTTTACAATTGTTAATAAAATCAGGGTTAATTCCATACTGGTGACTATAACCGGTTTCTTAAATGTGTTGCTTGTGTTAGTGCTGTTGAAAACCACGTCCCTGGGGCTGTTTGCCGTGGCCGGCGTGAGTTCTGTCTTGATTATCATCAGAAACCTGGGCTATACCCTGCCCTTCGGGGCTCTCTATCTTAACCGCCGGTGGACTACCTTCTTTCCGGAAACCGGGAAATCGGTTGCTTCAGTTTTTGTTATAAGCGCGGCGGGTTTGTTTATAAAATCATTTTTACAGGCTTATTCCTGGTCCGGCCTGTTTGTGGTTGCCATAATCACAGTCCTTTTGGGGCTGGGCTTCAACTTTCTGATAGTGTTCAACAAAGATGACCGCATTTATATTTTTGATAAGATTAGAGCAAGGATGGGTTGAATGGTGGGTTGGGTTGAATGGTGCCTGACACCAACTTATCAACTTATTGAATATTGAAACAATTTAGCGGTGATGGTACCTGATGCCTGACATGCTGCCGGCAGCATCATTGAAATTTGCCTGATTTGGAGATTATTCCGGAAGTAAAAAGGAAACAGCTGCCTGGAAGTGGAAAAATACAGGTGGGAGTTGGGAGCTGAAAGCGTCCCTTCTGACGCAGTATAATCCCCACGGAATATTCATAGCTCTGGAGGAGATGGGGTATTTGCTGATGAGTGTTTCCTTCCTTTGCCTGGTCCCGGTTTTTTCAGGAACTGACAATATGGAAAAAGGATTGCGCAGGGTCTTCAGCTTTGGTTTTCTTTTAACAATCACATCTCTGATCATATATTCTGCTAATTATGGTATTCACCGCGAATATAGATTCGAAGTAGCGGCTATTTCCATTAACTGGACAGTATTGCTGGTAACCTGCATACTTTTGAGTATAATATTTAGAAAGCGGAAATTTACTTTTGAATAAATTACTAGACTACATTGAATAAATTATTCTGAATATGGGAAATATCGGGAGATAACATTACAATCATTGAGATAGAGGAGGGAGAATTGAATTATGCTTAAAACATCCTATGAGGAAATTGTTGATGTTCAGGCAATTGGACAGACCCAGAATACAAGGAATTTGAATGATCTTTTACCCCTTGCAAGCGCAGAGAACCTTTCTCCGGCAGAAAATGATCCGGAACAAAACCTCCTGGTTATTATTGATATGCAGAACGATTTTATGGAAAATGGAAGTTTGGGTGTTCCCGGTTCCCACGGTGATGTTGAAAGGCTTACCAGGTTTGTGTATAAAAATATGGCTAAAATCTCCCAAATTGCCATGACCCTGGATACCCACATACCCCACCAAATTTTCTTTCCTTGCTGGTGGGTTGATCAGGATGGCAATAATCCTCCGCCATTTACTCCGATTACAAAGGAAGATTTAGTCAATGGAAAATGGAGACCGGTGTATTTCCCCGCGGATAGTGTTGATTACGTCGAAGGTCTGAAAAAAGCCGGTAATATGGATTTATTTATCTGGACTTATCATTGTATTCAGGGGACATTCGGCTGTACTTTGGAAAACCAGTTGAGCAATATGATTTACTTTCATGCGGTGGCAAAAAAGAGTACGCCAATATGTATTGTCAAGGGGACCGATCCTCTGTCAGAAATGTACGGCATTATCAAGCCGGAGTATGATAAAAAGAATTATGTTAATCTTGACTTCCTTAATTTATTTGAAAAATATCATAAAATTATTATTGCCGGTGAAGCGGCCAGCCACTGTGTTTTGAGGTCAATTCAGCAGTTTCTGGAGTATTATTCCAACAGGCCGGATATATTGCGGAAATTCGTTATCCTTGAGGATTGCATGTCGGATATACCTGGATTTGATTCGAAAAGTGAATATGGGAAACTGAAAAAAGAAAACCAGATTAGTATTGTAAAATCTGTTGATTTAGTGCTTTAAGCACAAGAAGATAGCGGCGGAAAAGGAGTTTTTTTTACCGTGCGGCCCGGGATGTGCCCGGGCCCGGGACTAAAAGGGATAAATAAGAAAACACCCCGGAGAAGGATTATATGACTGTAAACCACAAGCTCAAACCAGCCCTGTCCTGGCTAGCTGTCCTGCTGTTCATGCTGGCCATATATTTTCTTTCAGCGCACCCTGCCGGTATTTCTAATGCCTACAGCAAAGGTATAGTAGCCTTTCTGGTTGAAAACGCCTTGAAGCTGACCGGGAAGGCTATTACTGATCAGGACATGTTGAGGTTGATCTCTGAGGTAAATTCAGTTGCCCGTGAGTACATGCACGGGGTGGTTTTTTTTGTGCTGGGGATGCTGGTTCACAATGCTGTGAGGCAGTGCGGCGCCAGGGGAGTGAAAGCTGTGGCCGCAGCCCTGGCTATATGTGTGGTCTACGGGATAACCGATGAAATCCACCAGATCCTTGTTCCCGGCAGGGCTTTTCAGCTTAGCGACCTGGTGATGGATGCTGCCGGCAGCGTTATTGGTATTTGCGTGGTCTGGGCGCTGTACCGGAAGGAAAAGGACCTCTCTGGTTGAAAAGTGGGGGCTGGTTGTAAGGTGAAAATTGGTTAGAAAGTGGGGACTGGTTGAAAAGTGAAAAGTGGTTAAAAAGTGGGAAGTGTTTGGAAAGTGGGTACTGTTTGAAAAATGGAAAATGGAAAGTGGAAAGTGGGACTTGTTGGAAAGTGGTGAAATGAACGTAAGTCCCATTGATTAGTATTGATTATTAATGCAATCGTAAAGATATATTTCAAATTCTTCGTGTAACAATGTAAGATATTATTAAAGCATGGATAGTGAAAAAAATATCTTACTAGAGAGAGTAATATTTGTAAAAAGGTGATTCCTTGTATTTCTTTGACGGGAACTATTAAAGTTTTAATATTATAGCCCCTCTTAAATCTCCTTTTGTAAAGCTGGTCTAAACAGCTTATTTTTTTTTGTTTAAAACGATTTGTTTGTTATTCCCCGGGTTTTCCTGTGCAGTGCTCTTGCCTGGAATATCTTGCGAAAAGTATAATGAGGAAAAAAAACGGGGGTGCCTGCAAAGTGGAGGTGTTATACCAGGGCAGTTATTTTTATTCGGTTAAGAAGGTTAAAGACAGTGAACTTCTGGCTGAAACTGTTTTCCTAAGCACTGAGCTTGAGGCGGTGGGGACGCTTCTGGTTGATTTAAAGAGTTTTTGCATTAAAGAGGCAGGCTGGGAAATACACCGCGCTCCGGACCCGGAATTGCAGGGCAGGGGCGTTTTGCCGGAGTTAAAGGGGGTTGAGGCTTATTTCAATGCCGGCAGGTTTTTAAGCCGTGCGACGGACAGGATTGGCGGCGGATTGGTCAAAGGGCTTCTAACCGAGTGTGTCAGGGGAATCATTCAGGCGGAAACTTATATTACCAAATACAGGGGGTTCCCTACAGAAGATGAATATGAGAGGTGCTGGAAACAGGAGCATGTAGATTCCTGCCGCTACTATAAACGGGAAAACATGGGCGAGAATCACTGGTTCGCCTATGTCGGCGAGCACAGAAGGGAAATCAACCTATTTAACAGGTACAAAAGTATGACGGTATACCGCCGGACAGACGGGTCCTTTTTGGCAACCGGCAGTTTTAGCGATAGTTTTCATGAACTGAATGTGCAGTTGTCCTTTGACGGGGACAGGATAACTTCCTGTAAAGCAGCCTTCTTACGGGCGCCGGGTCCGGTTTGTATTGAGAGTTCGGAGTTCCTCGGGCCGTTTACCGGAAGAAGTATTGCGGAGCTTAATAAAAAAGAGGTTGCCAAAATAATCGGAGGCCCTGACGGCTGCATTCACCTTGTGGATATCATCCATGACACGCTGACTGCAGCCAGGGTTAGTTCATTAGATGCAGGACAATTACTACAGCTGCCAGGATGAAAAGGCAGCCCAAAACCGTGGTCATGTTAAAATTGTGCTTTTTCAAGAAAACGCTGATCTTCTTTTTTAACCTTCTGTTGTAGCTTTTCTTTTTTTTCTTGCGTATCTTCATGATTTAGACCATCTTCCCATTTTTCTTGTTTTCTTGAAGTTCTTTCTTCTTGGTTCTTGCTGCCGTTTCCTGCTGTAATTTGCCGGCAGATGGTTTATTTTGGGTGAAAAGGTTGTGGCCGGGGCAAAAAAACTGGTTTTTCCCGGCTATTTCCCATTATAATTGTAAGATGGGGCAAATGTTTGACGGTCAAGATTTTTATGTAAAAGTTTTTATGTTTTAAAGGGTGAGGAGTTGTTGCCGGGTGTCCCTGTTATTCTTTTCCATCCGCAATGCCTTTCGCAAAAAGGCGGTGGCCGCCCTGGCGGTGTCCGGGGTGGCCTTCGGCTGCGCCCTGATGACTTTTTTGTTTTCTGTGGCCTCCGGGATGGAAAACCGGGTGGAGCAAACCTTCAGCAACCTTTCCGGACGGATAATGGTTACCCAGAAGGGTTCTGTTTTTGGCGGGCTGTTTCAGGGTGTAGGTTCGTCCTCTATCCCGGACTCCTACATAGGTTTGATCGATGATGTACCCCACGTAACGAATGTTACCGGTCAGGTGACGGCTATACTGCGCCCGGTGGGCTCTGCGCTGGTGATGCCGTTGTTTGGTTACGGGGGAGAAGAAGCGGGGGGTACACCTTTTCGCAGGATTGTAGAAGGGGCTGCGCCTGTCGGCGACGACGAAGTGGTGATCGGCAAGAGCCTCCAGGAGTACCTGGGGTTTATGAATGTTTTCTATGAAACCGGCGGAGTTTACCAGTTTCGTGTCTCCGGGAGCAAGGAGGATGTGCGGGACATCAAGGTGGTGGGCGTTTACCGGACGGGTAATGAGCTGCTGGACGGAGGCTTCAGCGGCACGGAAAAGCTGGCCCGGGAGCTTGGCCGTCTGCAGCCCGGCAAATTTTCAGCCATCAGTGTGCAGGTGGGGGGCATGGAACACGTTGAGGAGGCCGCCCGGGAGATCGAGCTGAGGCTGGCGGGGAAAAAGCCCGAAGTGCAGATTGTGGTGCCCCGGGAGCTGCTGATCCCGCTGACCAATGTGCTCAGGATTTTAGGTCAGTTTTTCCTGGCGGTGTCGCTGGTGGCCGTGGTGGCCGGCTGCCTTACGATCATGGTGGTGATGCTGTTG
>Ga0208693_1002554_pt1 | contig 11921 bp, 8 predicted proteins | sample AD_UKC071_MetaG_FD_184438 | JGI IMG/M metagenome (GOLD analysis project Ga0208693, IMG submission 184438) | Active sludge microbial communities of municipal wastewater-treating anaerobic digesters from USA - AD_UKC071_MetaG (SPAdes) (version 2) | ecosystem: Engineered > Bioreactor > Anaerobic >... | reverse complement strand
AGCTGCGTGGAATTGGTATAAAAAGGCTCTGCACCTTCTTTCCAATGTGCTTCGTTTGCACAGACGATATCTGGATATTTCTCCTTATCAATTTTGGCCAATCGGTAAGATGTGCCCTCTGCTGGCGTGGCTTCCAAGTTGTAGTTGTTAGATGTTTCTTCTTGGTATTGAATGAGCCTGTCACGCATGAAATCAAGAGTTCTTAACGCGAACCGGTGTCCTTCTTCACTGCCAATATCAGTTCCAAGCAGATTTAGGCAAGCTTCATTCATGCCAATGAGGCCGATGGTGGAGAAGTGGTTTTTCCAGTAACCACCGAACGTATTTTTAATATCCTTTAAGTAGAACTTTGTATAAGGATAAAGTCCCTGCTCTGTGAACCGCTCTAGCACCTTTCTCTTTATTTCCAAGCTGTTCTTGGCTAAGTCCATCATCTTTGCCAAAGCTTCAAGAAACTCCTCTTCGCTGTGGCACAAATATCCCAATCTGGGCAGATTTATGGTGACTACGCCTATGCTTCCTGTTTTTGGGTTGGCTCCGAACAACCCTCCGCCTTTTCTTTCCAGCTTCTGCGTATTAATACGTAGTCGGCAGCACATGGATCTCACATCTTCAGGCTTCATATCGGAGTTGATGAAATTGGAGAAATAGGGTATACCGTACTTTGCAGTGATCTCCCACAGAAGTTCCATGTTCTCATTGTCCCAGTCAAAGTCCTTAGTGATGTTGTAGGTGGGAATGGGGAATGTGAAAGGTCTTCCTTTTGCATCACCCTCCAACATGACTTCCAAGAAAGCTTTGTTAAGCATGTCCATCTCTTTTTGGAAGTCGCCGTAAACGGCATCTTGAAACTCACCGCCAATGACCACGGGTTGATTTGCCAAGTGTTTTGGAGGCGTCAGGTCCAAAATTATTTTCATAATTTCCAACCTCCTGCTTCGTCAAAAATATCTATCGAAACCAAAATATATGTAACATCAGTCTCATTCCACTTTCAAGCAAAATAAGCCTCTTTATAACTACCGCACTTAATTCAAAACCGCCATATTTTCTTTGAAATATGAAAAAAGTATTACAATAACCTGAGTATAAAGAAGGCAGGGTTTATTGTAGTCACAATTAACACTTTTGTTTGCAAGCGAAAGCCCCACTATAAAAGTGGGGCTACTGAATTTATCCAGCATTTTTGTTCTGCTTTCTTAATTCTTCATAGACCTTTTTAAACAGTAATTCCATTAAACTTTTTGCGAACAAGGAGTCGTCTATCACCTTTGTAAAAAACTTCAGATTCTGATTCATCCTGTTTATTACTTTATTCATAAACTCTTTTTCATAGGCATACCAGAAATCCTCTGGCGTGTTTGTCTGGGCTTTTATAACCATTTCAGAATCCGAATTGAAGTCTTCCACAATCTGCTCTATCGATAATCTGTCAGCTGGCGAAAAGTCAGTGCCGTGCCTCCTATTGAGTTCTTCAATTATTTCAGAAAGCGGCTCTTTCTGTTCCTTTCTCTCTCCCGTCCCCGAAAATCTGGCAGGGGCAAGAGGAGTATTGGCGTCTTCTGGAGAAAGCGACAGACTGCCTTCAAAGGTCTTTTTGTTTGTGTAATACTCTAATGCTACTTTATCTGTCAAATCTATCGGCGAATGACTGCCTTTAGGAAGTTTTTTCAATAAATAAGTGAGGTAAAGATACAGCTTGAAAAGCTCGGTATCCTCAAAAGGCGTAATTTGGAGCAGAAAAGTATAAAGCCTTATAAACTTTTCCGCCTGCTTTTTAAAGCTTTCGTATTTGCTTTCATCTTCCTGTTTCATCTCTTTAAGCCTTTTTACCCCTCTGTCCACTATGGCATTAAGCCTCTGGCTTTTGTTTGTCGTTTCCTTGTAGTAAATTTCGGCAAAGTTCGACAATTCTTCTGGCAGATATACGCCGTATTCGTCCAGTTTTGTCTGCAGGTCGTATATCAAATTAGGATCTGTTGTCTCTTCAACAATTGTCTTGTCGTAATAAGGCTTGAACGCTTCCTGTATGTCTTCGGCTTTGTTTACGAAGTCCAAAATGAAGGTATCTGTCTTGCCTGGATAAGTTCTGTTGAGCCTCGACAGCGTCTGAACCGCTTTTACTCCTGAAAGCTTTTTGTCAACATACATCGTATGAAGAAGCGGTTGGTCAAAGCCAGTCTGGTACTTTTCCGCAACCAGAAGCACCTGGTACTCGTCGGTGTCAAACCTGTCGGGCAGTTCTGTCTCCTTAAACCCATTCATGCTTGCCTCGGTATACTCAACATCCCCGTCCTTTACCGACCCCGTAAAAGCCACTAATGTTTTCATGTCTTTATAGCCCTTCTTTTTAATGTATTCGTCAAAAGCCAGCTTATACCTCACCGCATGAAGTCTCGAGCTGGTCACCACCATCGCTTTTGCCCTGCCGCCGATTTTCCGCATGGTCACATTGCGGAAATGCTCAACCATAATTTCTGTCTTCTGTGCTATGTTGTGCGGGTGTAGGCTCACAAAGCGTGTGAGAGCTTTTGTCCCTTTTGCCTTGTCAAAAGCAGGGTCATCTTCTATTTTTTTTGCTATCTTGTGGTATGTCTCGTAGGTAACATAGTGCTGCAGAACATCAAGAATAAATCCTTCTTCTATGGCCTGCCTCATAGTATAAAGGTGGAAAGGCTGCGGCTTGCCATCGGGGCCTCTTGTTCCGAACATTTCCAGAGTCTCGGGCTTCGGAGTTGCCGTGAAAGCAAAAAAGCTTATGTTCTTCTGCGGGCCTCTTTTTTTCAACACTGCAAGTATAGCGTCGTCGGGATCTCCAGCTTTCTTCTCGGCTTCTTCATCAAGGCGCTGGGCTTCTTCAAGAGACTCAGCCGACAGCACTTCTCTCAAGGCACTTATATTCTCTCCTGTGGTGCTTGAATGTGCTTCATCAATAATGACTGCATATTTTCTCTTCTCAAGTTGCCCCACTTTATCGAGGATAAATGGAAATTTTTGTAGGGTAGAGACAATAATTCTTGCTCCTCCCTTCAGGGCTTCGGCAAGCTGGTTGGAATCCTTGTCTATATTCTGTACTACGCCGTGCTTGTGTTCGAGCTGATAGATGCTGTCCTGAAGCTGTCTGTCAAGCACTATCCTGTCTGTTATGACCACCACTGTGTCAAAGACGGGGCTGTCGTTGTCATCATGCAGGTTTGCAAGGCGGTGGGCAAGCCAGGAGATGGTATTGGTTTTCCCCGAGCCTGCACTGTGCTGGATGAGGTAGTTGTGTCCTGCACCTTTTTCTTTTGCGTCCTGCTCGAGTTTCCTCACTGCATCGAGCTGGTGGTAGCGGGGGAATATAAGCTTTTCTTTTGTTTTCTTATTGCCTTTTTCGTCTTTGTACTCTTCTTTCTTGATGAATATGAACTTTTGGACTATATCCAGCAAGCTGTCCTTCTGAAGTATCTCGTTCCAGAGGTAATCCGTTTTAAAGCCGTTGGGATTTTCGGGATTGCCTTTGCCACCGTTGTTCCCTTTGTTAAAGGGCAGGAATTCCGTCTTATCGCCTGCGATTCTTGTTGTCATATATACCTCATCGGTATCTGCCGCAAAGTAAACCACTGCCCTTTTCTTGAACTGGAAAAGCAATTCGCTCGGACTTCTGTCCTTCTTATACTGCTGTATAGCGTCCTCGTATGACTGCCCTGTAAAGGGGTTTTTAAGTTCCAGAACCGCTACAGGAAGACCGTTTATGAAAATCACCATATCCACGCTTTTTTCATCTTTCGTGCTGTAGTGAACCTGCCTCGTTACGGAGACTCTGTTTTTGCCGTAAAGCTCCAGTGCTTCGGCGTTCAACTTGCTTGCAGGCTTAAAGTAGGCAAGGTCAAGGTGAGCATTATAGTCCCTGATGCCGTGCCTTAAAACATCGATTGTTCCTCTGTTGGCAAGCTCTTGATTTAAGCGGTAAAGGATTTTAGCTTTGTACTGGTCTTGATAGACTTCTTTCAGCTTTTCCATTTTTTTTGGCTGGGTATCTTCCAGAAAATCGAACAGCATCTTAGTGTCGATGGCATATTCCCTGTTGTAATCATTAGGATCACCTTTGTGATATCCGCTTTTTAAAAGACACTCCTCGACATATTCTTCGAGGCTTTTTTCGGTAAGATCAATTGGTGTTTTTGGCATCTAAAACCACTCCTTCCGTATTTGAGGTAAAGTCCCGCACATCAATTTTGCCCGTAACGGCTTCATAAATGAGGGACTGGCGGTACTCTTTGAGTTTGGCAATTTGGTTTTGAATGTCAGAGATAAGGCTGTCGATCTCGGCAGTTTTTTGGTCGAGGAAGTTGGCAATTGCTTTTTGTTCATGATAACTTGGTAAAGGTAATTTCATATTTGCATATTTTTGCCCATTAAAATTACTAATTGTTGACGATACTAATGCTGTTTGAATTTGATGATAAAAACTTTCGGATTTTGTAAAATAAAACAAATATCGCGGATGATTATATCTATTAGTTCTAAATTTAACTAAATAACTTGCATAAGAGCATTTCCCATATTTCTTTTCATCAAAATAAAGTGAAAGCCCCAAAGAACCACTTCTCGATACCAAAATATCTCCAGTTTTTAAAATATATCCTTTTGCTTTTTCTTCTGAAATAAAAACACCATTTATTTTATCATCTAAATTTCCATATTCGTTTATATCTGTAGTTCGTATTAACCTAACACCTTCGTCTTCATAGTTGTTTGCTGTTTCATTTAAACCATAAATTGCAGACTCAGAACATATATACTTAACTCTTGTAATGTTCCAATGCTCTGGTATCTTCCCAATCCACTCCACTCCCGAATCCTTCATTGGTATATTCGGATCCAGCCCCTTGGTGACGGCTTCGGTGATAATCGCCTGCCTCTTTTCCTGCAAAAGCTGTATCAGTTTCTCTTTATCGGCAATAAGGCTGTCAATTTCGGTGGTTTTGTGGTCGAGGAAGTTGGCGATGGCGGTTTGTTCATCATATCCACCATAAGGAATTATAATTGCATTTAATATTTGAGAAGTGATATTGCCCAATCCAGTAGTAGTTGTCGATAAATACTGTAACTGAGTTCTTCCTACATATGAATTAATGAAATAATAAACAAACTTGGGGCAGGTATTTCTATTTACTCTTAACCTTTGCATAAAATTTGAAAAAGCACATTTCAGCCTTTCAATATCTTTATTAACAATAGCTGTTTTGCCAATATGTTGTTCACTACCACTCGACTTTGTAACTAATAGATCGCCCGTTTTTAACAAACATCGCTTTTTTTCTTTAGGAGATAATTTCCTTCTTGCAGGTTCTTGTAAATCCCAAGAACCATCTATTTTTATTTCAGTCGACCTTAAAATAATCGTACCTTCCTCATCATCACTTTCTTCTCCCCATGTCCCACCATCATTAATTAATAATATGTTTTTAAGTTTTAAAATTTCCCAATGTTCTGGTATCTCCCCAATCCACTCCACACCCGAATCCTTATATTTCTCATATCTCTTATAGCCCATTCTCTATCACCTTCTTTAACTTTTCCTGTATCTGCTTTTCCAGCTCGACTATCTCTTTCAGTATTTCCTTCGACGGTCGCAGTGGCTGGTATTTGTAAAAGTACCTCGTAAACGGTATCTCATAACCTATCTTGGTCTTGCTTTCGTCAATCCAGGCATCGGGGACATGGGGTTTGACTTCACGCTCAAAGTATTCGTAAATGTCTTCTTTCAAAGGCACATTTTCCGTATCCCGAAGTTCTGGGTCAGGTTCGGGATTGCCTTTGCTGTCGTAGCAGATGTCGGCGGTTTCATCTCTCTCCGAAAGCCCCGAAAGCAGGACTTTCAAAAGATTGCTGTCAAGAGTCAAACCGTTCTTTTTGAACGCCTCCTTCAGGTCGGCAACAAACTCATCCCTGTTCTTGTAAAGTTTTGTCTTATCCATAGTATTGAGAATTTCTATTATCCTCTTTTGTAGTTTCTTTCCTTCTTCTATTTCCTGCAGAGCGGCAGAGCCTTTTTTTCGGGACACGGCAAGTTTTACGAAGCCAGGTTCGTTTTTGAGGTTTTCTATTCTTTCATCGCTCACCATAAAGTTAAGGCGAAGCGGTCTTTCTATGGTGATTTTGTAATAGCCGAAGTCTTCATTGTCGAAGATTTTGCAGTATTCATTTTCCTTGAATTCCCCGTAAATGCGGGTGATTTCTTTGATCTGCTCTTCGGTTATTTCATTTCGCTTTTCTCCGAGGCTCTTTCGCATTTTCTGATAAAAACTCCTTGCGTCCACAAGCTGGATTTTGCCTTTGCGGACAGGTCCCTTTTTGGGGTCGGCATTCTTGCGGTTAGTCAAAATCCAGATGTATGTTGAAATACCAGTATTGTAAAAGAGCTGATCGGGAAGGGCAACAATCCCTTCGAGCCAGTCGTTTTCAATAATCCACCTGCGGATCTCGGATTCGCCTGAACCAGCATCCCCTGTAAAAAGCGGAGAACCGTTAAAGATGATGGCAATACGGCTTCCCTTCTCGTCGTCCCTCATTTTAGAAATAAGGTGCTGCAGAAAAAGGAGAGAGCCGTCAGATACTCTCGGCGTTCCTGCCCCAAACCTGCCTCTAAAGCCCAGTGTCTCGGCTTCTTCTTTGATAAACTTCTCCTGCTTTTTCCAGTCAACGCCAAAAGGCGGATTGGTCAGCATGTAGCGGAACTTCTTATCCTTATGCCCATCCTGGGTTAAGCTGTCGCCGAGGACGATGTTGTCCGCATTCTGCCCTTTGATAAGCATGTCCGATTTGCAGATGGCGTAGGACTGGGGATTGATCTCCTGCCCAAAAAGCTCAACCTGAATGTCGGGATTTAACTCCTTCATGTAGTTTTCGGCAACCGAGAGCATCCCTCCTGTTCCCGCACAACAGTCATAGACCGTGACGATCAGTCCTTTTTGCGTCAATTCCTCACTGTCCTCGTTAAGAAGGAGGTTGACCATGAGCTTTATGACTTCTCTTGGAGTGTAGTGGTCACCCGCTTCGCCGTGTTCGGAAAAGCGTCGTATAAGTTCTTCGAAGATGTAGCCCATTTCGGTGTTGCTGACGGTTTCTGGGTGAAAATCCACCTTAGCAAATTCCGAAAGGACAAGGTACAGAAGATTGTTGTCGTTCAATTTGGTTATATGTTTGTCAAAGTCAAAGTGTTCGATTATTTCTCTGGCGTTTTTGGAAAAACCGTTGATGTAGTTTCGCAGGTTGCTGGCGAGATTGTCGGGATCAGCCAGCAGTTTTTCAAAGTCAAATTTGCTGATATTGTAGAAGTTCTGACCAGAAATTCTGTTCAAGATGGGATCCATGTTGTGGATCCCCATCTTTTTGAGTTCCTCGTACTTCTCTAAAACCGCTTGCTTGGTCGGTGCCAAAACGCAGTCAAAACGGCGCAGGACTGCCATTGGGAGAATAACTTCGCCGTATTGTTCTTTTCTGTAAGGCCCTCTTAAAAGCTCTGCAATCGTCCAGATAAAGTTTACCTTATCCTGAAAGTTATTCAAACTTTAACACCTCCAACAATAGTAATGTTGGTGAAAGGCGTTTGAAAGCCAACACGTGTGGGCACGTTGACGTTGAAAAGGAACTCCTGCATGGCTTGTTTTACGTCTTTGTAAGAAAGGCCATCGTATCTGATAAAGGGTGCCAGCAGCGTGTCGAAGTTGGAAAACGCTTGAGCGCCAGCAGCTTCACCCTGCAAGGTGTAGAAGAAATTGACCACTTGCCCTAGGGCACTGCGAAAATGCTTGGCGGGCTTGCTTTCCACTTTACCTGAGTCAGCGCCCTTGAATCCATAACGAAGCAGGTCAATTAAATCCCATCCTACGCAGTAAACGGAGAGAGTGCCCAGATCATGTATGTGAAAATCTCCATTTAGGTGCGCTTGCCTGATTTCCTTGGGATAGATGCGGTTTAGCCAGTAAATCTTGCTAAGCTCTGATGAGATGTAGTTGTTTAATCCCTGTAAGGAGAATGACATATTGCTGTTTTCATTTACCTGCCAATCCAGGCGGTTAAGGTACTGGTCCACTAAGTCGGAGTTCGCCTTGGAGACGATTTCTCTTATTCTGGCATGTTCTTCCCTGTAAACGATGTAAGCTTTCGCCGTTTTTAGATAGGGTGAAGTTATGAGCACCTCTTCCACAATGTCTTGTATTTGTTCCACTGAAGGGATATCATCCTTGATGATTTCCTGTGCTAAGCTGAGCACTTTTATTGTTAGCTTTTTTGCTGTTTCTCTGTCAAACTCGCCTGTGGCTTGTCCGGCTTTAGCTATGGCACTTGTTATTCTTTCTGCATCAAAAGGTGCAATACGACCGTCTCTTTTCCTTATGTTCTCAAACATAAAGCAATACCTCCCATGGTGAGATCCCCACATGAATTACAAAGTCCATTGTCTGAATGCATCCACGACGTATGGTCATGGACGTCTAACTCTTTTCAGCAGTGCAGCGACCTCGTGCATACTTATTTTACGGTATTAAGGCTCTTAACTCTTTAGCTGCTTTGGTGATGTCTTTTTGAGAAACTACTGCTGAAATCACTGCGATTCCAATCGCCCCGCTGTCCAAGGCTATGTGAACGTTTTCTTTGTTAACGCCACCTATGGCTACGCAAGGTATGGAAGTAGCTGCGCATATTTGCCTGAGCATGTCCACTCCAATAGTTTTTGCATCTGCCTTGCTACCGGTACCGAACACATCTCCTACACCGAGATAATCTGCACCTCCATTTTCAGCTTCCTTAGCCTCTTCAACGTTAGTTGCAGAGATACCAATGATGAAGGATGGTGGGACTAGTTTCTTAGCTGCCCGCAGGGGCAGGTCTTCTTGACCTAAATGAACTCCGTCTGCTTCTGTGGCCAAAGCGATGTCCAGACGGTCATTTACAATAAAGAGTACGTTGTTTTCTTTGCAGATTTCTCCTATGATAAGAGCCATTTCGTAGTAATCGCGAGATGTCATCTCTTTGTCGCGTAGTTGTATGGCAGTGGCACCTCCTGCTATGGCCAAGTGCGCTTGATCAGGCAAAGATACACCGTTACCCAACTTCCTGTCCAGTATGACATACAGCTTCAATTTTTCTGTTAGCTGCTCTTTAGTAATCATTTTTCTTTATTCCTCCTCAAGTGTTTTCCACTCTGAGAATTTGAAGTTATGCGGCTTGGATGTTATCTCATAAACTACGTCGAACATGTTAATGCGAAAAGTTCCAGGACCTTTGGAACGTTTGGCGGCTTCTTCTGATGCAGCTCCCATTATAGAGAGCGCTGCCATAGCGGCTGGCAGGGGATCTACCACCGATGCGCATGCCGCCATTAGTGTACCAACCCAGCAACCCGAACCAGATACTTTTGTAAGCCATTCATGACCGCTTTCAAGGCCATATACTTTTGTACCATCTGAAACATAATCTACAGGGCCTGTAGCCGCTGCAACGCAGTTATATCTCGCTGCTACCTTTCTTGCCGCGATAGCTGCGAGTGGTGAGCCTACAGAATCTACTCCCCGAACTTCTGCACGTTCACCTGCAAGCAAGGAGATTTCAGCGCCATTTCCTTTAATAATGGTGAAAGCTCCCGTCTCAAGTAGTGTTTCAACAAAGTCTATTCGTGCTTTTGTTGCTCCATAACCTACTGGGTCTAAAATTGCTGGTTTACCTAAGTTTCGTGCTGTCCTGGCTGCAATCAACATGGTTTCATTGGCTTCTTTGGAAGGGGTCCCAATGTTTATCAAAATGGCATTAGCTATGGTCACCATTTGTGCGGCTTCTTCAGGGAATAAAGACATAACTGGGGAAGCTCCTATGGCCAATGAAAGGTGTGCCTGCTCTTCCATTGCTACCATATTTGTCATGTGATAAATAAGAGGTTTTGTCGAAACTACTTTTTCCAGTATGTTCCGAACATCCAAATTGCTTATGTGCTTCATGGTTTTCCTCCTTTTTTGCCACAATTGCGTTTTTCATTTCAACCAGTCAACGTCGAAGACGTGACCAACACAACCGTAACCTTTTCCTCCTTTGAACCGATGTTCGATTCCAAGCCGGGTGTAATCAATGGCTCTTTTAACAGCTTCTACTGTTTCTGTACCAGCTGCGAGTTCAGCAGCTATAGCGGCAGACAAAGTGCACCCAGTACCGTGATGATCACGCGTATCTATCCTTTCATGGCTAAACATATGAAATTCACCTTTGTAATAGAATAAATCGACTAATGTCGGCTCCTCCAAATGCCCTCCTTTCACAAGCACACCTACGGGTCCCAGTTTACATATAGCCTCAGCCGCTCTCTTCATATCCTTTGAGGACTTAATCGTAGTCCCACTTAACTTTTCTGCTTCTGGGATATTGGGTGTCACAATAAAAGCTAACGGGAGTAACTTTTCTTTAAGTGCTCTCACTGCGTTTCCGAAAATCAGTGGGTCTCCGCTTTGAGCTACCATTACTGGATCTACGATCAAATTTTTAACATTGTATTCTCTCAACGCTATGGCTACTTGTGAAATACTCTCCTCTCTGGAAAGCATACCCGTTTTAATTGCACCTACTGAGAAGTCCTTTAGAACCGCATCTATCTGTGCTTTTATCCCATCTGGCGGTATGTCAAATACTCCATGTACACCTTTGCTGTTTTGCGCGGTAACGGCAGTAATGGCCACAGTTCCGAAAACATTCAGATGCAAGAACGTAGCCAAATCAGCTTCAATGCCTGCACCACCGCCCGAATCGCTGCCAGCAATGGTCATGGCAATACCTCGGTAAGGCATAAACACCACCTCTAGTGCCATGCTATCACGTTCTTAAATTAAAAGCTCCAACTACTGTAGGCAGGACAAATTATTTTTCTGCCCTGACAACAACAAATGATCCCTTGCCGTAACCAGGCTCCGGTTTTTCCACTTGTTCGCCTTCTGTGGTATCTTGAAATACTGTCTGACAAAAGGACAAGTTCTTGAAGCCGGCTGACTGCAACAGGTCGGTTACTTCTTCCACAGAGTAAAAGGTGGCTTCCTTATAAAACACATTTTCATTTTTGTACTGTTCATACGTCTTGCCTATTGGGCTGTTCTTGTCGATGAATGCAATGATAATGCAGCCTCCGGGTTTCAGTACCCTGCAAGCCTCGCTCAACGCTTTTTCCACATCGTTGAGGAAGCATATGACAGTGACCATCAAAACGAAATCGAAGGAGCCGTCTTGGAAAGGAAGTGCCTCGGCTACGCCTTCCACTACCTCAATACCGCGCTGGCGAGCCAAAGAAGCCATGCTTTTGGATGGTTCCAGACCAAGCTTTATGCCAAGCTGTGATGCAAACCTGCCTGTGCCCACACCAATTTCAATACCCATACCACCCTCAGGCAGCATGCTTTTTACTGCCTCCAGTTCGCTAAGGTACACGAGCTTGTTTTCGTCGAACCAGGCGTCGTATTCCTTTGCATGCTTTTCAAACGGTTCAATCTTTTTAATATTCATGGGCCTGATTTCCTCCTTTGAAGTTTTCTTGGGTAAGTTTAAGTTACTTCCCCAGGCACTTTTCGCTCCACGTTTCTCATCATGAGCAGCGCCGCTATGAGAAATGGCACAGTTATGGCGATCTGCACCAGGAATGTTGCCGTGGTGGTACTGCCGCTTGCTCCTGCTTGTGTACTACTCATCATTTTCGAAAGTGCCTCGGGCGAAAGGATGGCGTAAAAAATGAAGGACGCGAAATCTATCAAACCATGGATTATGGAAGGAGCTATCAGGTTTTTGCTGAGAACATAGATAGCAGCCAGGTAAAGACCTATCATGAATGCTTGTATGACGTTAGCAAAGACTGGGAGGAAGTTTGGGTTCATTACAAGGTTGAAAAAATGTGCCAATGCAAAAAT
>Ga0208693_1002553_pt1 | contig 11925 bp, 14 predicted proteins | sample AD_UKC071_MetaG_FD_184438 | JGI IMG/M metagenome (GOLD analysis project Ga0208693, IMG submission 184438) | Active sludge microbial communities of municipal wastewater-treating anaerobic digesters from USA - AD_UKC071_MetaG (SPAdes) (version 2) | ecosystem: Engineered > Bioreactor > Anaerobic >... | reverse complement strand
GTTCTGTTCGTAGTCGGCATTTATTGAACCGCTAAAGAATACATCTAATATATCTTCTGTGATACCCATGTTTATCGTAAACAGCTATTTTTCGCAATCTCTATCAAACCTTTTAGATCATGTAACTCCACAGTCTTTCCCTCACTCTAGCAGTTCCTTGGCTATGCGGCTTGCAACAGTTCTTGCCAGAATTACAGGACATGAAGTAATTTCTTTTACGAGCTTTTTCATCTGCGATGTATGGCCGGTTTTAGAGGCTTAAAGATAGTCAACGTTCCCTTCGACCCAGATGAATTGGTCGTAGACATCGACCTGTTTGGAAAAGTTGCTCGGTTCGTTAGGCCGAAGCTCGTATCAATAGGTCTTACCATGACGCTTTTCCCTCGACCAATTAAGGAAATGTACGAGGTCGTATCGCAGTGGAGCGGACGCATTTACTTTGACGCCGCACATCAATTGGGCTTAATCGCTGCCGGGTTTTATCATGAAGGCGCTGCCGTCATGACAGGATCCGCAGGAAAGACCTTTAGTGGGCCGCAAAGCGGGATCATAGTGTGGGACGACCCCACGCTCACTGTCCCGATAACTAAGGCAATCTTCCCGACGCTGGTTGCCACTCATCAGATAAATAGGGTAGCTGCCCCTGCCTATTCGGCTGCAAAAATGTTGGAATACGGTAAAGCATACATGGGACAAATCATATCAAACGCACGTGCTTTAGCAGCTGGCTTGGAGAAACGTGGCATACTCGTGCTGAGCTCCAGAAAGGGGTTCACGTCCACTCACCAGGTAATAGCAGATGTCGGTAAATTTGGCGGAGGACACGCGGTAGCACAGATGCTCGCGCAGGCCAACATAATAACCAACAAAAACCTGTTGCCAAAGGATCCCCTTGAAAACTGGGACAACCCAAGCGGACTTCGCGTTGGAACCATCGAGGTCATGAGGCTTGGGATGTTCTAAGAGGAGATGGACCAGATCGCCGATTTTATAGCGAGAATTCTGGTAGAAAAAGAGGATGCGAATAAGGTTGGCCACGAAGTCGCAGAGTTTAGGATGCCCTTCCAAACTGTATACTACTGTTTCGATAACGGGTATTCTCCAAAGTTACAGAAATTAAACAGATGATTATATGGATTTTCGATTGATGGTGAACGAAGGTTTAAAAAATGTCCGAAGTTGAGAGCGTACCCTTAAAAGAAGCAAAAGAGCAGGTTGCTAAAGTTTGCAGAAGATTTGCCTTGTTACACTTGGCCTTTGCAGAAACTTTAGTTGAGGAGCTGGGGATGAAAAGGGCATCCAGCTAGTTCTTAAAGCGATTAAACGATACGGCATGAGTATTGGCAAACAAGCTAACAAAAGGGCAATAGAACAAGGGCTGGACAACGAACCTGAGGATTATGAAGAAGATTTGCCATTTTATGGCATGCACGATTCAACGGAAAATATTGTTGAGTGAGAAACAACCAGGACAAGGGCTTATGGCTGTGTAATGGGTAAATTTGTAAATTATGGAAGGAATTGGACAAGAGTAAATTGGGCAGGCTATACTGCTATGTTGATATAGCAAAATACATGGCCTTTAATCTTAATTATAAAATGGTTCATTTAAATTCCCTTCCCGAGGGCGACGAATATTGCGAGTTTCGCATCCTGCCCACGACGGATGAAGATACAAAGGACTTCGATGACAACAACAAAGACTGGAGGCATATCGATCGACCTTGAGATGATAACGAGTTAAGGGGTATGCTCTCGCATCTAGATGCGTCCCGAGATGTGCTCTAAAATATCACACTGTATTTTTTATCTCGATTAAATATTAGGAATAAAGATGACATCTGCATAGATGTCCCTTTGCAGTTTCTCTCTCATCAGGTTCTTCTTTTAAACATACATCCATAGCTTGCACATATCTGGTGTGAAAGAGGCAGCCCTTCGGGGGATCCAGGGGGCTTGGTATCTCTCATCGAGGTATTTTGCGGGTCCTCTTTCCTTTGCCTACGCTGGGTATTGAGTCTAGAAGGTTTATTGTGTAAGGATGTTTCGGGTTCGAAAATATTTCGTCCTTGGTTCCCAGTTCCATAATTTTGCCCAAATACATGACTCCGACATGAGTGGCAATATAATCTACCACTGCGAGATTATGGGTTATGAAAAGATATGTCAATTCAAGGCTTTCTTTTAGTTCCTTTAACAAGGCCAAGGTCATCGCCTAAACGGATACATCAAGTGCGGATGTGGATTTATAAGCATTAGAATGCTATGGTTTTAAGAGGTTTACATTAGCATTCTAACTGAATCAAGAATTGTTTTTATAAAAATTTGGTCGTTGATAAAAATGTTGACCACAAGGCTCTGGAGATATGGAATATGAAATTTAACTTTACGCACTAGCATGAGTATGCTATAGTATCATTGTATTAATTAGACTGCTATATAATGCCATATTTTTTCTAATGAACTAAAGGTTCAACTGGATCTAAGTAAAATCAAGCTATACTCAACTTTCATGTGATATTCTCTTTTAATTATATAAATATATACATGCTTTTTCAGCAGACACCTGATATCAATAAATGATGATTATCAATTATTTAATTTAAAAATTAAAAATATCCTTGTAATATTTTAGCAAACAAAACTTAAGTAAAGGAGGAATTACATCATGAAAAAATATTTGTTGATTGTGTTTATTACTGGGGCATTAGTTGTTTTTGTGCTAGGTACAATTGGCATGGCTTTGGAACCAATGATCCTCCAATGGGACCTCTCTGAATGGAAACATCAAGAAGGCTCGGACAATAAAGCCGAAGTAAAAGTTTCAACTGAGGGACTAACTATTGCTGTTAGAGAAAAAAACTTTTGTCAGGTAGTAAGTCAGGATTTACCATCTAAAACACGATATCTTAGTGACTTTATTATAACTGCAGAAGTTATGGGATTTAAGAGTGGAAAATATGGAGTAGGATTGGGCAACAGAAAAAGTGATCTTGTTTTTCAAATATCACATTCAGAGGTGCAGTTAAGGCATGCTGGAGTGAAGGAGGTAGTCTATATAAAGAGCAAAAAGATCGACCCCGTTTCTTTCCCCGCTAAAATAAGTCTTCATTACAATGTTGAATCCGGTGAGCTTATCGGTTCAATAAATTGTAGAGAAGTAATTAGAGGTAACGTTGAGGAAAAAACTAACATTCCAAAAATTTTATCTATATCGGTTGCCTCGCTCTGGGGATGTTCGCTATGGAATAGTCAATCTGGCCAGGTCACTTTTTCCTCTTTTAGTGTAGAAGCAAGGTGATTTATATGTTATCACGAAGTAAATTATGGGTTTTAATTATTGCTATAGTCCTACTAGTTACGACAATCGATGTGTCTGAGACATGTGCTTATTGGAAAGATACATGGGATTTAAAACTAGAAGATCCCTTTAAGACCGAATCAGTTGTCGGTAAACCAGTAGAAGATGGCTACGAATTTATGCTTCTTAAAAGATATTATTCTTTCTTTTACTATTTCAACATCTCACAAGATGTCGGTTTGGGCTCAAAAGTTTTTGTCGAAACGCATGTTTTAGAAGCTCAAAACACAGTAGTAGGCGTTGGCTTGGGCAACGACAGGCAAGGTTATGTCCTTGAAATTTTCCCTTCTGGAAAAGTAGAACTTAATTACTGGGAGAGATTTCCAAGCAAACAAATGGATTATTGGGATGTGAGTTATTGGAAAGTATGGGAGGAAAAAATCAAGCCACCAACTTTCCCTTTAAAACTTCGTTGTGAATATGAGGGTATTCCTGCTCAAATCAAAGGATTCATCAATGGAGAAATGTTTGTAACTCTTGATCTCGAAAAAAATCCAGTTGGCAGTGTTCCAAGAATAATCGACAAATGCGGAGTTAAAGTCGCTAGCATGAGCGAGAGCCAGCCTTATAAAGCGGTTTTTTCGTCTCTTTCAGTAGAGACAGAATAAAACCTTACTGATATTGTAATATCTTAATACACAAAATACTAAATTGAGATTGATGAAAAAAAGTCGCGCATGATATCATCTGTAAAATTTAGGATGACACCTTTCTAAAGTAATCTGAAAGGGCAATTGCACTCTGATAGAATAAAGTTATCACAAACCCAAACTATTGAAGGAACAACGATGACCCCTTGCTTACTTACTTTTAATGAGGAGGATTTGCACCTTCTATTTTCTGGCAACGATGAGAGCTTGAAGAAGATCTTAAAGCAATTTGTAAATCAAATTCTGGAGCAACAAAGAACTAAAGCAGATCAACGCGAAAGCCTTACGAACGCACCGAAGAAAGGTCACCAGGATAATGTGAAAACTACGCGGGACCTCCTTTTTCAGCATCAACGATATCTCGAGCTTAAAAGATCTTGATGTTTTACTTCAATCCTGGAAGGATAGGGATTTATCCAAAACCACTTACCCCTTCCTGATCCTTGTCGGCTAGTCATCAAGGCTAAAGAAGGTGAGCAAGGTGAGGCCCTTTAGCTTGCTTGTCGCTACGGGCATTAATCAGGAAGGATATAGGGAGATCTTTGAAGCACCTGATGTATCTACAGCACGACATATAGTAAATTTGATGCTTGAAGTATTTTCTGTCAAAGCACCTAGGGCTATGGACATCCTGGAGGACGGCTTTAGACTTAAGACAGTCTTGAATACTCCGGTACGCTACAGGAAGAGACTTCGGACCACAAGGGGCGTGGTTAGGCTAAACCAAAAGATAAGGCGAAGGGAACGCGTGATCCGAATATTTCCTAACCGTGAATCGGCGTTGAAGCAGGTAAAAGCGTTATTGATGGAACAGGACGAAATATGGCAAATGAGGCAAGAAGTACTTCGAGATGGATGAATATTGGGAATGGAAAAAACAGGAACAGGGACAGAAACATAAACAACAGTACGAGATAGGTGAAGCAGCTTCAATGATAGCAGGATAGCAGGGGTTAACCTCTAAATTTAATCTGAAGGCAATTTTTCAGAAAATTAAGGACGTGACAAACGGCGGACTTTCTTCACATTCACTACAATACCTTAAAATATAGGATCAAAAGATTAGAAGATATTTTAGGGATTGATGGGTTATCGGAAGGAAAAAGGCGTTTTGATATAAGCTTAGCCTTCATGTTGTATAAATTGGAAAATAATGATCTTTTAACGCGATTTTGACACAGTGTAGGAAATTTACAGATCATCAATTACAAAAATAACACCAACAAGAATGACCCGGTGAAATTTCTGTCTCTTCAGGTTCTTTTTCCGCGCATATTTCTTTCGCTTCCACGCTTAGGCCTCCTTAAAAACTGTCAGAATAAAGATGACATGCCACGAAATGGCTTGGTTTTACTTCCTTCAGATCTGGAAGTTCTACGCGACATTTATCAAAACAAAAATCGCACCTGGGATGAAACCTGCACCCCGGAGGCGGGGCTATCAAATAAGGTCTATACAAAAAAGACGCTGCTGGGGTTCTTATCGGAGGAATGTATCCAAACTATTTGGAAAAGAGCCGTTTGAAACTTGACACATATGAAACCCAAGTTTATAATCTCTAAAATAATTAAATTCTAGTTCGGAGGGATGGTTATGTCCAAATTTGTATTCTGCGTAGTATGCGAAGGAAAGGTAGAGGTATCCAATGAACTTTTGGAGGGGGAAATTATTACCTGCCCCGACTGCGGTTCTGAGCTTGAGGTTATTTCTTTGGATCCCTTAACTGTCGCAGAAGCACCCGAAGTGCAGGAGGATTGGGGAGAATAATGGCCAAGGTCTTCATGTTCTATTCCCGCCTCAGGAGCGAAGAGAAAATGATAATCGAGGCCGCAAGGGTAAGACAAATCCCTTTAGAAGCGATGATCGTTTCCAACATGGTTTGGCCCAACGACATTTGCCAAAAGAGAGACGTAGCCCTGTGCCGCTGTATTGGACACAGACAAAATCTTGCACTGGCGTTGACGTTAGAAGCGAAGGGCGTAACCACGATAAATCCTTCAAAGGTCATGGAAATATGTTCAGATAAAATCGCAACGTCTTCGAAACTCTCGATAGCAGGCATTCCTCAACCCGATTATGCAGTGGCTTTTTCACTAGAAGGCGCGCTAAAATGTGTCGAAAAAATGGGATATCCCGTCGTCCTAAAACCACCCGTAGGCAGTTGGGGAAGGCTTTTGGCAAAGGTCAACGACAGGGACGCACTGGAAGCTATAGTCGAACATAAACTGCACTTGGGTTCACAGCACAGCGCAATTTACATCCAGAAATATGTGGATAAAAAAGGATTCGACATAAGGGCCACCATAATAGGAGATTGCCCTGCATCGGCTATAAGAAGGTGCAGCGATCACTGGATTACAAACACCGCAAGGGGCGGCGAGGCACAAAACTACCCTCTAACTAATGATCTTAAAAACTTGCTTATAGATGTTCAAAGGGCTATCGGTGGAAAAATGCTCGCCGTCGATGTATTTGAGACCGACAATGGCTTTCTCGTAAACGAAGTTAACGGACAGCCGGAGTTCAGAAGCTCCCACGGAGAGATCACAGGTGTTGATATCGCCGGAAAGATAGTCGAGATGGCCTGGACGTTGGCCAAAAAGGGTGATGAAGATGACTTTTAGGGCCTCAGTGTGGGGAGCAAGCGGGATGGCTGGTGGGGAAGTTTTGCGCATATTGGCTCGACATCCCAATATAAAAGTTGAATGCGCTGTGTCAAAAAGCAAAAAGGGCCAATTCGTCTGGCAGACGCATCTTAATTTAAGAAACGAATACGGCGATCTAACATTTTGTGACTACGATGAGGCATTTTTAAAAGAAGTAGATATCGCCTATTTGGCGGTCCCTCATGGCACTGCTGTACCCGTCATCGAAAAATACCTGAGAGGAGGTGCGAAGATAGTCGACCTGTCTGCGGACGTTAGGCTTTCCTCTTCCAAGGATTACGAAAAATGGTATGGATCGCCTCATCTAAAACCGGATTTATTAACCAGGGCAATTTACGGGTTGCCCGAGCTTCATGGAAAAGAAATCGAAAGGGCAAATTTAGTAAGCGGCGTAGGCTGTAATGCAGCATGCTGTATATTGGGGCTTTTCCCTCTTGCCAAGGAGGGCCTGATAAAGGAAGCGCGAATTGAAGTGAGGGTGGGATCATCTGAAGCCGGCGCAACGCCTACCGTCGGAAGCCATCACCCATATAGAAGCAGGACATTAAGGGTCTACGAACCCTTTAGGCATCGCCACTTGGCTGAAATCCTGCAAGAACTTTCCCTTGAGGAAGATGCGGTAACTATGACGATGACAGCCGTGGAGATCGTCCGCGGTGCCCAAATGTTGGCTCATATTCGTCTGGCGGAAAAAGTAAAGGAGGGCGAAATATGGAAGCTCTATCGAAATGCCTATAAGGACAAGCCTTTTTTGCAACTTTGTCCGGCTAAACCGGCTCATCTGAGGTTCCCAGAACCAAAGATGGTAACGGGAAGCAATCAGGCGATGACTGGGTTTGCTCTCCATGAGGACGGACAAAGAATGCTAGTTGTTACGGCCATAGACAACCTGATGAAAGGGGCGGCAGGAACGGCTGTCCAGGCATCCAACCTAATGCTGGGGTTAAACGAAACCGAAGGGCTTACCATGATGCCCGTTTATCCCGTATAACTCATCGAAAGGAGAAAGGGTAGTGAAATATCAAGATCTGGGCGACATTCGTAGGGGAGTTGTAAAGATCGGCGGAGCAAGCGGAAACAATCTAAAACCTCTTGTCATGGAACTTGCGGAAAGAGTGAAAAGAGGAGAAGAATGGCTTCTTGTTCATGGCGCAAGCTCTTATATGGACAATCTATCGAGGGCTTTAAATATTACTCCAAAATACGTTATGAGCCCCGGTGGTTTTAAGAGCCGCTTCGTAAATTCCTCCGATCTCGAATTGTTTCGAGCTGCTAGCTCTTTATTTTCCATACAACTAGTTAGCTCCTTCGGTCAACAGGGGATTAATGCCGTACCGCTTTATCCGCCCGACAACATATCTGCCATTGCAAGAAGAAAGGATGCCCTGCGGGTCGTAGAAAATGGCAAAGTGCGTTTAATCAGAGGCAATTGCAGCGGATTTATCACGTCATTTAAAAACAAAGACATCTTTACTTTGTGGGATTTGGGGGCGTTTCCTGTCTTGCCTCCTCTGGCCTGCGATGAGACAGGGGAGGGCCTCTTGAACGTCGATGGAGATCGCATGGCCGCCGCAGCAGCCGCTTCTCTTGAGGCGGATGTATTGGTCATATTAAGCAACATCCCGGGATTACTTCAAGATCCAAGCGACAGTTCCACATTGATAAAAATGGCGACGCTTGAAGACTGGGCCAACCTGGAAGGCTATTCTCAGGGAAACATGAAGCGCAAACTGCTTGCAGCCAAAGAAGCGCTCGAGGGCGGGGTTAATTCGGTATTTATAGGAGATAGCAGGCAACAAAATCCTTTAAAGACGGCATTTTCGGGAGGAGGAACGCGCTTATGTCGGAGCTTTACGGAAGCCGCGGTATAACTTTAACATACGGGAATGGTGCAATAATCAGGGACAAAAAAGGAAAAGAGTATATAGACTTTTATTGCAGCAGTGGAGCTGCGCTATTTGGACATTGCCATCCCTACCTGGTAAAGACACTAAAAGAAGCATCGAAAATGCCCTGGACGGTAGGAATAGGCATGGGATCGGAAACGAGAAATAAGTTCATGGAGTCTCTGAGACAAATATTTCCGGACAGAGAATGTTTTTTCTGCAACAGCGGATCAGAGGCTGTAGAGGCGGCACTTAAACTTGTTACTTTTTTAAACTCGAGCAGAAAAAAGATCCTCGCCCTGCGTCGAAGCTTTCACGGACGCACACTTGGAGCTTTGTCTTTGACCTTTAACCCACTTTACAGAAACCCTTGGGCACACGTCATTTTGCCTGTAACTCATTTGGAACCGGAAATACTGCCGTCAAACATAGATGAAGATACGGTTGCGGTATTCGTTGAGCCCGTTAGGGGAGAAGGCGGCGTCTATCCGCTCGAGGAGGAAATTGGTAAAAAGATAACAGAGGCGTGTAAGTTACATGGAGCTTTGCTTGTAAGCGATGAGGTTCAATGCGGTTGGGGAAGATGTGGCGATTATTCCGTAAGCGAAAAATGTGGCCTTGATCCCGACATAATATGTCTCGCGAAGGGTGTATCCGGAGGTTTTCCTGTAGGAATAACACTGTGGAAAGATGAGTTGGGTGGGTTTCCCCCATCGGGGCATAGCTCAACATACGGTGGCAATCCTCTTGCCATGACTTTGGGGCTAGCTACTATGTCGTTATTTCAAAGTGAAGGCTATATGCAAAAAGCGGTGGAACTAGGAGACTATTTCAGAAATCTATTGCGAAAAATTGACTCTCCACTTATACGAGAGGTGCGCGGAATGGGGTTATTGAACGGAGTAGAGCTTTCCGTAAAATCCATTCCTATAGTCAAAGAACTTCAAGATATGGGTATACTCGCTCTTCCGGCCGGACCTTTCGTAGTGAGATTTTTGTCGCCTTTGATATCTAAGGCAGAGCATTTCGCAAAAACCGCGGACATCTTGAGTGCAGTATTAGAAGGAAAGGAAAAGGGTAATGTCCGCTGAAATAAATTTACTCCTCGATTTGGTTTCCATACCCAGTACAAGCTATAAAGAAGACAAGGCGTGTGCCTACCTCAATGCTCGTCTTCCCTCTTTTGGATGGGACAGGTCGTACATAGACAATGTGGGAAATGTCGTGGCCACAAAAGGGGAGGGCGATAACGAAATAATCCTCCTCGGCCACATCGATACAGTTGAGGGCAGACCAACGGCCAAAGTGGAAGACGACATCTTATGGGGGAGGGGATCGGTTGACGCAAAGGGACCGCTTTGTTCGATGGCCATTGCCGGTGGTAAGGTGAAACTTGCAAGAAATTGCAAATTGTCCTTCATTGCAGCCGTCGGAGAGGAATCCAATTCGCGCGGCATTCTTTATAGGCTGCCTCTTCATAAACCTATAGCCTGCATTGTTGGAGAGCCATCAAACACTCGGGGGATAACCATAGGCTATCGAGGTTGTATTAGGGCGATCCTTAAGTCAGAGGACGGCGGAGCCCACAGGAGCGCCAATGGAGGTCCGCTTACCTATGTTACCTTTGCAGCTTCGGAGATATTAAATCGATTGCGCTCAAATGACCAATTCGGCAAATCCATTGCATATAGCCCATCTGGGGCAATCGTTTCCATGTGGGGACAGGAAAAGGGACGAAGGACTGCAAAGATGGAGCTCGACATACGCATTCCCATCGGAGGCGCCCTCGACGAATACTGCTTGTTGGTTGAGAAAATATGCAAAAAATATAAAGTAGAACATGATATCGCCCTTGCTATACCACCCCACGTGACAGACAAAAACAACATGGTCGCAAAAGCCTTTCGCACAGCCCTAAGACGACAAAACCTAGAACCTCGCGTAATCGTCAAAAGCGGAACGGCAGACTTCAATCATGCTGCTGCTTGGAATTGCCCTATGGTCGCATACGGGCCCGGCGACAGCACGCTAGATCACACCATGAACGAGCATATCGCTTTAAATGAATATCTAAAATCCATCGATGTTCTTGAAACTGCAATGGCACTGATCTGTTCTTATATCAAGTGAAATATGGTTTTTTGTGATAAAATAACAGAAAAGCGAGGTGAAGACCATGTTTAATAATATACAAGTATTTGTTAAAGGCATTGTCATCGACGAGAACAACAATCACGTAGTAATGTTAAGCGACAAAGAGGAAACAAAAGTTTTGCCTATTGTTATCGGTCCGGTCGAGGCAATGGCCATTTTGATGAACATGCAGGGAATAACTCCTAACCGCCCTCTAACTCACAACCTGCTTAAAAATCTTTTAGATTTGCTGGGGGCAGAAGTCGAGCAAATAATCATAACGAATATAAAGGACAACGTTTATTATGCAAACTTATACATAAAGCACGATAAATACACCTTTGAAGTTGATTCCCGTCCAAGCGACGCCATAGCCATTGCCCTTGCCTACAACGCCCCGATATACATGAACTTGAAGTTAATCGAATTTACGGTAAATCCTTCGGACCTAAACGTCGATCGCAGCTGAACACATATGCGACTTCAAGGTTCAACTTCTAAAAAGCCCTCATGTTTGACTGCAGTTATCTCATGAAGTTTACTTTACAAGTTCAAGGGGCCAGCCCTCTATGCCTCCTTCATGGACAAATACCTTCTCAAATCCCAGGCGACGGAGGAGGGAGTAAGCATTCCAACCTCTCAGGGGAATCTTGCAATATGTGACGATATCCCAATCTTTGGGAAGCTCAGAAGCTTTCTCCCATAGATGTCCCGTGCGGAATGTTAACGCAATCATAGGGAAGTTGACCTTGAGTTTTGATTTCTTCCGGAGTCCTGACGTCAACACACAAAGGATTCCAACCTTCTTCAATTTTTTCCTTCAGTTCCAAGGGGCTTGTTTATCAATAGGTGTAGATTCGCTTGCTTGCCATCGAAGTTTCAGCTTTAATGAGAAATTGTTTCTCTTACTTCGTTTAATTTTAAGATCCTATCCACCCTAAAGGTCCTCTCGTCATTGCGGGCGTTGCAGAAGGCTCTCATTCCTATATACTCTTTGCCTTTGTATTCCATTTCACCAACTTCGCGCGGCCATACAATTCTTTCGCTTTTTTCATTATTTGGCTTTAAGTAAACGATTTCCAAAGGTTGATTTTCAAAGATGGCTTTCCTTATGAGATCGATTTTTTCCTCCAAGGATAGGGCTTCTTCTGACTTGTCATACTGACATTTAGTCAAAAAGCGCACGACGTTCCAGTCCATCCATATATGTTCCTTTTTGATCGGCTTTT
>Ga0208693_1002548_pt1 | contig 11933 bp, 13 predicted proteins | sample AD_UKC071_MetaG_FD_184438 | JGI IMG/M metagenome (GOLD analysis project Ga0208693, IMG submission 184438) | Active sludge microbial communities of municipal wastewater-treating anaerobic digesters from USA - AD_UKC071_MetaG (SPAdes) (version 2) | ecosystem: Engineered > Bioreactor > Anaerobic >... | reverse complement strand
TTTACGGCCTTGACATGACCGACGACATGCTTGCCCTCGCCGAGGAAAATAGGAAAAAGGCGGGCCTTACGAACGTAAAGTTCATCAAAGGCTACATAGAAGATATCCCCTTGCCCGATGAATCCGTCGACGTGGTCATTTCAAACTGCGTCGTAAACCTGTCGGAGGACAAGGAGAAGGTCTTCAGGGAAATCTACAGGGTCATAAAGAAGGGCGGCCACCTGTCCATAGCAGACATAGTTACGTTAAAGGAGGTGCCCGACAGTGTCAGACAAAATATGGATCTTTGGGTGTCATGTATAGCCGGCTCCATGCCCGTCGACGAATTGAACAAAGCGCTCGCCCACGTCGGCTTTAAGGACATCTCGATATCCGTGGAACACGTATATAGCAAAGACGTGATAAAGTCCATGCTTAGAGATGAGGCAAAGATCGATTCTGTCGACTTCGACCTCCTTGACGGGGCCTTCGGCAGCGCCGTGATAAAGGCCGTTAAATAAGCAGGGCTTGACACAAGGGGAGATCGCCATGTATCTCCCCGATTTTTACCCCACCCCCACATCCAAGACCATCATTATGGCAAGCCCGAGCATGATAGCCTGGTGTTGATGTTGGTTTCCCTGCTACGCCGTACTTCAGGGATGACCTCTTCGATCACCACTTGCATGTATAATAAAAACATGGAATTAAAAGATCAAAAGGGGAGAAAAGCAAATTGAGAAGCATGGTTCGCATCGACGAAGATCGCATAAAGGGGGCCGTTGTCTCGACGTTAACGGATATGAAAGAAATTGCCGGAGTTTACCTCTTTGGTTCTGCCCTTGGGTTGTGCCGACCCGACAGCGATATAGATATTGGTCTGGTCATAAAACCGCTTTACGGCAAGTCGGACAAATATTATTTGGACATAGCCCTTGCCGCGGAAACACGTCTTGACCCCATCGATGGGCACCCCTTCCAGGTGGTTCCCTTAAACATAACGGACTGCATCTTTGCCTTTAACGTCATCAGAAAGGGGCAATTAATTTACGAATCGGATCATGAGGCGGTGACCGATTTCACGGAGATAATAAGCCGCCGTTACTGCGAAAACTACCCGCGCTATATTAAATATCTAAAGGAAATAGTGGGGGCATAATGATGACTCTCGATATGGAACGGGTCAGAAGAAAGATAGCCTATATTCGCCAGCAGATCAGCACTATAAACAATATAACCAAAACTTACAGCCGTATCCCCCGAAGTGCTATACGATATTATAACTGAACAACTTGACGATTTCGAGAAATTCATCTCTTCTATTATTCCAATAATTCAGCCATAGGTTTTGCCACTTACTAGCAACCCCTTGGGACCTACCGCTTATTCTGCTACCCCAGCCCCACATCCAAGACCATCATTATGGCAAGCCCAAACATAGCGGCCATGGTGGTGATGTTGGTTTTACCTCTACGCCGTGCTTCGGGGATGGCCTCGAGCTTTCCCCCCTTAAGGTAACCCCCCACAGTGTTAGGATTCAAATATTGTCTGTTCGGATATATCTGCCTGCAGGGCCTTTAAAGCCCGAAGCACGAGTTTGCGTCTCGTCTTTTTGTCCTCCTCGGGGCCTGCCTCGGGGTTGCCCACAGGGTGAGGTATGGCAACGCCCGGCACGATCCGATTGGCCCCCACGGTAAGCATTATGGGCACTATCGTCGCGATCTGGGCAACGGGGATTTGGGCCACCCTTTCTATTTCCCTCGTCATCGATGCGCCGCATCGGGTGCACGTCCCTCAGGTGGAGGTCAAGATCACGCCGTCCACGCCAGCTTCTTTCAGTTCGCGGCCTATCTCTTGGCCAAATCGCTCGGCGTTTGCGACGGACGTCCCCGTTCCCGTGGTCGTGTATAAATAAGGGTGAAGTTTGCCAAACACCCCTTCCCTTTCAAGCTCCCTCATGACGTCTAAGGGCACTACCACGTCGGGGTCCAAGTTTGCCCACATCCGGTCGTATCCTCCGTGGATCGACTCAAATTCGTCGGGAGTCAAGTTATTCAGCCCCGAGATGTCGTATTTGGCATAACTTTCGGCCGAGGAAACGCGAAGCCTATCGGGGTTGCCCCTCGGAACGATCCCGCCCGAGGTGACCAGGGCTATGGTGGCATGTTTAATGTCCTTGATCGGAGGCGCCGGAGGGATCTTTTTAAAGGCGGGCATCTCGTATTCCGTGCGAAATTCTTGCCCTGCGATTTTTTGAAGCAGCATGTCGATGGCCCGAAGCGATCCTCTTTTATCCTTGAAGAAGTTCTTGCGTATGCCGCGGTGGATGTAGCCTTCTTCATATGCAGGGCCAAACGGCTCGCCTTTTAACAGCTTAAGGCCGAGGCGCGCCATGCTCGTCAATGCCTGCTTCATGCCCCTGGCGCTGTTCTCGGTTTTAACGATGAACGTTTGGGCACGGTACAGCTCAACGCCCGGGTTTTCGGGAAACATGCCCGTGACGGAAGGTATGCCCAAGCTTTGCGTTACGGCGGCACATATGTCGCCACAGGCCACGCCGTAGCGACCGGCGTTGAAGGCAGGGCCCGCTATGAAAAGGTCTGGTTTTAGCTCTTCGACGATCTTTATACACTCGGCACGGGCTTTTTCGATGTGTTCGGCGTAGTAGCCGTCGCCGCAGATGACGGTGCCTATCACCCTTGCTTCGTCGCCAAACAACCTTTGAAGCTCAAGCCCCGGCCCCACAGGACCTTCGACGAGCTCAGGCTTGAAATCGGCAACTTCCTCTCCTCCCCTTCCTCCGTAAAATTGGTTTATGTAGCAAACAACGCGGTAAGACATCGAACTTCCCCCCCTTATACCCACTCGCAGCCGACCCGGCTGTAGCCAATTTCCACCGTTGAGCCGATGACGGACTGAAGCTCAACGTACATGGAGCCGTCTTCCCGCAAGGATTCGACAGAACCGCCCGAAAGCAGGGCTATAGCCTTGGCGTCGCCTATCACCTTTTTCATCGGCGGGACGACGATCATCTCGTTGACGTTTCCCGTCGACACAAAGGCATTCATCTCGGGCGTCGCGTCCGCCAGGCTCTGGCTTTTGCCGTCCGTGCCTGCTGCTTCGTCTGAGATGACGACCGTCCTGATGCCGGCTTCCTCGAAATATTTGGCCGCAAGGCAAAGGTCGGTATCGGGGTTGCCGTAGCCTTCCTCGGTTATGACTACCCCGTTGGCGCCAAGCTCTGCTCCTATGGCGGCGCTCATCCTGGCGTTTCTTTCCTTTCCCGCCAAGACGGTGCTTTCAGGCGAAACCACCACGCCAAGGAAGTTAAGGTCCTTGCCGTGGCGCTCGTACAGGTCGCGCACGACGGGGTTATCTACGTGGTGATAGGTCGTGTTTTTATCGCAGGCCGAGACGCAGTTTCCCGACACGACGGCGCCGTCTAAGACCTCGTTTGGGTGAAGCAAGAAGGGAAAGCTCATCTTTACGTCCGTTCCGTAGACGTAGGTATCGTGAAGCAGCCCCTGGGCTATGGACATGCATACGTAAAGTATCCTTGGAAGCTCGGGGTATTTCGCATTTTCCTCGGCGATCGGACCCTTATCAAAGGTCTCTATTTCATCGGCCCTTGAGTCCATGCAACATTTGGCTAAATAGACAGCCAGCTTTAACCCCGCTGTTCGCAGGGCGGCTTCGTATTTGTGCTTATCCAGGCCGTCGGTCGGCTCTACGACTAAGACTACGTTGTTGGTCTCAGAAAAGGGCGTGTAGCGGGCTCCTTGGCCACTCATGTCTATGAAGCCCTCCTGGAAGGCCACGATGGACCCGCAGGTCACGACCGCAGCGCCGTCAAGCACGAGCGTCGCCCCGCTACCCGCCCTTTGTAAGGGGGCACAAAAGCCGGGAAAGTATTCCTTTCCGCCCGATAACTTGACCCTCGGTTGGATGCAGTCCTTGACAGGGATTATCCTTATGCTTTCGCCGGGCCTTGCAAGCTCAAGGTCGACCTTGGCAAAACCGTCGTCTTTTACCGCCTCCAAGGCGGACGCCTTGTCTACGTACAAGACTCCTTCTTGGACCTTGGTGACGTCGCCCCAACGGACGTCGCGCACCTTTACCTTATGTAACTCCAGCCTCATGACGAGTCCCTCCTCGCGCGTAATGACTTAAGAATATTGTAAAATAGCGATGCTCAAAAAACATTGGGTGATGGCATAAATATATATGTTATAATTATCTCTATATAAGGCGGATGCATAATGCATTTGCTGTGTCTTTGAGATAGAGGTGTGTTAAATGTTAAATCAGGTGGCACAGGATATTGCCGTGACGGTAAGCGACATCATCGGCCACGGAGTCTTGGTGACCGATGACAGGGGGATCATAATCGGGTGCGACGATGCGTCTCGAGTCGGAGTTTGCCACACACCTTCGCTTGAGGTTATGAAATCAAGGAAGCCCCTCGTGACCACAGAAGCCGAGGCATCAAAGATGTCCGGAGTAAAACCTGGTTTCACGCTGCCGATCTTACTAGCCGAAGAGGTTGTCGGGTCCATCGCCATAGCAGGCGACCCCGACGAGGTAAAAAAGTTCGGGTTGCTCGTGCAAAAGCAGGCTGAAATAATGTTGCGGCAACAGGCCCTCATGCAGCAGAACATGCTTCGCGAAAGGGCGCTTTCCGATTTGGCCCAAAGCTTAGCGTCCTTCAACCCTGCCTACGGAAACGAGACGCTTATTTTGCTGCAGGGCGAAGAGCTTGGCTACGACCTTAAACTGTGCCGCATAACCCTGATCGTAGAGCTTGAATCCTACGTGGGCGAACAGGTGGGATCCACGATGCGCCATGTGCTGGACCGCTTAAAAGAGACCTTTCACCATCCCAAAAACGTCTTCTGTCCCTTAAACAGCTTCTCAGCATGCGCATTTCTCGTCAACGACCGCAAGCTTGACGACGACAAATTTGAACGTTACGTTTTCGAGCTGTGCCGCTCATGCATAAACTTGCTTTCCAAAGAAGACATTGCCGTCTCGATCGGCATCGGGCAACCAGCTAAAGACATCGATGAGCTTGCCGAATCCTACAGGAGGGCCAGAGAGGCCTTGACTTTGGGCAAAAAGATCTGCCAAAAAGGTGAGCGCTGCTTTTCTGCAAGCGACATCATCATGGAATGCGCCCTGGCCTCCATCCCTTTAAAGAAACAAAAAGACTTCGTTGAGCAAATCCTTGGCAAGCTAACTGCCCATCCCGATTCTGACCAGCTCATCGAGACCTTTTGCGCCTGGTGCAACCATTCATTCAGGACGAACGAAGCCGCAAAAAGCCTGTCGCTGCACCGAAACACCCTTCTTTATCGCCTCAAAAAGTTAGAGTCCATCACCGGCCTTTCCCCCTGGAACTTCAAGGACTGCATGAAGCTTGCCACGGCAATCTTCCTCAAATTCTTGGGGTCTACCATTACAAAACCACTAAATGAACGGTAGGCCCTCAATCCTCTGATACCTGGCTTCCCCTTTGATGAACTATTGTAAAACCAGTCTTTAGAAGAGGTTTAATTGACTCTTCTCCAGACAGAACCGGCAGTTTACTCGCCCATAGCAACCTCAAAGGGATATAGTATCACTTCACAACTACTTTCCGGCAAATCCTCACGCCCAAAGTTTTCTATACATAACTCCACAGCTTCCTTTAGGTTCGCTTGAGCTTCCTCTATAGTCCTTCCTTGGCTAACAACCCCCAGCTCAACGCAATGGGCAATGTACCATTTTCCTTCTTTTGTTATAACCGCTGTAAACCTCATATTTTTACCCTAAAAACGCTATTATAGGCAATCTTAATAAAGATTTACCATTACCCCAGCGCCACATCCAAGATCATCATTATGGTAAAGCCAAGCATGGCAGCCATGGTGGTGATGTTGGTTTCACCGCTGCGCTGTGCTTCGGGGATGACCTCTTCGACCACCACGAATATCATCGCTCCCGCCGCAAAGGCAAGCGCGTAAGGAAGTATGGGCTGGGCGATCATCACGGCCCAGGCGCCTATGACGCCTGCGATGGGTTCGACCACCGCCGACATTTGACCCATCATAAAGCATTTTCTTGGAGAAACGCCCTCGCGGCGCAAGGGCATTGAGACGGCAAAGCCTTCAGGGAAATTCTGAAGGCCGATGCCCAACGCCAAAGATACGGCTCCGGCAAGAGATGCCGTGGGCAGCCCGTACGCAAGCGCTCCAAAAGCGACCCCGACGGCCAGGCCTTCGGGGATGTTATGAAGAGTTATGGCAAGCACCAGCAAGGTGCTGCGCCGCCACGATGTCTGGATTCCCTCGGCATCGGACCTTTCCAACCCTATGTGAAGGTGAGGAAGGACCATATCGATGGCCCGCATGAAGATTCCGCCGGCCAAAAAACCTACGGCAGGCGGAATCCACGACGGAATGCCCTTGCCCTCGGACATCTCGATGGCGGGCGCAAGCAAGGACCAGTAGCTTGCCGCTATCATGACGCCCCCGGCGAAGGCAAGCATGCTGTCAAGCAGTTTTTTGCTAACCTCTTTGGTCAAAAATACCGCCGCAGCACCAAGGGCCGTAACACCCCAGGTAAAAAGCGTCGCCAATAACGCCTGCACTACAGGACTTAAGCCGATAAAAGCCTGAGCCAGGTTCACAGGCATCCTCCCCCATTCTCGCAAAGTCTGTTCAGTCTGGCATAACAAATATACCATGGCCAGCCAAGAAAACTATCTATACTCCATCAAATATTAAAGGGAATAATGGGGACATGACGATGATCATTGATATCCGTCTTCCCGTGATAGGGCTTCACAATTGTCTCTTGGACGAGTACGATAATGTATCGTCAAGCGCTACAAGACGTAACCGTACAATTAATTGACCCATTGTTTCCTATAATCTACATTTCTTCGTTAACCTCTTTTAAAACTTGCTTATAAAGTTGTTGACTTACCCTAAACCCAGCTTTCATCTGCAAGGCATCCAGATATACTTTAAGATTATCAATAATCCCTTCTTTTTTGGCCCATATTAGTAAACCTATTGTCCCTAGGACTTTTAAGCCCAGTTTCCTAGCGAACTCTCGGGCCTCCTTTTCGTCAAGTAAAACTAATCTGGCTCCCATCTCAAGAGCCAAGGCAATAACTTCAGCCTCTCCATAGTCCAGCTGAGTGACAAGTATTTTCACAATCCACTGATTTTTAACCTCTTTTACTTTAATCCAACCGGAAGCTGCAACCTCAAGAGCACCTGGTCTATCTTTTCCTTCTGTAACTACCTCATTCCAAACTGCTTTTGGGATAAAAAGGCTTTCGTTCTTACATATATATTGAAGTAAATTCAACATATCGATCGAGCTCAATGCAATCAACACCGAGGAATCGCAGATCACTGTCAATCTAATTCCTCCAAAACCTTTAGATCTTCGTTTAACTCTTCAAGATCGTAATGACGCACGATATCTTCTTCCCCCAAAAGTTTGGAGAACTCCCACTTTGTCATCCCTGCAAGCTCGCGAGCCTTTCCAAAACTTAAAAGACCTTTCTCATATAATCTTAAGGCAAGCTCTCTTTTTAGCCGTGCAGGCATCTCTTCTCTAGGAAGCTTTATGGACATGACCAAATCATCGGGTAACTCTAATTCAAATCCAGGCATTGCGACACCTCCTAAAACTTGCTGCTTCAACAACAAGAGGCCTGATGTTCGTTTAACATTATATCATTCGCAAGAATAATACAGGTGGCTACTCTTTATATTTGAAATTTAATTTAACAGGTTAACATTATGTGGTTGCTGAACATTGAACTGATGTATTATCGCCAAAACCATCAAGCAGGACAAGGCTTCATGCTGCTATGGCGGTTCGTTCTGCGAACCTTTAGACAGCGCCTCGCTGCTTTATTCGGATTGAATTAATCAAAGGTCATACGTTTTAATAGACCTTTTGCTCTTCGCTACGCCTTTTGCGTAATTGCTGCTTTGTTGCGTAATGGGATAAATTTTTCAATGGCCTTCCCGTGCCAGCTCCCTTAGAAACTGTCGCAGCAGCTGAGGCAGCTCGCCCAGGGCGTAATCGCGCTCAAGCCTTTCAAGCCACGTATGTGCTCCCCTTCCCAATGGGCCCAGGTTTATTATGGGCATGTTAAGCTTTTCCATCAGATCAAAGGGAAGGTCGTATATAACGCCCCAACCGGGGGTGTTTTCCTTCAAGGTCTGCCTTTCGCCTTCATCTATTTCGCAACCTATGTAGCTTAAGTCGCACAAACCCCCAAAGGCGGGACACTCCATCAAACGCCTGCCAAAGACCTTTTCGGCGTAAGATACCGTAGCCTCGACAGCACGATTAAAGCGCAGTTCCACCTCCGTTCGGCCATAATTTGACCGATGGGGCATAAACGGAGGCAGAAACCCTATTATAATGGCAGGCTCTTTTTTATCCCGCCAGGACATCTCCCATTCAAGTAAGGCAATGCCTTGCTCCCTTAAGTCCTTGCCTGATGATTTAAGCTTTAATGCCACCTCGCGTTCTGCCCCTTTAAAGTCGCCGGGGTAGTTGCGGGCCGCCTGACGGCGAAGCTCCGCAAAGTCAATTATCGAAACGTCGGCTCTTTCCCGTACCGCTCCAGCGTAGCCAAAACTCTTCATTTCCTTATAGGAAGCGTCGATGTAGTCTAAGGCCTTTTTTACTCCCCTGCCGGCAGCCTCCTTAAAGAGCTCAAGCACGTCGCGGGGCGTTCGAGCAACGGTAAAGACGTTGTAGTAGGCCATGTTCAGGTGGGGAATGGAAACCGAGTAAACTTCCTTTTGCCTGCATTCGCGGTTGAGCACAAAGGGCGGCAACGTGACGCTTGCACCAAGGACGTCGCAAACCTCGGGACGCGCTTCAATTTCCAGGTCGATGAAGCTCTGCAAAAGCGACGCGCTAAGTCCGCCGAAATAGCTTCCGCCGTGCGCTTCTTTTCCTATGACGTAAGTCATCACCAAAGCCTTTCCCATGGTGCTTAAAAAATATCCGGGCCCTGGGGCACCGGGAAGGCCGGCGTCGGTCGGCTCGGTGTTTACGGCACCGATAAAATGCAACCCTTCCTGCTCGGCCAAATTAGCCAAAAAGGGCAAGGCCGAAATCATGCCCTGGCTTGATCCCTCCTCGTCAAAGACCAAAGCAACGACGACATTTACGCCAAAAAGCGAGGGGGTGCGGGCAAATTCCTTGAGCAAGTCAAGCTCCAGGGCCACACCGCACTTCATGTCCATGACGCCACGGCCAAAGATCCAGTTGCCGCTTTCAAGGTCGGCCCTTGCCTGCCCATCCATAGGTCGGCTCGCCATAGCTTGCGCCAAGGCCTCGGGGTCAAAGGCCTTGTCCGCCAAGTCTCCGTACACCTCAGCCCCTACCACGTCTAAATGTCCGATGAAAAGAACGGTATCGGGCACATTCAAGGAAGAGCGAACCAAGGCAACGACCGAATGGCGGTGGCCGTCAGGGCCGGGCACCATATTTAAGTGGCCCGGATGTTCCATGAAGTAGCGTTCTTTCTTCAGGCTATCACATATGTGCCTTGCTATCTCGACTTCACCCTCGGAACCCGTGACGCTTGGAATGCGAACAAGCTCGATCAGCTCCTTGTATATGCGGTCATCCACAGACATCGACGTGACATCTCCTTTACGGTATTATCGTCATTAAAATCGCTATTTCGCAGCCGTTTCCTGGCGTTTCAAAGCATGCCCGCTTCGCTCGACTCCCGCGCCAGGCCTGCTTGGCATCATGAAGATCAAGGGCATTGCCGCGATGAAGGCAATGGCAAGGCCAAAAAAGACGATGGCAAATCCCCGGGAGGGGTCGCCAACCGTCTCGACGACCAATGTAGCTATGGTCACGCTAAGCGCGCCGCCCATTTGTCGAAACATGCCCCTGATGCCGGTTATGGTAGCAGCCCTGTCGGGAAGAAGCTCAATGCAGGCGTTGTTTGCCGTCGGCGAAAGTATACCGACCCCAACGCCAATCAAAAACATTATGACATACAAAAATAGCACGCTTGCCGGTTCCGCACCCAACAAAAATAGTCCTATGACAGTCGCACTATTTCCAATGATCAGCGGCCAACGATACCCCCACTCCATGATATAGATGCTGGACAAAATGGAGGCTATTATCATGCCCACCGACCTGGGCGTAAGAAGCAGGCCACACTCCGAGGGCGTCATGCCATAGATCGCCGTAGCGTACGTAGGAATAAGCGACAACACGCCCACCACGGCACCGCCGTATATGAGGTTATAAAAATTTGCCGCCACAAAGGGCTTTCTTTTAAGGATATCGAGGTCCAGGATGGGATCTGAGACCTTATTTTCATGCCTTAAAAGCAAGAAGGCAAGGACAACGGACGCCACAAAGGACGGCCATGCCCACTTTGCCGCCCAGCCGTAGCCCAAAAACGTCAGCCCAAGCATCAGCATTGCAAGAGACATTCCCAACAGCCCCGTTCCAAGGAAGTCTATGCTGCCCTTTTTCCGCTCGCCTGCAGGAAGAAGAAAGACTGACAAAATCAAGGCAAACAAGCCTATGGGTATGTTGATTAAAAACACGGACCTCCAGCCGAAGGAATCGACCAACCATCCCCCCACGTTTGGCCCTATGATCTGGCCTATCGGAAAGATGCTGCTAAACAGCCCGATCATCTTTTGCCTCGACTCGGGAAAGACTTCGGATATGATGCCCACGGCCGATGGCATGAATCCGCCTCCGCCAAAGGCCTGCACCAGGCGAAAAAATATCAACATCTCGATGTTTTTGGCAACAGCGCACATCGCCGAGGAGACGATGAACAGCACTAGACAAACAATAAAGGTCGACTTTCTGCTGAACACGTCGCTAACCTTGCCTATTATGGGCATCGTAACGGTAAAGCCCAGCTGATAGACGCTTATGATCCAGCCGGCTATGGTCAATGGCACCATGAAATAGGACGTAATTATGGGAAAAGCCACGGCGATGGACGTAGCGCTAATCGAAGAAAGCATCAAGGCCACGCTCACCGTCGCAAATATCATGTAGTTCAAATTAACACGCCTCCGTTGATAAAAAAGCAAACCGCCCTTTTTGGCCGAAAGCCACATCAGGCGGTTACGCAACTTTCACTATTATAACAAAAATATTACAAAAAGCGTCCTATATATTCAGGTGTATTCAGGCCGAAACCTTATGGCTTTGCCAAAATTCTACCCCTAATAGGATAAATCCCTTAAAAAGTCCACAGATGCCCCCGAGGACTCTTGAGCTTTGCCGCTGTAAAACCGCTTTGCATGCTCGACCAACAGGGCGTGATATTCCTGATAAATAGCTACATCTCTGGGCAGGTTCGACTCAAACAGATCTTTAAGCTCCATGTAGCCTGCTCCTCTTTCGGCAAGGCCCAAGGCGGTTGCAATGCGCTTCGTGTAGGCATCTATGACGAACTCAGGCCGTTTGTAGGCGTAAAGCAAGATGGAATCGGCCGTCTCGTTTCCCACACCTTTGACGGACATAAGCTCCTTTCTGGATGGCGTCCTTCCCTTCAATCCCGCAAAAAGGAGAGCGATTTCCCTCAAATAAATCGCCTTCTGGTTGAAAAACCCTGCGGGCCTTATGGCCGATTTAAGCACGTCCCAGCTTAAAGTAAGGATTTTGCAAGGGTTCAGCGCTTCGATGCGCCTCAAATTTTCAAGCGCCCTCTCAACAGACGTCCAGGCCGTATTTTGCGTGAGCACAGCCCCTGCGATGATCTCAAAGGCCTCCTCTTCGTTTCTGGGATATCCGTAATCTCCGGGATGGTAACTTCCCAAAACGGGCCACCACCCCTGCGGGCCGTAATGCTTTAGTAAGGCCTCGTATATCGCCATTACTTTTGCGTTCACCTTTTCATACACCTTCCCAAGACCATGAGATGCCTAATATATTTT
>Ga0208693_1002543_pt1 | contig 11945 bp, 12 predicted proteins | sample AD_UKC071_MetaG_FD_184438 | JGI IMG/M metagenome (GOLD analysis project Ga0208693, IMG submission 184438) | Active sludge microbial communities of municipal wastewater-treating anaerobic digesters from USA - AD_UKC071_MetaG (SPAdes) (version 2) | ecosystem: Engineered > Bioreactor > Anaerobic >... | reverse complement strand
GGCCGCGCTGCTGGTCGACGGCCAGGGCCTGATCACCGACGCCAACACGATGGCGCTGGACGAACTGGACCTGCGCGAAGCGCTGCGCGTGCTGCCGGTGCCGCTGCGCCGCCTGACCGCCAACCCAGATGCCGAGCTGCGCCTGGCCGCACTGCTGCCCACCGTCACGGCCGATCACACCGGCGTGCTCGACGACATGGCGCTGCGCACGCTGCGCGGTCACGACCGCTGGGCCGACCTGCGCGTCAGCGAAGTGCCCGCGCGCGAGACCGGCAGCGAGGGCCCGCTGTACCTGTGCGTGATCAACGACCGCACCGCCTGGATGCAGGCCCAGCGCGCCAGCGAGGCCGCGGCGCTGGCCGAGCACCAGCGCGACATGGCGCAGTCGGCCAGCCAGGCCAAGACCCAGCTGCTGGCACGGGTGAGCCATGAGCTGCGAACGCCGCTGAACGCCGTGATCGGCTTCTCGCAACTGCTGCTGATGCGCGCCGACACCCTGCCCGACGACGGCCGGCGCCAGGTGGCACTGATCCAGGAGGCAGGCCAGCATCTGCTGGCCCTGGTCGACGAGGTGCTGCAGATCAACCGCGCCGAGGCCGGCCAGCTGCAGCTGGACCGGCAGGCGGTGTCGCTGCACGAGCAGGCCCGCCAGGTGCTGGATCTGCAGCAGCCCTTGGCCGCACGCCTGGACCTGCGGCTGACGCTGGAACCGCCACCGCCCGGCGGACCCGAGGTGCTGGCCTTGGCCGACCCGCGCCGCGTGCGTGAGGTGCTGGCCACCCTGGTCAGCAATGGCATCAAGTACAACCGCCCCGGCGGCTGGCTGAACCTTCAGACCGGACATGACGCGCACAAGGTCTGGCTGGCGGTCAGCGACAGCGGCATCGGCATGACGCCGCTGCAACTTGCGCACCTGTTCGAGCCCTTCAACCGGCTGGGCGCCGAGCGTCTGGCCGTGGTCGGCCACGGCCTAGGGCTGAGCATCGCGCGGACCCTGACGCAGGCCATGGGTGGCGCTCTGCGGGTCAGTTCGCAGCCAGGCGAAGGCAGCCGCTTCGTGCTGGAACTGCCGCGCTGGGACAGGACAGAAGCCGCGTGACCGGCTGCCGCTGCCCAGGCGGGTGAGGCATTCAGGTCGGCGTGGGAATGCCGGCCATGCGGTCGTGCTTCAGGAAGAAGCTGCGCGCCAGCGCCACCAGCTGGTTGTCGCTGGGGTGGTCCACCGCCTCGTAACCCGCGATCTGCGCGGCCACTGCCGGGCGGTGCTTCTCGACGTAGTGCCGGAAATCGGCCATCGCGTTGTGCGAGCCCGTCACCAGCACCTCGGTGATGCCGGCCAGCGCAGCGCAGACCTCGGCGTAGAACTCGTGCTCGGCGCGCACCGCGCTGCCACGCTGCTTGGTCGGGTGGCCGTGCGCCTTCAGCGCCTGGGCCTGGACCTGGCTGGCGTCGAACTGCAGCAGCTGGGCCTGGTGGTGGTCGATGCGGAGCACGGCGTGGAACAGAGGCATGGAGAAGTCTCCTGGGGTTGGGAAGAAGAAGGACGGACCGTGTTCAGAGCGTGGCCGGCCGCGCCCGGCCATGGGCGTCGGCGCGCTCATGGGCGGACTCGCACGCCAGGCAGCGCAGCACCTGGGGCGCCAGCTGCAGGCGGGCCAGCGCGATGGGCTCGCCGCAATCGCCGCACAGGCCGAAGCGGCCGCTGTCCAGCCGCAGCAGGGCCTGGTCGATCTCGGCCAGGGCGACCGCATCGCGGTCGGTGCGGTCGAAGTCGACGGTGCGTTCGGCATCACGCTGGGTGGCGTCGTCGCCGTCCTGCAGCAGCACCTCGCGGGCATGGGCGGCGCGGCTCTGGCCGGCCAGGTGGGCCTGGCGCTGGGCCTCCAGCGCGGCGCGGCTGGCCTGCAGCTGGGCCTGCAACTGCTGGCGCAGGTCGGGCGTGATCAGTTCGGACATCGGGCCTCCGTGGGTGGCGATGGGGTCTGCAGCCATGGTGGCACCGCGTCGGACGCTGGTCGTTGACAGGCGTCAAGCGCAGGCCGGCCGCCCCGGGTGCCTGCCTACAATCGCGCCGCCTTCCCGCCATGCCCGAGACTCCTCCGCCCGCCCTGCCCGCCCCCCTGCCCGAGCGCTGCGACGTGCTGGTGGTGGGCGCTGGCCCCGCCGGCAGCGCCTGTGCCCAGTGGCTGGCGCGCGCCGGCTGGCAGGTGCTGCTGGTCGACCAGCACGGCTTTCCGCGCGACAAGGTCTGCGGCGACGGCCTGATCCCCGACAGCCACCACGCCCTGCAGCGCCTGGGCGTGCATGCCGAGGTGATGGCCGCTGCCCAGGCGGCCACGCATGTGGGCTGCATCGGCCCGCGCGGCGGGCGCATCGACGTGCCGGGCCGGCTGGCGGTGCTGCCGCGACGCCAGCTCGACGACATCCTCAAGCGCGCCGCCGAACGCGCCGGCGCCGTGTTCCACGCGCCCTGGCGCTTCGAGGCGCCCCTGTTCGATGGCGATGGCAGCGACCGCGGCGACGCGGCCACCGTGGTCGGTGCCCGGCTCAGGCACACCGCCAGCGGCACCGAGGCCCGGGTGCAGGCGCGCTGGGTGGTGCTGGCCACCGGCGCCGTGCCGCGCGCCCTGCTGGCCGCAGGCGTGTGCGAGCGCCACACGCCCAGCGGCATCGCCCTGCGCGGCTATGTGCAGAACGACGCCATGGCCGGGCGCCTCACCGCGCTGGAGGTGGTGTGGCACAAGCGCCTGCGCCAGGGCTACGGCTGGATCTTTCCCTGCGGCGACGGCGTGTTCAACATCGGCGTGGGCCTGGCCCACAGCCATGCCAAGGACGCCGACGGCAAGGGCAGCATGCGCGACGTCAACCTGCGCGCGCTGTTCGCCACCTTCACCGAGGTCTACGCCCCGGCGGCGGCGCTGATGCAGGGCGGCACCCTGCTCGGCGACGGCATCGGCGAACTGAAGGGCGCGCCGCTGCGCTGCTCGCTGGAGGGCGCGCGCTACGGCCGCCCCGGCCTGCTGGTGACCGGAGAGGCCGCCGGCAGCACCTACGCCTTCTCCGGCGAGGGCATCGGCAAGGCGATGGAGACCGGCATCCTGGCCGCCGAGGCCCTGCTCGCCGGCGCTGCGGCCGGCGAGACCGAAGCCGCCACCCGTGCACGCTATGACGGTGCGCTGGCCGTCCTGAAGCCGCGCTTCGCGCTGTACGAGCGCGCCAACCGCGTCAACGACCACCCCTGGCTGGCCGATCTGCTGATCTGGCGCGCCCGGCGCAGCCCGCGCATCCTGCGGCGCATGGCCGGCGTGCTGGAGGAGACCGGCAACCCGGGCAACCTGGTCAGCCTGCGCGGCATCGCCCGGCTGTTCCTGCCGATCCGCTGACCGGAGCCGACCCATGTGCCAGCTGCTGGGCATGAACGCCAACACGCCCACCGACGTGATGTTCTCCTTCACCGGCCTGGCGACGCGGGCCGACGAGCACAAGGACGGCTTCGGCATCGCCTTCTTCGAGGACCCGGGCCTGCGCCTGTTCGTCGACCACCACGGCGCGCGGCAGTCGCCGGTGGCCGAGCTGGTCAAGCGCTATCCGATCAAGAGCGGCAACGTCATCGCCCACATCCGCAAGGCGACCCAGGGCAGCGTGGCGCTGCAGAACACCCACCCCTTCATGCGCGAGCTGTGGGGCCGCTACTGGGTGATGGCGCACAACGGCGACCTGAAGGACTTCAACCCGCGCCTGCACGGCAGCTTCCGCCCGGTGGGCGGCACCGACAGCGAGCGCGCCTTCTGCTGGCTGATGCAGGAACTGGCCAAGGCCCATGCCAGCGTGCCCTCCATCGACGAGCTGAGCCGCACCCTGGCCGAGCTGCTGCCCATTCCGGCGCGCCACGGCACCTTCAACCTGCTGCTGTCCAACGGCCAGGCGCTGTGGGCCCACTGCAGCACCCACCTGCACTGGCTGGAGCGGGCCCATCCCTTCGGCGCGGCGCACCTGGCCGACGAGGACCTGAGCGTGGACTTCGCCCCGCTGACCACGCCGGGCGACCGCGTGGCCCTGGTGGCCACCCAGCCGCTGACCACCGGCGAGCCCTGGGCCGCGATGGTGCCCGGCGAGCTGCGGGTGTTCACGGGCGGGCGCAGCATGGCCGGCGGGGCCGCGTCAGCCCCCTGAGCCGGGGTGTCGGCCGGGGCCGACCCGGGGCGGGCCCGGAGGCGGCGGCGGGCCTGGGTCTGCCACACTCTGTTGCATCTGCCGGACACCGGATGGACCGGCCAGCCGACGCCAACCCACGGATGCCCATGCCCGCCCCGCTGCCCACTCCCCGCTTCGACACCTTCTACCGCCACGCCGAGCTGGCCCAGCTGCTGCAGGCCTACGCCGATGCCCGACCCGACCTGGTCGACCTGCGGGTGCTGGGCAAGAGCCACGAGGGCCGCGACATCGCGCTGGTGGTCCTCACCAACAGTGCCACCGGCGACGACACCGACAAGCCGGCGATCTGGGTCGACGGCAACATCCACGCCGGCGAGCTGACCGCCAGCACCGCCTGCCTGTACTGGCTGCACCAGCTGGTGAGCGGCCACGGCACGGATGCCGACGCCGGCCCCCAGATCACCCAGCTGCTGGACACCCGCGTGGTCTACCTGTGCCCGCGGCTGAACCCCGACGGGGCCGAGCTGGCGCTGGCCGACAAGCCGCGCTTCATCCGCTCGTCGACCCGGCCCTATCCCTACGACGAGCAGCCGGTGGACGGCCTGACGGTGGAAGACATCGACGGCGACGGCCGGGTGCTGCAGATGCGCATCCCCGACCCGCACGGGCCGTGGAAGCCCCACCCCGACGAGCCGCGCCTGCTGGTCCCGCGCGAGCCGGGCGAGTTCGGCGGCCGCTACTACCGCGTGATGCCCGAGGGCACGCTGACGCACTATGACGGCGTGCAGATCAAGGTCAACCGCGACCGCGAGGGCCTGGACCTGAACCGCAACTTCCCGGCCTTCTGGCGCCAGGAGTTCGAGCAGGTCGGCGCCGGCCCCTACCCCACCAGCGAGCCCGAGGTGCGGGCCATGGTCGACTTCGTGGCCAAGCATCCGAACATCGGTGCGGCGGTGAGCTTCCACACCCACTCGGGCGTGATCCTGCGGCCCATGGGCACGGTGGCCGACGACCACATGACGCCCGAGGACCTGTGGATGATCAAGCGCCTGTCCGACATCGGCGCCAGGCTCACCGGCTACCCGGCGGTCAGCACCTTCCACGACTTCAAGTACCACCCCAAGGAGATCATCACCGGCACCCAGGACTGGCTCTACGAGCACCTGGGCGCGCTGTTCTGGACGGTGGAGATCTGGGCGCCGAACAAGGAAGCCGGCATCACCGACTACGACTTCGTGCACTGGTACCGCGACCACCCGCCCGAGGACGACCTGAAGCTGCTGAAGTGGAGCGACACCCAGTGCGCCGGCTTGGCCCATGTCGACTGGTACCCGTTCCGCCACCCGCAGCTGGGCATGGTCGAGCTGGGCGGCTGGGACCGCCTGAACTACTGGCGCAACCCGCCGCCGCACCTGCGCGAGCGCGAGGCCGCGCGCTTCCCCAAGTGGCTGACCCAGATCGGCCTGGCCCTGCCCAAGCTGGAGCTGCTGCGCGCCGAGGTGCGCAACCTGGGCGGCGACACCTGGCGCATCCGCATGGCGGTGGCCAATGCCGGCTACCTGCCGAGCTACGTGACGAAGCGGGCGCTGGAGCGCAAGGTGGCGCGCGGCGTGGTCTTCGAGCTGCACCCGCCGGCGGGGCTGACGCTGCAGACCGGCAAGCTGCGGGTCGAAGGCGCGCAGCTGGAGGGCCACGCGGCGCCGAACTCGCTGCAGGCCTTCCTGCCCAGCCGCGACATCACCGGCGACCGGGCGGTGGCCGAATGGGTGGTCACCGCGCCACGCGGCATGCGCCTGCTGCTGACCGCCAGCGCCGACCGTGCCGGCACGGTGCGCACCGAGGTGACGCTGGATTGATGCGGTCGGCGGCCAGCCTCAGAAGCTGTGCCGCAGGCCGACGTCGTCGCCGGTCGATCCCTGGTTCGCCGGCAAGCTGCGCGCCTACGGCGACACCGGCCCCACCCGCTCGCGCCACCTGCCCGCCGTGCCGACCATCGCCGAGCTGGACCAGCCGCAGCTGCAGTTCGTCGGCTGGGTGGGCGTGATCGGGCCGGCCAAGCTGCCGGCGGCTGACCTGGCGAAGATCCAGGCGGCGCTGAAGAAGGCGGCCTCGGCGCCGGCGGTGCAGCAGAAGCTGTTCGAGACCGGCCTGGAGCCCGAAGCCAATGTCGACAGCGGTGCCCTGGCGCGCGAGACGCGCGAGATGTTGGAGCGCAATGCCGGCATCGTGAAGACGTTCGGCATCAAGCTGTGATGCACGGCGGCGGCGCCACCCGCGCCGCCTGCGCCTAACGCGGCAGCGCAGCGTTCAGCGCCAGCCGGGTGGCCTCGGCCACGCGGGTGGCCGCCGCGGCGAAATCATCACCGCTGCTGGCATACAGCACCGCCCGCGACGAGTTGACGACGATGGTGCCGCTCACTTGGCCGGCATGACCGCGCCATCCGGCGCGCACGGTCGCCTCGGCGTCACCGCCCTGCGCACCGACGCCGGGAATCAGCAGCGGCAGCGTCGGCGCCAGTTCGCGCACGCGGGCAATCTCGGCCGGGAAGGTGGCGCCCACCACCAGGGCGAGTTGCCCGTTGCGGTTCCACGGGCCGGCGGCCAGGCGGGCGATGTGCTCGTACAGCAGGCTGCCGTCCTGCAGGCGCTGCGCCTGCAAATCGCTGCCGCCCGGGTTGCTGGTGCGGCACAGCAGGATCAGGCCCTTGCCGTCGTAGGCCATGTAGGGCTCGATCGAGTCGAAGCCCATGAAGGGCGACAGGGTCACCGCATCGGCCCCGTAGCGCACGAAGGCCTCGCGCGCGTACTGCTCGGCGGTGCTGCCGATGTCGCCGCGCTTGGCGTCCAGGATCACCGGCACACCCGGCGCCACGCGGCGGATGTGGGCCACCAGCCGCTCCAGCTGGTCTTCGGCGCGGTGGGCGGCGAAGTAGGCGATCTGCGGCTTGAAGGCGCAAGCCTGCCGGTGTGTGGCGTCGACGATGGCGGCGCAGAAATCGTAGATGCGTCCGGCGTCACCGCGCCAGGCGCCGGGGAACTTCGCCGGCTCGGGGTCGAGGCCCACGCACAGCAGCGACTGGGCCGAGTGCTGGGCTGCGGCCAGCATGTTGGTGAAGGTGGGCTGGGTCGTCATGCCCGGCATTGTCCCGCCAACGCAGCGCAGGTCCCGCATGTCGCGTAGGACAAGCGCTACAGCCAGCCGCGGTCTGTTCTGGCTGGCGTGGTGCAGTGGCCTGCGCACACTCGCCGCAGGCATGCGGCGCCGCCGGCTGCCACCCATCCACCACCGAGGAACCACCATGCTCCACCTGAACCGCTCCACCCTGTCCTTCGCCGCCGCGGTGTCGCTGTGCGGCGCGATCGCCGCCGGGCCGGCCCAGGCCGTCCAGATCAGCAAGACCGAGTACAAGGCCGGCAAGGACAAGATCGAGGCCGACTACAAGGCCGACAAGGCCGCCTGCAAGCCGCTCACCGGCAACGCCCAGGACGTGTGCCAGGAAGAGGCCAAGGCCAAAGAGAAGAACGCCCGCGCCGCGCTGGAATTCGCCTACACCGGCAAGCCCGCCGATGGCCAGAAGGTGCTCAAGGTCAAGGCCGACACCGCCTATGACGTGGCCAAGGAGAAATGCGACGACCAGAGTGGCAATGCCAAGGACGTGTGCGTGCAGGAAGCCAAGACCGCCCGGACCAAGGCCCTGGCTGACGTCAAGATGGCCAAGGAGGTCGGCAAGGCCGGCCAGGAATCGATGGACGACAAGCGCGACGCCGAGATGAAGCTGGCGCGCGAGAAGTGCGACGCGCTGAGCGGCGACGCGAAGAGCAGCTGCATCGACGCGGCGAAGGCGCGGCTGGGCAAGAGCTGAGTGAAGGCTGGCGCGGCCCGAAGCGCGCGCCAGTTCACCGGGCCCGCGCGCGCCGTTTGGCCGCGGGCTTGACCTCGGCAAACAGGTCGAACAACTGTTGCGCCGCCGGCGACAGTGCCCGCCCGCGCCGGCAGATCAGCCCCAAGTGGCGCGTGACCACCGGGTCGACCAGGGGCACGCTGACCAGGGTCGGATGATCAGCGCCGGGCATCGCCATCGCCGGCACCGCCGCCACGCCCAGCCCGGCCTCGACCAGGCCGAGCAGCGTCGTGACATGCTGGGTCTCGAAGATGGCCTGCGGCCGGTTGGGCACGCCGGCCAGCGCCTGGTCCAGCAGCAGCCGGTTGCCCGAGCTGCGGTTGACCGACAGGAAGTCGTGGTCGGCCAGTTGGGCCCAGCTGACCTGCTTGAGCCTGGCCAGCGGGTGCTCGCGCCGGCAGGCGGCGACGAAGCGCTCCTCCGCCAGTGCCGTGAAGTGAATGTCGGCCTCCTGGGCCCCGATGAAGTTCAGGCCGAAATCGGCCTCGCCGCGCTGCACCGCGCCCAGCACCTCGTTGGCGCCTGCGTCCAGCATCTTCACACGCATCTTGGGACTGACCGTGTGGTAGCGCGCCAGCACCTGGGACAGGTGGTAATAGACGGTGGACGGCACGCAGGCGACCGTGACCTCGCCCATGCGCGTGGCGGCCACGCCGCGGATGCCCAGCAGCGTGGTGTCCAGGTCGTCGAGCAGGTCGCGCACCTTGCGCTCGAACTCGCGGCCGACGGCGGTCAGCGTCACACGGCGGGTGGTGCGCTCCAGCAGGCGCACGCCGAGGGCCTGCTCCAGCTTGTCGATGCGCCGGCTGAAGGCGGGCTGCGACAGGTGCACCGACTCGGCCGCGCGGCGGAAGTTGCTCAGCTCGGCCACGGCGCGGGAGGCCAGCAGGTCGTTCAGGTCGAAGTTGATGGCCATGGCAAGCCCTCGGTTGAACTGATGCCGATTCAGGATCAATCCATCCCAAATCGACAATTCACAGGCATGAATCGCCGGGCCACCATGCCGACCCATGAGCTGCGTGATCCCTTGCGTCCTGATGCGTTCCGGCACCTCCCGCGGACCGTTCTTCCTGCGCCACTGGCTGCCCGCCGATGACGTGGCGCGTGACGAGGCGCTGATCGGCGCGATCGGCGGGTCAGACCTGCTGCAGGTCGACGGCGTGGGCGGCGGCAGCACGCTGACCAGCAAGGTGGCGATCGTCTCCAGTGCGGCTGAGCCCGGCTGCGACGTCGACAACCTGTTCGCCCAGGTCGGCGTGGGCCAGCGCAGCGTGGACACCCGGCCCAACTGCGGCAACATGCTCTCGGGCGTGGCACCGTTCGCGATCGAGCAGGGCCTGGTGCCGGCCCGCGACGGCGAGACCACGCTGCGGGTCTTCAACGTCAACACCCGCTCGCGCATCGACGTGACGGTGCTGACGCCGGGCGGCCGCGTGGTCTACGACGGCAGCACCGGCATCGACGGCGTGGCCGGCACGGCAGCGCCGATCAGGCTGAACTTTCTCGACGCCTGGGGCGCGGTGACCGGCTCGGTGTTTCCGACGGGGCAGCGCATCGACGTCATCGACGGGCTGGAAGTCACCTGCATCGACGCGGCCATGCCGGTGATCGCCAGCGCCGGCGACGATACCCACAGCATCACCTCGCGCTACTTCACACCGCGCCGCTGCCATGCCAGCCATGCGGTGACCGGCGCCATCGGCGTGGCCACGGCCTTCGCCCTGCCCGGCACCGTGGCCAGCGCCGCGCTGCAGACCGAAGGCCCGCGCCTGGTGTCGGTGCTGCACCCGCAGGGCCGCATCGACGTGGAGGTGGCCATCGCCGCCCAGGGCGATGCCGCCCGCATCCAGCGCGCCGCCCTGGTGCGCACCGCCCGCAAGATCCTGCAGGGCGACCTGCACATCCCCGACTACGTTTTTCCAGATCCACCGAAGGAGACGAATCGATGAAGCAGACCCTGAACAAGCTGGTCGCCCCCGCGCTGGCTGCCGCCGCGCTGGCCAGCGCCGCACCCGCCGCCCTGGTCTGGCCCGACAAAACCATCACCCTGGTGGTGCCCACCGTCGCCGGCGGCGGCAATGACGCGATGGCCCGCACCATCGCCCAGAAGCTGGGCCGGCTGCTGGGCCAGACCATCATCATCGACAACCGCGCCGGCGCCAACGGCTCGATCGCCAGCGAATTTGTCGCCCGCGCCGCCCCGGACGGCCACACGCTGATGTTCGGCTACGTGGCCACGCATGCGATGAACCCGGCGCTTCAGAAGCTGCGCTACGACCCGGTGGCCGACTTCGAGCCCGTGGGCCTGGTGGGCTACTCACCCACGCTGATGGTGGGCAACGCTGCGGCGCCGATCAAGGACGTCAAGGACCTGGTGGCTCAGCTCCAGGCCAAACCCGACAAGTACACCTACGCCTCGGCAGGCAACGGCACGGCGCCGCACTACGCGGCCGAGCTGTTCAAGCTGAACGCCGGCGTGGTGATGCTGGGCGTGCCGTACAAGGGCTCGGCCCCGGCGGTCAGCGACACCATCGGCGGACAGACGCAACTCATGTTCCCCAGCCTCTTCACCTCGATGCCGCATGTGAAGTCGGGCAAGCTGAAAGCGCTGGCGGTGGCGGGCCCGAAGCGCTCGGCCCTGCTGCCCGACGTGCCCACGCTGAAGGAAGCCGGCGTCGACGGTGTCGCTGAGGCAGACGGCCAGACCATCCGGCTGTGGGCGCAGGACCATGCCGGCTGGCTGACGATGGACGCCGTCGCCACGCTGCGCTGAGCCGCGCCCACCCCCATCGACCAGGAGCCACCATGGCCGCCAGCATCATCGACTCGACCATCTTCCAGGGCATCTTCACCACCGACGCGATGCGCGCCGTGTGGAGCGACGAGAACCGCACCGCGCACTACATCGCCATCGAGCGAGCGCTGGCCATCGTGCAGGCCCGCCTGGGCATCATTCCGCAGGAGGCCGCCGACGAGATCGTCCGCCACTGCCACCTCGACCAGCTACAAGATGGCCGGCCTGCTGGCGGCCGTGCTGCGCCACCGCGAGCGCATCGCCCAGCTGCGCGAACGGGTGCTGGTCGGCGAGTTCGCCGGCGCCGCCGGCACGCTGGCCAGCTTGGAAACCGGCGCGATGGAGACCCAGGCCGGCCTGTGCGCCGAGCTTGGCCTGGGCCAGCCGCTGATCGCCTGGCACACCAGCCGCGACAACATCGCCGAGGTGGGTTGCGTGCTGGGCCTGATCGGCGGCACGCTGGGCAAGCTCAGCATGGACATCAAGCTGATGATGCAGACGGAGGTCGGCGAGGTCTACGAGCCCTACCACCACGGCCGCGGCAGCAGCAGCACCATGCCGCAGAAGCGCAACCCGATCTCCAGCGCCGACACCCACGGCGCCATCAGCGTGCTGCGCCAGCATGCGGCCGCGCTGATGGACGCGATGGTGGCCGACCACGAGCGCAGCACCGGGCCGTGGCAGATCGAGTGGATCGTGCTGCCCGAGGCCTTCTGCCTGGCTGCAGGCGCGCTGAAGCAGATGCGCAGCGTGCTCGAAGGGCTGGAGGTCGATGCCGAGGCGATGGGCCGCAACATCGACATGACCGGTGGCCTGGTGATGAGCGAGGCGGTGATGATGGGCCTGGGCCCGTTCATCGGCCGCGAGTACGCGCACGACCTGGTCTACGACCTGTGCCGGGAATCCCTGAAGACCAAGACACCGCTGCTCGACCTGCTGGCCGCACACCCGGAGATCAACCGGCACGTGAGCCGCGACCAGCTGCTGCAGATGCTGGACCCGGCGAACTACCTGGGCCAGAGTGGCGTGATGGTCGACCGGGTGCTGGCCAGCATGGCGCGGTGACTCACAAGGTACCTTGTCAGCCCGGCAAC
>Ga0208693_1002542_pt1 | contig 11945 bp, 10 predicted proteins | sample AD_UKC071_MetaG_FD_184438 | JGI IMG/M metagenome (GOLD analysis project Ga0208693, IMG submission 184438) | Active sludge microbial communities of municipal wastewater-treating anaerobic digesters from USA - AD_UKC071_MetaG (SPAdes) (version 2) | ecosystem: Engineered > Bioreactor > Anaerobic >... | reverse complement strand
CAGTCCATATATTCCCCTTTCAGTCCCCTTGTCATCGGGTCAATCAGTGTAACAATGGCAAGGGATTGGTTACAGCAGTTATTCCATTAATCTTTCAGTCCCCTTGTCATCGGGTCAATCAGTGTAACGATAGAGGAGTACCGTAGGCTGGGGATACCAGCCAGAGCTTTCAGTCCCCTTGTCATCGGGTCAATCAGTGTAACTAAGCTGGTTAAATCACAAAAGACAAAATGGGAAAAAATTGCTTTCAGTCCCCTTGTCATCGGGTCAATCAGTGTAACCGACCGCGAGCGATCGATAAAAGCCTTGGTATTACTGACTTTAGCAGCACTAAAGAAAGTGATGAAACATCGATTTTCTCGCAAATCCCTTTTCTGCGTCAAAACACCCTCCATTTGCGAAAATGGGATATTATTCATCATTCCCCGCTCTGGCTAAAATTCCTCTTTTATTTTAACCACGGCACTGCAAAATATATGGGCAACTATCGTAACAATTACCCAAACCCGGATCAATTTCCTCATAGATCATCCGCATCTTTTGATCGCGTTCCTCAATAAACCATTGGCGGAGTTCATCATCTATAATATGGATGTCCTTTTTCACGATCAGGCGCTCTCCTTTAAATTCGGCATAGACAATACAGCCAAGATTGATGGGATATTCGTGAATCGCTTCCATCACCAGCGCATAGCCGGTGGTCGAAAGCCGGTGAAACTTTTTTGGTTCACCGAATTTAAGATCCAGCACCATCGGCTCGGAAAATGTGAAGGCATCAGCGCTGAGACTGGCGCTTAGCCCGAAAAATGTCCCATCCAGCTTCTGCTCGACAACTACAGGTATGGCCAGGGTAGCTAGTGAATCTTCCTGGATATGCGGCTGTTTTACCAGTATCTCTTGAATCCGTGCAGCCACTCTAGCATTTTCAAAGTTTGCAATAATAGAGGCTCTTTTCTGCAACTCGGAGAATTCTTCTTCTGTGAGCTGGCTGCGGTAAATGGTAAGAAAGTTTAAATCCAATGGTGTGTTCAGCTTTCTAAGTATTTCCTGAAAGTTGTCGACCCCTTTTTCATAAATCAACCTTTTAGCCCTGACCAGGACGCGCACAAGTATTTCATGAAAAACCTTACCCCTGATCATAGCCAGATTGGGCTTCGTTTTAATCCTGTCTATTCTTTTCAAATATAGGTCCCGGTTGCTTGTACAATAAGAATTGGCGACCTCATGCAGAGCCAGTTTAAGATCATAGACCGGAGCAAGGGGTGGCTGGTGCCAGTTCCACCCCCGCAGCTCTTCGGCTATTTCCATTTGCCTGGAACGGGGCAAATAACTCTTATTCAGCTGTTTTCTCTCTTCCTCGGTTAAGAAGTACATAAATCCGGCTTCACCTCACATCGCCGCAAAAATTGCGGAATTCACAGTCAATACATTTCTTTTTATGGCTGGTCCTTTTTGGCATAGACTCCGATGATACCAAAAGCCGTATCTTTTCCAACATTTCCTTGACAAATACACGGGAGTTAGGGGTAATTTCGAGTGGTACCACCATACCACTGGTATTGCAGATAAAGCCATAGCGTACCGGCTTATTGTAAACGTCCTCCAGCAGCATGGCATAGGCTACCAGCTGGTATTTGTGATTAAGGGAAGGACTGTGCGCGCTATGCTTAAACTCAACAGGAAAAATTTCACTTCCCGCCACAATATGCATATCCAGCCTGCCTTCCAGACCAAGACGGGGAGAATAAAGGCTGGTGTGAAATTTCCGCTCTCCTTCTTTTAAATTATAGCGTTTGAAGGTCCGTCGCTTCTCCAGCCGGTCCAACTCCAGGTGGGCCTCACTACCGTAAACCATTTTTCTGGTAAGCTTTTTTTCCACCGGGCACACATAGGTGAAATAAATCACTCTCGGGCAATATATATACTGTTTCAGGTCGTTTACTCTCAGCTTAAGCATAAGGGTAATCCGGACCAGCAATGATTGTTTCCATAAGCCTCAAATCCTTATCGCAAACGGGGCAGATAAGGATGTTGCCGTTCTTTTTGCCCAGGGTTTTCTTAAGCCTCTGTTTCAGCTCATCCCTGCGGTTATGGTTCAATTCGCCGAAGAAAGCCGAATACTGGATATGAGTCAGGCCATAGTCCTTGCAGGCCTCAAATATTTTATTGCGCACTTTGTCCTCTTCAACATCATAAATGACTAAGGTCTTCATTACCACCCACCGACAAACGGCCGGTATTTTGCCTCCCCGCGCAAAAATGTGGCCACCCGGCGAGCCTGCATCTGCATTATCGTACGAAGCTTATATTTTTTGCCCTGATACTTTTCCTGACTTTCCAATCTTTCCTTGATTCTTTCAGAAAAATCACGTCTCGTAGTGTTGGAGAGCATCCCTTCCTCCATTTCCACAGCAATGCCCTTGTTTACCATTGCAATAACTACCCGGTCAACCACCTGCTGCCGGAACTCTTCCACAAAGTCGTAAACCAGGCTTAGTTTACCGGGGCGGTCCACGTGCAAAAACCCGCCAAAGGGATCGAGGCCGGCCAGAATCAAGGCCCCCTCCGCTTGCCTGCACAACATTCCGTAGCCGTAGTTAAGGAGTGAGTTTACCGGATCGACAGCCCCACGGTGCTTCCGGCCTGGAAAATCGACCTTATCACCGATCAACAGCCCTACCCCTTCCCAGTAAAGATTTCCAGCCCGCCCTTCTACGGACATTAATTGGGCTCGGACATCATCTATACAATTGCCATTGATAGTGTTCAAAGAGCTGGCGACTTGTTCTATCTGCCCAATCAAACCTGAAATAGATTCAAACAGCTCACGGTCCACACCCTTGCGGTACTTGGCAAAATATTTCAAAACATTGACCTGGTTCCTTAATTTGCCCTCAACAAATAGCTTAGCCAGTGAAACACTCCTCTCATCGCAAAAAGCCATCAGTTGCTGGCGGCGGGTAATCACCGTCCCGGTTAGATACGGTGAAACAAGCCTCGCAAAAGGCTTTCCGGATGGAGTAAGAAAACTGATTTGTACGCCATGTTCGACACACTCCTTGATGACATCCGTGGACAGGCTTGCGCCGGGAGTATCGATAATCACCTGCTCCAGGTCGTGAAAGGGAATCTCGTGAACCACCTTGCCATTTTCTTTCAGGATCAGTCGTTCGCTCTTTTTGCCCAGAAAAGAGCCGTAGTTGGTGACATGAAGTTCCATTTCAAAACACCTTAAATTCATTTATAGTGGATATTCTGCCAGAAACCGCTGCGACGATGCCTACTGTTTGATGCCTACTGTTTCATTTGGTATGGACAAACCGTCAATTAAAATTTGCGCTGATTCAAACAAAAAAGCCTCCACCTTTGGGTTTTATTATTTCCAGGAGGAGGGAATTTTATCCAGTAGCTTTTTTGACTTACGCTATAGACCACCGCCCACCTGCGGCAAACTGCTTTTTAGTAACGATGAAGAAAAGAGAACCGATTTTGTAGAATATGCGAGGAAAATCTACATTGATTGCCTACCTATCTACTGTGAATACCACAAGGAGTTGTTAAAAAGGACTAGGAAAGTGGAAAAACATAGCATAAAAAGCTATATGAACAATAAAAGAATCTTACATTACATTTGAGCAAATTAGAAGTTGTTACATGTTAGAGTATCAATCCTGTTTTGTTATTGTAAAGAACTTCTACAATTTTTAGCTGTCCCTGTTTTTTATCACACACCGCGCCTTTTCTTCTAAGGTTTTGATATTGGTTCCATGTTATAGGTACCAAAAGCTGGCTGGCCTCCAAGGGTTCGTTCGCTTTTATTAAACACTGATACTCTTTATCTAGACAGGCAGGTAAAACTTCAATACTATCAAAGGCCTGGTAAAATAGTTCCTCAAGATTTTCACTAGGATCAAAAGGACGTAGGGTTTGTAGGCAATTAACTTCAAATTTTTTATAAGCTTCCTCAAATTTGTTATTCCAAAGCTTTTTAACATCTCCACTATATACTTGATCCAACCAATCTGATAGTTCCTCTTCTTCTATAATTTTATCAGCATTCTTTTTTAGAACATTTAATGTGTTTTTAACAAGTGCATCATCATAAATATGTTGACCATCATCAGGCTTATTAAAGACATTAACAGGAGCATATTTTTTCAAACAACGCCGGTTAATCCGACCGAATCGCTGAATTAAAGCTTCAAGAGGCGCAGGATCTGAATAAATGACATCCAGGTCTATATCAAGGCTTACCTCTACCACCTGAGTAGCGACCAGCACTATGGTCTTTCTATTGTTTGAAATGGAACCACATGCATTTTGCACATGTTTTTCTTTTTCCAATCGGTCTATACCATTGAAACGGCTGTGCAGCAATTCTACTTCCACTCGATTGCTTAATCTATCGGTAAGCTCTTCGTATGCTTGTTGGGCTCTTTTCACTGTATTAAGACAAACCAAAACACTCCTGCCATCTTTAGCGTCATTTGCTATGTGATTCAACCATTTTCCTTGAAGCATATCACCTTCTTGCAAAAACAACCTATGCCTATTGAACATTTTGAAAACTTCTGAATCAGACCTTATTTTTCTGTAAATACCAAGCGCTTCTGTAAGTCTGTTCTGTATTATACCTGGCATTGTAGCTGACATGATAAAAAAGCGAGTTCCAAAATGTTCACGTAAATATTTAACCATAGCCAAAATGATTGCCAACCTGCCAGCTTCATAAGCATGAATTTCATCAAAAACGCATGCGGCTCCCAACAAATCAGTTAAAATAGACTCATATCCTTTTAGCCGGTATGGAGCTTTTAACATTTGATAAGGACTCAACACACGAACCGGGAAATAGTATAAACGGGAGAGAGTTCTTGCCCATTTTGCTTGTTTAAAAGATAATACCTTGCTATTTCCGTCTTCTAGTAACCGCCTGTATAAAGCTAATGTGCTTCGTCTGTGTTCGAGACCCACCAGCCCAGGAAAACTCTTTAACAGACGGTCGTACATAGCGTTCATACTCACCTGATAAGGTAAAGTGTAAAACAATCTTGGAAGTGGACTCCCTTTTTCCTCTTGTGAACAAGCCCAAAGCAAAGCAGCTTCAGTTTTTCCGCTACCCGTTGGAGCTATCAAAACTGCTGATCCTTTCGTCTCTAAGCAAGCCTTTTGATGAGAATAAAGTTTGTTTACTGTCAAACCCCATTGTGTTAGCAGATTATTCGGATGAATCAAGGGCGATTTTAGAAAAGGATCTGTGTGAGCAGATGCTGCGTGGTCAGAAGTGATTATGTGTCCGCGTAGAGCCATGGCACCTACTTTTATGGCGTTCGTACAGGAACAACTCATCTCCTTTACCCAACGCCGTAGACTTATTAACCTTCGTTTTATGTTTTCTGCTCCTTTACTGTAAAAAACAGTCAAGGCTTTATCAAAAGAAATCAGTTTACCTATCTGCACCTTATTGCGGCTCATGCCCGAAACTTCCAACCAGTTTGGAGCGCATTCATATAACCAACGCCAAAGGCCTTCAAGGACTTCTTTGTTAACATCATCCACCAACTGCCCCAATGATTCTACAGAACAACTTCCGATTCCCATGTAAAGAAACGATAGATCATGAATGTCCTTATGATGAAATGCAATAGCTGCTGCAATCCACAGTGCTTCTTCCTGACTAAAAAATCCTTCAAACCAGTTTAAGAATGCAAGTGAAAGGACTTCGTGACGATGAGGCCATCTTGACCCGCTACGTAAAGAATTTTGAAAACCTTGGGCAGCCTTGCCAAAATCATGAAGAAAACACGCCCAGAACAAAACGTGCCACAGGTTTTCAAAACCCAACCTTTCAGGTAGACTAGGCCTGAGTTCTACCATGCCTGTAAGCTTTTGTATTACCTGCCAGGTGTGACTAGATAAACTCTCCCCAGGTTTTCCCTCCACAACAGGACTTTTTGCCCAAATATCATCCAACCACTCCGGCCATAATATATCAGTCATTTTCATTCCCCACAAATGAATGGAAAAACAAACCCAGCTGCATACCTTTTTCTACTATTGATTCAGGATCGATCCAGTATGTTTCCGGTTGTGAGTTTTCATATTTTATTAATTCATCAGTAAAAACACGGCGAGATAACACAACATAACGAGCAAATTTAGGAGCACGCGAACGGTTATAATCTAAAAATTGAGGCATGAGTATTACATATCCTCGGCCTGTTTTTAACGCCATACGATAAGGCGCCAGTGTATGCTCGAAATATGCTTTTTCTGAAGAAACAAGCTTAATTATTTTCACGCTTTTATAAGTAAACAAATCTTGGGAGCGACCTAAAACTACCGGGTAACGGGGAGAACAGAATGCTGACTTCCAACTGGGCTGATTGATATATAAGACCAGTTTAGGGTTAAATAGAATTGAACGTTTGTACGGGTTAACAGAACCTCCTAATACTTTAGGTATTTTCGTCCTCGGCAGTTTTCCACGCTCTGCAGTCAAAACATGAACATGTTCTATATCATCAAATTTCGCCTGGTAAGTAAAATGATAAGCAAACTTTATTCCTTCTGGTGGTACCCAATCACCAAGGACGCTACATATATGACCGTAAATAGTGGCTGGAGGCGGCATTTCATAAGTAGGCTGAACTCCCTGCATGAAATGGGGGTAACGAAAAGAAGTTGTAACCCCCTCTGCTATAATTTTAAGTACCTCCATAATAAGTCACCTATTCCATCCAACTTGCATTCACAGGGTTTAATAAATCATTAGCCAGTGCTTTAAAGGTCTCCCGTGGATGGCCAATCTTAAAGAGATTATTTCCTGTTTTATTAACAAATTCATCTAACTTTTGGCGTTCTTCATCCTGATATCCGCGAATCCAACCCACATAAACAGCTGATAAAATCTCATCTTTATAAATATTCAATGCTTCATGCAAAGCCTCTGTGTTCAGTTCCGGAAGCCCCCTATTGTTTGCACTGATAACATATTTAAATATGTGGTTACCCCCCTTGGTAACAGCAAAAATAACTACCGGAGGCATCACGTCGGTATAGTGCAACGTTTGTTTAGCTCCGCCGCTAAGTATCGCCAAACCCTCAAATAAGGCAGCTACCCTTTTAACGCGGTCAGAAAGCTGCAAACGGTAGGCCTTTTCTCTTTCCATATGGATCAAGTTAGCCTTAACTGCTTCATTGATACGTACCTCATCAAGGCTTCTGAAACCTGTTTTCTTCCTGTACCAGAATGTTCCACAAGCATTCAAATCTAAGGAAAACAGTCCTTTTAAAGTGGCACGGTAAAACTGATGCTCATGTGGCACCGGGTCCCCATCGTGACGTGACATTACCCCAAAATCATTGGTGGGGGTCACAGGCGCAATAGATACCAATGTGCTCACTCTAAATGGGGCCGCCCTGGTAATGGTATCAGTCGTCTCTGTTTCCCCAGCCCTAGATTCGTCTGCTATACGCTTTGCGCGGGCTGATTCTCGTTTTGAAGGCGCCCTCATATACCCAAACAGATCATCGTCCCAATATCTAATCGGGTTTGCGTCTGTATAAGCAATTTTTTCCTCCCGATAGATAGGAGCAGATTGCCATCCATCTACAGATTCCTCCAATGTCTTCCGCAACCAGTATCGGAAAGCCTGAGCAGATACGTAGGGAAAACTACCTTCTCTGGTTTTTATCAGTTTAACCCCGACACTGTTGTCATAACGTTCGCCAGGTATATTCCCAAGATTATTTAACGCAGAGGCCGGCGCATCAATCAATAAAAGTCCAGTAACAAAAGCCATTTATATCTCCTCCTTATTATCATCATTTTCCACAGGCAAAGCATCAACATTTTTTCCTAACCAGCCTAGATTGTACAGTTGTTCAACCATCCTTATTAAAATTAAATCACGAGATAGTTTCCAGTCTGGTCGCGCAATTTCACTTCCCTCTTCAAATACTTCTATAAAGGGCTCAAACCTGATTAATGGCGGATTTCCTCGTTTAACATTGGAAAGATTGACTTTAATCAGATTATTGCGGAAATAATCATAATTCTGCTCTCTAAAAAAGGTATTAAAAAACTTGCTGTCATTTTCTTTACTGATGTATTCCGCCAGTTGATCCGCCAGGTCCCGGATTTGTTTAATTCGATCTTTATCCACACTTATCACCTTCATCAAAAATAATTCTGTTATTTTCCATGAAACTAGGCTGGCTTCATCACGGAGTGAATAATTTCTACGAGGATCATCTTCTGGTTTCTCACGTATTGGAATACGTAAAAAATATTGCCTTATAAACCTGGCAGCATTTTCCGGCAACTGAAACAAATCTTCATACAAGAAATTTTTTTGAGGCCGTTTGTCCTCTTTATTTTCTGTTTTAGACTTTTTGACCTTTTTTGGTGCTAAACGCCAAGCCCTTTTGGCAATAGCTTCCCATTCCAAACGATATATCGGACTTTTAAGATAAAAAAGAAATTCCGTAAGCTCTAAAGGTAGATGATAAATTTCCAATGGCGGATTTCGATCATCCAGGGGATTTGATTGACCACTATTCGTAAAGTGGTATGCCGTTACTGAAAACGGACGTCTCTCCTCAGCTTCCTCTTGGCGACGCTGTTCTAAACTTAATAATGTTTCTATTAGTAAAGTTTTAGCAGACGCCTTTGATTCGGGCATTTTTCTGCTTTTTGACTGGTGGGCCAAGGATAGTCTCATGAGATTCTCCTTTAAAAATGTGGCAGCGAATTCTTGAGTTATTTCGGGGTTATCTGAATGAACTGCCAAAAGCTTGCCACCACATTTGGCGCAACCCAAAGGGAATGCCTGGATAAATAAAGCCGCTTCGCCTGACACAGGGAGACCTGCGTCCCCGTACGGATGAAAGTTTATCACCCCCTCGCCTGTAAGTAGTGGTATATGCTGTCTGAATGCTCGACCCGGCAACAGACTATCCGAAAATGCAACCGTACTAACCGGCTGGCCTGTAAAAACACATAGTTCGCCCCCACCCAAAGATTCTGATTGGGTACGGTTTCTCAAGATGCGATTTGCGTAATCACGACGTTTTTCCGGTTGATTTGCAAAAGCAGGCTGATTAAACCAGGCATTGGTTGTAAAGGCAACAGCCAGAAAAGATTTTAACGGTTCCTGTACATATTCGCGTTCAATAAATGAAGCAACAGTATCAAGATCATCCTGCGTAACTTGGGATGGGTCACTTTTTTCTACAAAAGCAGTAACCGTTGCAAGACCAATATCATAAAATGGATGACCGGTGTAGCAGAACATTTTTAACACCTACCTTCAAAGCACTTGAAGCCCCCTTGTTATCAGGAAAAACTACATACCTAATAAAACTTATTTTTCAGTCCCCTTTTACTCACAATTTGGGTAATAAAAATCAAATTGGCCTTATTGTGGAAGTGCGATACAATAATAATACTAAAATTAAACTCATTACTACTGGCAATAAAAATATGGCTTGTCAATAGTATCATCAGAAAATTCGTACTTCCCCATCCCAAACACCGCTCCTTTACCCACATGCACCAGTTCTCCTATTCGCAAGAGGGGCAAAAACTCATCCAAACACCCCTCATACTCCACCATGCCCACCAGGCCGCCCATGTTCACCTTGTTGTCCTGGCGGGAAGAATAACGCTCCCAGTCGACCCAGCGGGTACCGTCACTGACCAACCGAACTTCTGCTGCCCGTTCAATCAGTCCAGTAAAATCAAGCTCCAGTTCCCAGCCGTGGTGAAAGTAAGCCAGGGACGATAGCCTGCGTAAGAGGCTCCGTATAAGCATGTGAAACTCAATGCGGTCAACATAATTTTCCTCAAATTTAATCCTTGTAATTGTCAAAAAGTTCAAACCCAAGCGAGTTAAAGTTTTATCTTCATCTTTCTGCCGTAAAAGCTCCGCATGGTCAATATGAATAGCCAGGTTGGTATTTCGCACAAGCTGTTCTTCAGCCTGGTATACCAGCTGGCTTTCCCTGTTGTTCAAACCCAGTGCTCGAATTTCTGCCAGCCGGTATTTCCTCCTCATTTTCCCTATTCCCAATTCGCCCAGCTCACGAAAAACCACAATAAAATATGGGAGGTAATTAATTGCCCTGCCGATCAGGATTAAATTGAAGGCCAGCTTCTCACCGGGCTTATACTCGGTTTTGGTTTCCAGTGGTGGTTCAAGGACAAAAGGCCGGGGGATACTTTCGTAATTGCGGAGGGCTGCAGATCCGGGATGAGGAGCGGTTTCAAAGATATAAGCATAGGGACAGCTTGTCCTCAAGAGGCAGTTATTGCAATTGGTCTCCTTGAGTGCGCAGGAAATCCGCCGAAATGCCTTACCGAAACCGCCTCTCAAGGTAGAACCCTTGTAAGGAGGGAGCACCAAACCTCTCTCCCCAGCTTCCAGGGTGAGCTGGTATTTGGCTATTGTAAAATGTCTGGACATTGCTGATTCTCCATTAAAAGGTTTCTTTTGCCGAAAGTAACGTCAGTATGTAAAGATACATTAAACACTTAAGATAATAACTTTACAGATATAATTTCTCCATAATGATTATTATTACTACATGTAGATGGATTTTCCTATTTTATTTTATGACATTTTTTTAAAAACTAAGCAACAGACAGCTAATTGACCGATTCATCCAAGTTAAAAAAGCACTCTCGCATGAGAGTGCCTTTTATCCTGGCTCAGTTTAGAAGTCTAGTCACCAGGTGGGAATTATGCTAAAATAAGGCAAGAGTTGCCGCTTGGCGGTTAGTCACTTCCCGTGAAGGGAGGTGATGCCTATGGTTACTTGGGCAGAATTTTTTGGTTTTTGCCTTGTAATCGTGGGGGTTATTTCCCTATGTTTAAAGCATAGAAAATAACTTGACCGCCTATCTAGGCGGTCGTTCCGATTAGGACTAGCCGCCTCGGGAAAAGCGGCAACTCCTTTTACTATGTATATGATAACATGCAGAAAAATATTCGTCAAATAAGCTCTGGCCATAGCCGGGGCTTTTTATACACGAAAGGCAGGTATTAACATGTTTCTGAGCCAGGGATACTGGTAGGAAACGATAGTCACGATTTATTGGCTACCGCTTCCCACCAGTTTAATTCTCTAATGTCTTATATCTCGTCTCATAACTCCCTAGGTAACTGAACATATTCAGCTAAGCCTTTTTGGAGCTTCATGGCCTGATCACAATCAGATATAAAGCTCCACACAGTTTCTTTTACTTCAAGGTAATCCCTTTCCGAAACAGTTTCCATGCCGTGAGCCAAAAAGCTATAATTCCTTTTATTTAATATATTTAAAATTCTTTCACGCCTGCTTTCCCAGACCTGCTTTACCGGATGTCCAAGGATGGCTAACAGTTCATAATCGTCTGTTAAGCCTATCTGGATTTTACCGTTTGAAGCTCGCTTCTTTTCGTAATGCTCACTGTACTGTTCCGGTAACAGCGACACATCTATATTTTCGCTCGTTAGACTAGGAGTACCTGTACGAAGACATAATTGTCCATACATCTCTACCGCCCTGTATATTCTGGAGACAGCATCATCATAATTGCCCTGACATGCCCTCCGTTCAGCATTTAATAGAACGTCATAGACAAGTACAAAAACAGGAGGAGCTTTTCTATTGTTGGGAGACCATTTTTCATACCAGTCGAGCGCGGCACAGATTTGTTTGAGAGTAGAATTATATCCGGCAATAATAGGATCTTCCTTATAGATACTAATCTTTTCAACAGCGCTCTGATAATCGAATTTATCCCAGGCAGCAAAGCCACGGCACAATATGAGCAGGCGGTCAAATTCTTTTTCATTACTAACGAAGCCGCTTCTGCTCATTTCTTCCAATATCTGAACAGCTGCAGTATAATTCCACTCCCTGATTAAATCCCGGCACAACCTTTCCTGCCTTTGTGC
>Ga0208693_1002536_pt1 | contig 11967 bp, 4 predicted proteins | sample AD_UKC071_MetaG_FD_184438 | JGI IMG/M metagenome (GOLD analysis project Ga0208693, IMG submission 184438) | Active sludge microbial communities of municipal wastewater-treating anaerobic digesters from USA - AD_UKC071_MetaG (SPAdes) (version 2) | ecosystem: Engineered > Bioreactor > Anaerobic >... | reverse complement strand
ACTGCCTCGGCGAAGTACCGCGGCAGACCTTCGGCACCCAGTTGTCCTTCCTTGTGAAGATCCTGTCGGCGCGGCACGCCCTCTCGGTGCAGGCGCATCCCTCCCGCGCACAGGCCGAGGACGGTTTCGCCCGCGAGAACCTTGCCGGCATCCCGCTGGACGCACCCGAGCGCACCTATCGCGACTCCTGGCCCAAGCCGGAGGTGCTGATCGCCCTGGACGAGTTCCACACCCTCTTCGGCTTCCGCGAACCCCAGGCGACCGCCCGGCTGTTCGACGCGCTCGGCGTGGCCGGTCAGCTGTCTTCGGTAATCGGGCCGCTCACGGCACGCAAGGGTCCGGCGGCGCTGGCCGAGGTGTTCCTGGACGTGCTCAGCCTCTCCGGCGAACGCGCGCAGCTGTCCGAGGTGGTCTGCGCTGCAGCTATGGAACACCAGCACCGAGCGGACGAGGTGGGCGAGTTCGCCCGCACGGTCCTCGAACTGGACGAGGTCTTCCCCTCCGACCCCGGCATCCTGGCCGCGCTGCTGCTGAACCGGGTAGTACTGCAGCCGGGTGAGGCGATCTACGTCCCGGCCGGCTACATGCACGCCCACCTGCGCGGCACCGGGGTGGAGGTGATGGCCAACTCCGACAACGTGATTCGCGGCGGACTGACGACGAAGCACCTCGACGTGAGCGAACTGCTAACCGTGGTCGACTTCGAGGCCGGTGTTCCTAGGATCATCAATTCCGCACCGATGGTGGACGGGGTGGCGAGCTATCCCACGCCGTGCCCCGAGTTCGAGGTCTGGCGGCTCTCCCCCGACGGCAGGACGGTCGACGTTCCCGGGGACGGGTCAGCGCGGGTGGTTCTGGTCATCTCCGGGTCACTCGTGCTCAGCCAGGGCGGCGAAGCGGCCACGCTCACCCACGGCCAGGCGGCGTTCCTGCCCGCCGACCGTGCGGCCGCGACCGCCAGCGGAACCGGATTGGCTTTCGTTACCGCCAGCGGCGTCCGCTGAGGTGGTCGACTCGCGGGTGACCGCGGCCGTCCGCCAGCTGGTGCAGCGGGACGAGCGTCCGGTGGTGCTGATCGACGGCGGCGCCGGCTCGGGCAAGACCACGCTCGCGCAGAAGTTGGTCGCCGCCTGGTCCGGGACCACTCGTCCGCAACTGGTCAGCCTCGACGACCTCTACCCGGGCTGGGGCGGCCTGGCCGCCGCTTCCGCCGCGGTGCCGGACCTGATCACCGGCGGCGGCTACGCATCCTGGGACTGGGCGCGCTCGCGTCCGGGGCCTTGGCGGACGCTCGACCCCGAGCGTCCGCTGATCGTGGAGGGCTGCGGCGCGATCACACCGGCCAGCGCGGCGCTGTCCGGACTGACCGTCTGGGTGGACTTGGACGCGAGCGAGCGGCGCCGCCGTGCGATCGCTCGCGACGGCGACAGCTTTGCCACGCATTGGGATGAATGGGCCGATCAGGAGACTGCGCATTGGCGGTCCGACCGTCCCCGCGACCTCGCTGACGTGATCTTGCGCAGTTGAATCGGCCGTCGGTCGGTCATCGGCCCGCCGCGTCGGGCACAATGGTTCGCCGGGGAGTACCCCGCGCCGCGTTAGCTCAGTTGGTAGAGCTCCGATCTTGTAAATCGGTTGTCGGGAGTTCGATTCTCCCACGCGGCTCCAGCGGCCCAGGTTTGAACCCAAGTTCAACCGGTAATGCCGGGCTCGCAGTGCCGCCCCAGCGGGCCAACCCGATTTCGTCAGGTTATGAGGGCTGGATTCGCCTTCATAACCTGTTCTTTTCGGGTTGATGCGCGACAGAGCCCGCGTCGAACCGCCAAAAGCAGTCAAAGTCGGGTTGAACGCAGCGCAAGCAAGTGGCGCCGGCTGAAGTACGGTCTTCGCATGAGCTATCCCCAAGGCCAGTGGCAGCAGATGATCGCGCGCGACCCCGGACATTCGGCGCGGTATGCCGAGCGCTTCCGGATGCTGGCCGCCCAGGGCCAGGATCTGTACGGTGAGGCCAGGCTGATCGACGCCATGGTTCCGCGCGCGGCTGCGATCCTGGACGCCGGCTGCGGCCCGGGCCGGCACTCCCGCTACCTGCACGACGCCGGTCACCGGGTGGTTGGCGTGGACGTCGACCCGACCCTGATCCAGATCGCCGGCCAGGACGCAGCCGGACCGGCCTACGTCGTCGGCGATCTGGCCGAGTTCGACCTTCCTGCCGACGCCCCGGCGGAGTTCGACGCCATTCTTTGCGCAGGCAATGTGATGGGCTTCCTGCATCCGCAGACCCGGGTGCCGGTGCTCGCCGGTTTCGCTTCCCGCCTCAGCCCGTCCGGACGTGCGGTGGTCGGCTTCGGCGCCGGCCGCGGCTACGAGTTCACGGACTTCTTCGCGGACGCGGAGACTGCCGGCCTGGTTGTGCAGTCGAAGTTCGCCACCTGGGATCTGCGACCGTTCACGCCTGCGGCCGACTTCGTGGTGGCGTTCCTGACCAGGCCCGGTTCGTAGTCGCGACAGAAGAAGCACCGGCCTGGTCGGACTCAGATCCCGGCCTGCGCCGGGATGACGAAGGATCGGGGCTGACGAAGGTCCTGCGCCGCGATGACGAGGGACCAGCGCTGATCAGCGCATCGCTAGACCGGCTTCGGGGCTCCCTTGCGCCAAGCGTTGTAGACCACGACCACCAGGATCACCAGCGACACGATCCACAGGTAGCGGCCGTAGGCGTCCATGACGGCCACCGCCGGTTCCCCGATCCAGTAGCCGAGCGCAAGGTAGCCGCCGGTCGAGATGAAAGACGAGATCGCGGCAACGGTCAGGAACTTCCGCAGGCTGGTTCCGGCCTCACCGAGCACGGCGAAGATCACGCCGCGCGGCAGCGGGATCGGCAGGAAGGTGATCGCAATGGCCAAGACCTCGTACTTGCGAGCGAACCGCTCAGCCCAGGCGTTGGCGCGGCGCGCGCGCTCGGAACGGCCCGACCATGCCTCGATCAGGCTGCGTCCCCAGAGTTTGCCCGCCCACCAGTAGATCCAGTCGAACTTGATCATGCCGAGCGTGCCCAGCACCCAGACCAGCAGCCACCAGGGGTCGCCGACCGCCGCCCTTGCGCCGATCAGGATCGTCCCCGACCACGAGCCGAGGGACGCGAGCACGTGCGGCGCCGAGGCCAGCAGGCCCGGCCGCAGAACCGAGATCACAATCGAGTAGATCGCCACCGCGCCCAGCCAGCTGAAGCAGGCGATGTCGGCCCTGGTCGGCTTGTGCCGCCACGGCAGCGACGGGTCGTCCCACCATTCACGCTCAGCGGCGGGCTGGTCACCGGCGGTCTCTGGCTGGACGTCGCTCACCCGGGGGAGACTACCCGGCGGGCAGGCGTCCGATCCCAACCAGATAACGATTGAAACGATCTTCTGGTTCGAGGTGCGTGAACCATGGCACACTTAATGCGCCGCACCCGCGGCGCGACTTCCACTACGGATCGTCGGGCACGTACCTGCCCGTGGAAAGGATTACTTGGCATGGCCACAGTTAGTTTCAAGGACGCGACCCGGGTGTATCCCGGCTCTGACCACCCCGCAGTCGACAAGCTGAACCTCGAGATCGGCGACGGCGAGTTCATGGTGCTGGTCGGCCCGTCCGGTTGCGGCAAGTCCACCTCGCTGCGCATGCTCGCCGGCCTCGAAGAGGTCAACTCGGGTCAGATCCTGATCGGCGACCGCGACGTCACCGACCTGCCCCCGAAGGACCGCGACATCGCGATGGTCTTCCAGAACTACGCGCTGTACCCGCACATGACTGTCGCTGACAACATGGGCTTCGCCCTGAAGATGGCCGGCGTTCCCAAGGCTGAGCGCGACCAGCGCGTGCTCGAAGCCGCGCATCTGCTCGGCCTGGAGTCGTTCCTCGGCCGCAAGCCGAAGGCCCTCTCCGGTGGTCAGCGCCAGCGCGTCGCCATGGGCCGCGCCATCGTCCGCCAGCCGCAGGTCTTCCTGATGGACGAGCCGCTGTCCAACCTGGACGCCAAGCTGCGGGTCTCGACCCGCACCCAGATCGCCGCCCTGCAGACCCGCCTCGGCGTCACCACCGTCTACGTTACCCACGACCAGGTCGAGGCCATGACGATGGGTGACCGCGTCGCGGTGATGAAGGACGGCATCCTGCAGCAGGTCGACAGCCCGCTGACCCTCTACGACCGCCCCGCCAACCTGTTCGTTGCAGGCTTCATCGGCTCGCCGGCCATGAACCTGATCAGCGGCAAGATCGTCGAAGGCGGTGTGCAGATCGGCGACTACGTCGTTCCGGTCGCCCGCGAGGTGCTGGCCAAGGCCGCCGGCGAGGAGAGCCTGGTGCTCGGCATCCGTCCGGAGAACTTCCGGATCGCCGAAACCGGCATCGGTCTTGAGGTGGACGTGGTCGAGGAGACCGGCGCCGACGCCTACGTCTACGGCACGCTCGCGGGCCTGGACGCCGAGCAGAAGCTCACCGCTCAGCAGATCGTTGCCCGCGTCTCGGCTCGGACGCCACCGCAGCGCGGCACCGTCGTCAAGCTGAACACCGTCGAGGCGGAGACCATGCACGTCTTCTCCGAGAAGACGCAGGAGCGCCTGAGCGCCTGACCTTCAGCGGTAAGGGCCGGCCGGGAATTCCCGGCCGGCCCTTACGCGTTCCCGACTCTCAAGGAAGGGTCGCGAGTTTGCGCTGATTGTGATCTTCTTGACGCTTGGGACCGTTCCGCAGTAATACGTAGCTAGCTATCGTTATTGGGCCCGTCAAAAGACCCAACCTCCCGCAACGAAGGCCCAGTTCAATATGCCCCCACGCTCTCGTTCACGCTGCCGAACTTCTCTCAGGGCCACTCTCAGCGTAATCATGAGTCTGCTTCTGCTGGCTCTTGGGCTGCCCATCACAGCCTCGGCAGGGGAGATCGATGCGGAGATGACCATCGAGGCCTTCGTCACCGGTCATCAGGGCGAAGTGCCGACGATCTCGCCGGGCGAGAACTTCAGCTACACGGTCAACCTGCAGTGCAGCGCCAACGACTGCCAGAACGCCGTGGTCTCGGCGAAGCTGCCGACGCCCCTGGTCTACGACGATCCGGCAATCACGGTCAGCCCGAACCTCGGCACTGTTGCCATCGACGGGCAGCAGCTCACCATCACCTTCGTCAACGACGACCACGCCTTACAACTGGACGCCGGCCAGGTCATCATGGTCACGGTCAAGGCGAAGCTGCCCGCGGACGCCTCGGCCGACTACAACGGCAACACCGCCGACATCACCTTCGACGCGACCGCCGACAACGCCGACAAGGTCTCCGACACCGCCTCAGTCAAGCTCAACATCGAGCAGAAGCTGAAGGCGTCCGCCACCAAGTCGATCACCCCGAACTCCACCCAGCCCTCGATCCCCGGACGCCCGGCCACCATCACCCTCGGCGGCGGGAGTCTGGCCAACGTCAGCGTCGACTCGATCGTGCTGGCCGATCCCACCGACCCGACCGCGTCCGGCAACCCGTTCAGCTACCTGGCCCTGACCGGAATCGACAGCCTGGAGGCCCCCGGCGGCGCCGACCGGGTCAGCTTCGACTACTTCAACGGCACCGACTGGCACAACGGCGCAGCGGTGCCCATCCCGGACGACCCGAGCACCCTGATCCCCAGCGGCGTCGACCCGGCCACCATCACCTGCGTCCGGTTCACCTTCACCAAGGACGGCGGCAGCCTGCCCTCCGGCTCCCCGGCGAAGATCGTGCTGAAGACGGTCAGCCGCGGCAACATCGCCGATGGGCTGGACGAGGGCGAGGTCCGGACGCTGACCAACACCCTGACCAGCACGGTCACCAAGGGCAGCGAGACCGCGAAGGACGAAGCCAGCGCAACGATCAGCTTCAAGAAGCAGTCGGTGCAGATCTCGGCGAGCAAGAGCTTCGACGGCCCCACACTGGTGGTCGGCAAGTCGACCACGGTGACGCTGAAGGCCACCACCGGGGTGATGCCGACGTCAACGATCACCATCAACGAGCCGGCCGCCGATCACGAGAACCTGGCCGAGCAGGGCCTGATCTTCGGCGGCTTCGTCACCGATCCGAGCGCGGACGCGCAGGTCACCTGGCCGGACGGCGCGAGCAAGGCCGAGATCACCTACACCTACACCGACGGCACCACCGCGACCCTCAGCACCACCCACGCCGACACGCTGCCGGCGCCGACCCAGCCGGTCGCCGGGTTCAGCGTCACCTTCACCTCCGCCGATGCGGACGGGATCGAGTCGAACGCTCTGGTCCGGCTGCCCTTCACGGTCACCGCCGGGCCGGTAACCGAGGAGAGCGGGACGGTTGCCTCCAACACGATCTCTGCGACCGCGTCCAACGCAGCCGGCCCCCCCAAGTCGGCCACCGTCACCAAGGAGATCACCCTGCTGCCCAAGTTCGTCCAGACCGAGGTGAAGAAGGCCTTCAACCGCGACTGGATCTGGGCCTCCGCCGGCGCCACCGCCACCGCTGAGGTGACCGGCTCGGTCGCCTCCGAGTCGACCATCGGTTCCACCCGACTGGTGATCACCGACAACGACCAAACCTTCTGGGACCACTTCGACCTGCGCCGGATCGTCGCCACCGATGTGCCCAGCAACGCCACCATGTACCCGGAGTACTTCGACGGCACCACCTGGCAGCCGCTGACCGCCCCGGTGGTCGGCCCGAAGACCGACTGGTCCTACAAGCTCACCGATCCGCAGCGCGCGGCCGCCCAGGGCGTCCGGTTCCGCTTCGTCGGCACCGACGGCTCCGACCTGCCGGCCGGCTTCACCGTGGTTCCCCGCTTCGAGGTCGCGCTGCGCGCGCAGCTGCGCTCAGCTCCGGGCACCTCGGCGACCGTGGGCGTCGATGAGCTCAGCAACCTGGTCACCTCCGAGGTGGCCAATGACCAGGCCATTCAAAAGTTGGTCACCGATACCGCCAAGGACACCCTCGCCCTGCACCCGACCGGTGGCGGCGGTGGCGGCAACGTCGATCTGGTCGACAAGTTCTGGCTCGACCCCGAGGACAAGACCTACGAGGAGAACGTCAGCGTCTCGGCGCTGTCGGACGACATCCGCACCGCAGCGATCCGCTGGGGCACCAGTGGCCTGAGCATGAGCACAGTCGAGGTCGTCGACGACCCGCACACCGGCGACGTCAGCGCGTCCGTCTTCGACGCCTTCGACCTGGTGCGGATCGAACCGATCACCGCCGCGATCGACCCGCTGATGGCCAAGGACAAGGTGGCCAAGGTCGAGCTCTACCTGGCCGGCAGCGGCTGGACGAACATCACCGGGGCGGCCTGCGCCGCCGGGTGTGACGGCACCTTCGGCGGCTACACTCTTAACGACACCGAGCGGGCCAGCGCGACCGCCGTCCGGCTGACCTTCGCTCCCGGCACCGACTCCGACACCGGCGCGGTGGCCACCAACGGCAACGCCCACGACCGCCAGGTCCGTCTGGACCTACAGCTGCGCCGCACCCTGCGCAGCGACTCCAGCACCTACGTGCTCGGCACCAGCCATTCGGTGAAGTACAACTCCGGGCGGGCCGGCGTGGTGCTGAACAACGCCGAGGCGACCGGCCAGCTGACCACCCCGCTGGACGACGGCACCAAGCGGATCACCACCCTCGACTCCGCCCAGATCACCATCTACGACCAGCCGCTGAACGTCAGCCTGACCAAGCAGCTCGACCAGACCGCCGTCGGCCTGCCGCAGGACACAGCCGATTCGGACGCGTTCCCGCTGGTCAGCGCGACCCTGACCGCGACGAACAACACCGCCAGCGGGGTTCCCGAGTTCGACATCGCCGACCCCAAGCCCAGCTCCAGCACGCCCTGGTACGACTACCTGAACCTCTACCAGCTCCAGTTCGCCGAGCTGCCCGCAGGCCTATCCAGCGACGATGTCACCGTGCTGCTGGCGCTGGCCGATGGCAGTGACCTGGTCCGGAGCTACGCCGAAGCCCAGGCCCTGACGGCGGCCGACCTGAAGGACGTGGTCGGCGTGGTCGTGAAGTACGGCGCCGAGGCCAACCTGAAGGATCCGGCCAAGCCGCTGATCCCCGCTAATGGGCGGGCCAAGCTGGTGCTCACCTACCAGTTGCGCGGCACGCTGCGCAGCACCGCCGCCCCGGTGGAACCGATCAACCACGTCGCCAACATCGCCCAAGCCACCCTGGTCAGTCCGGGCGGCATCGGCTGCGCGGACGATCAGAGCCAGACCTGCGACAAGCCCAGCTCGACCGCCTCCGGCGAGATCGACATTCGCCAGCCCGACTACGCGGTCCAGGCGGGCAAGACCATCTCACCCGGACAGCGCTACGAGGACGAGGCGAACGGCTACACGGTCACCCTCACCGGCCAGCCGTGCGACGCCGACGGCTCCCGCTGCCAAAGGGATTCGGACAAGGTCTTCAGCACCGCCCGCACGAAGCTGCTCACTCTTACCGACGACGCGCCCACCTTCTGGAACGCCTTCGACCTGGACGTACTGCGTCCGGTCACGCTGCCGAGCCCGGTCAACCAGCTGCGGCTGTCGGTGCTCACCGGCGTCACCTACAGCCTTGAGGGCGCCACCCTGGTAGCCAAGTGCGAAGGCAACACCGACCTCGCCGCCTGTTGGCGCACCGGCGACTGGTCGACCGCGGTCAACCAGCAGGTCACCCCGACGCTGCCGGCCGGAATCACCGCCGACCAGGTTCTCGGCCTGCGCTTCGAGGCCCAACGGGTCGCGGCCGACGGCACCACCGTGCTGCAGTGGGAGCGTCCGGCCGACCCCAAGCTGAGCATCAGCTTCACCACCAAGCAGCGGACGCTGCTGCGGTACGGCACCGACGGCGGCAGCACCACCCCGGTGCCCAGCACCCTGCCCGGTCTGGCCAAGGCTCCGGGTGAGACGACCCAGGGCGTCACGACCGACCAGCTGCGCGTCGACGGCCTCGCCGCCTGGCGCAACCAGGGCAGCCCGTGGATCGCCGACGACCAGGCTGTGGCCACCACCACGCTCAACCATCGGGTGAACCAGATCAGGGTGGAGAAGACGCCCGGACGCGGACAGGCGACCGAAGCCCCGCGCTACGACCTCGACGCCACCATCCCCTACACCTTCACCGTCACCAACATCGGTGACTGGACGATGACCGGGCTGGAGCTGACCGACACGATCGGCCTGGTCGACGACGGCAAGTCGAAGCTGGTCTTCGCCGACGTCGACCCGAAGTACACCGTCAAGGTCAACGGCGTCACCCAGACCGGCTTCACCTTGACCCTCGACGAAGACACCGGGAAGCTGGCGCTGGGTGTTCCCACCGAATTCCGGCTGGCCCCCGACGGCGTGCTGCAGATCATCGCCAACCTGCGGTTCCGCGACCGGCTCACCGCCGGCACCGAGGTGGCCAACACCCTCGCCGTTACCTCCGATCGCGCTTTCGAGCGCTGCGAGTACACCAAGGACGCCATCGAACAGGACGCGATCACCACTGGCGTGGCCGAGTGCGCGGCCAGCACGACCGTGGTGGCCGCGGCGTCCACCCCGCTCACCGTGACCAAGGCGGTCAAGGGCAGCGCGGCCGGCGACCCGGCCGCTGCGTCCGACAGCGTCAACTACGACGATCTGGGCGTGATTTCGGTAGGCGCAGCGAACGCTGAGGAGTGCAAGCGGCAGCGGGAGGTCGGCGACGGCTACTCCACCGGCAACTGCGCGCCGATCACCCGTCCGGGTGGGGTGGAGACCTGGCGGCTGTCGCTGACCAACAACGGCAACGTGGCGGCCAATGTGGTCAGCGCGATCGACGTGTTGCCCGCACCGGGCGACACCGGCGTCACCGTCAACACCGCGCGCAAGTCGCGGTTCACCCCGACCTTCCTGGGCAACCTGAAGGTCACCGGTCTGACCAGCGCTGCACCGCACAAGCTGACCTACTACTACTCCACGACCGCGCCGAGCCCGAGCTGCAACAAGAACGACATCCTCAACGACACCAAGCCGGACGGGCAGGCCAACTGCGGCACCACCTGGATCGCCTTCGACGGCTCGACCCCCGCCGGCGACTTGGCCAAGGCCAAGGCGATCAAGGTGCTGCTGAAGTTCGACAACAAGGCGGACGGCCTGAGGCCGGGCGACCCCTTCTACGTCAGCTTCGACACCCGCACCCCGGCCTACGCCCCGGTGGCCGACACCAACACCGTCGAGCCGATCGCCTGGAACTCGGTGGCAGTCGGCTCCCGCACCGCGTACTCCGAGACCTTCCCGTGGCGGGCCTCGCTGATCACCGAACCCAAGAAGGTGGGCGTTGCCATCGCGAGCGGCCAGCTCGACCTGGCCAAGGCCGTGGTCACCCCTGCGGACGTCAGCTGGGCGGGGCTGTTGCCGTCCAGCTACCCGGCGACGGTCACCTGCACCTCGCTGGACAACACCAAGCTGCCCACCATCCCCGGCTCGAACCCCCGCCAGGTCAGCCTGCCGGCCAATGGCACCCCGGTCTCGCTGAACGCCGACCGCACCATGAACCTGCCACTGTTCGCCGACTGCACCGTCGTCGAGGACGCCAGCCAAGGAGCGGACGCCGCCGTCACCCCGGCCAAAGTGAAGGCGCTGCGCGACTACTCCGGGATTGCGAACGTGCTGACCGGCTGGGGCGCGGGCACGCCCGCCGGCAAGCTCACCGTGACCAACACCTACCGCGAGGCTGGCTTCACCGTCTCCAAGGCCGTGGACGGACCGGCCGCGCTCCAGGCCGACGGAATCACCCCGGTGGCGTTCAAGGACTTCAAGTTCACCGCCAGCTGCACCCTGCTGGGCCATGAAGTGCTCGCCGACGCCGACAAGTCGTTCAGCCTGTCCCCTGGTGGCAGCAGGAAGTTCGCCCGACTGCCGGCCGGTGCAGATTGCTCGGTCACCGAGACCTATGCGGCCGGCGCAGCCAGCACCAAGGTGGTCACCACCCAGGGCTCGACCACCGTCGATTCCGGCACCACCAAGACCACGTTCTCCCTGGTCGCCGGTGACGAGACGGCCACCAAGGTCGACTACACCAACACCTACACCGTCGGTGCGGCCACCATCACCAAGAGCGTGACCGGACCGGGCGCCGAGCTGTGGGGCAACGAGAACTTCGAGGTGAAGCTGGTCTGCACCCACCTGGACGCCATCACCGCCCCGGTGTTCACCGCGTCCCACACGCTGACCAAGGCCACCCCCACCTGGACGGTGTCCAAGCTCGCCAGCGGCGCGAGCTGCACGGTCACCGAGACCAAGCTCGGCGGTGCCAACAGCAACACGATCACCAACAGTGAGTTCACCGTGGGCACCGATCCCACCAAGCCCACTCAGATTGGTGTCCAGAACTACTTCGGTCTCGGCCAGGTGAGCGTGACCAAGAAGGTGCTGGCCAACGGCACCAACGTGTCCGCGCTCGCTCCGTGGTCGTCCGGTGAGTTCCCGGTGACCCTGACCTGCAAGCGCAACGTCGACGGCGCAGACAAAGTGATCACGCGCACTGCGACGCTGCGTGCGGCCGACGACTGGACGGCCACCTGGAAGGACCTTCCGGCCGCGGCCAGCTGCTCGGTGGACGAGAACGTGGGCGACATCACCGGGGTGACCGGCCAGCCCACGCCGACCAAGACGATCACTCCGGCCACGCTGAACGTGCCGGACGGCTCGACCGAAGCGTTCACGGTGACCAACAACTACCGGGCCGGCAAGCTGAAGATCACCAAGGAACTCAAGGGTGCGGGCGCGTCCTTCTTCACCGGGGCCACCTTCTCGGTGACCTGCACGATGGGCGGCACCACCGTTTATACCAACGGCTCGGTCTCGGTGCCAAAGGGCACCCTCGCCTCCGCTGAGCTCGGGCCGATCCCGTTCGGCTCGGATTGCCTGGTCACCGAGACCAACAGCGGTGGAGCGGACGCCGACAAGACCCCCGGCCCGCAGACCGTCTCAATC
>Ga0208693_1002529_pt1 | contig 11976 bp, 10 predicted proteins | sample AD_UKC071_MetaG_FD_184438 | JGI IMG/M metagenome (GOLD analysis project Ga0208693, IMG submission 184438) | Active sludge microbial communities of municipal wastewater-treating anaerobic digesters from USA - AD_UKC071_MetaG (SPAdes) (version 2) | ecosystem: Engineered > Bioreactor > Anaerobic >... | reverse complement strand
TGATCGATTTTCCCGCGCCGCTGGAACGGGGCCGGCCGCATCATTTTGCGGGACGGTACGCGGACGGGCGGGTCGCGTCGGCGGCGGTGCGTGTGTTCGCGGATGAGTTCGCCTACGGCTTGTGGGGCGGGCGGGGTGGCAAGGAGGGGGATACGGCCGGCGCCCAGGCGTATGTGCGCGAACTGGTGGCCCACCACATCAATGTGCAGATGCCGCAGGTCGGCTCGCCGATGCTGTCCTGGTTTTACGGAACCGAGGCCGGCGGGCAGTTCTGCGACCGGCTCGGTTTGCGAAGGATGATCAACGAGCCGGGCAAGTGGGGGACCCACGATCCGTATGCGTTTTTCATTCACGACGAGCCGGATTGCGGAGATTTCAAAGCCAAGGGGGTTCCGGCGGACAAGATGGTGGGGCTGCTGGCCCAGTGGTGCACGACGCGGGTGAGCGAACTGCGCGCGGCGAACGCCGGCGTATCGCAGATGCTCAATCTGGATATGACCTTCAAGCCGGACAACTGGTACACCTACGGTCAGTTGCCGGACGTGCTCAGTGTGGATCCGTACTACCAGGCCCGCTTGTGGGAGACGTACACGAAACACCCGGAGCGGCTGGCGTTGTACCGGAAGGCGACCTTCGTGAACGCGGTGGCGACGGTGGCGCGATCGGCCAGCGCCCCGCGGCCCCTGCACGTGATTCTCTATGCCAGCCGGCGAGGTCGGAAATTCGAGGCGGAGCAGAGCCAGTTCTTCCGCTATCCCACGCCCGAGGAGAAGCGGATCGAGGTCTTCTACGCCCTGGCGGCAGGGGCGAAGGGATTGTCGTTCTGGTGGTTCACGCCCACGGGGCAGTCCCAGGGGATGGGGGCGAACGATCCGGAAGCGCGGCGCCTGTGGCGTGAGGTGGGCTTGCTGGGGGCCCAGGTGCGCACGGCGGCACCGGTGTTGTCGCTGGCCTGCCCGGCGGAGCTGAACGACGTGGAGAGCGATGGGTTGTGGGTCCGGTCGCTGGCGGCCGGTGGGGATACGATCGTACTGCTGGTGGTGAACGATCAGTACGAGAACGATGCGAAGGGAACCACCTACCAGCCGGTGAAGCAGGGGCGGGTATCGGTGACGCTGCCGGCCTGGATGCCGCGGGCCCAGGCGTTCGTGATTGAACCGGAGGGCGTGAAGGATGTGTCCGCGAAGCTCAGTGGACAGAATTTGACCCTGTCGCTGGGAGATTTTCCGCTGACGAAATTGGTCGTGGTCACTGCGGACACCGGGCTGCGCGCGAAGCTGGAGGAACGCTACAAAAGGCAGTTCGCGGAGAATGTGGCCAGGTTGAGGGACGAGGGACGAGGGGCGAGGGACTAGGGCCGAGGGATGGCGGTTGCGTGGGTCGTCCTGGGCATTTCCTTGTTGCTGTGGATAAGAGGTGCGCTGAAGCGCGACCGGAGCAACCTGATTGCCAGTGCCGTGGTTTTACTAATCGCGCTCATCATACCTGGCCTGGTTAATCGCTCCTCCGCCGTTTGCGGCCAGGTTGGCTTTGAGCTGATCGTATTTGGAGTCGTTGCGCTTCTTTGAGCCTCGCGTGTGGACCCAGTGATTCAGAGGGACTCCATGCGCGCGGTAGCAACTGCCTGCATCATCCTGGGAGTCGTGATGCAGGTGATTGTTTGAACCTCCTGCCGCAAGAGCGGGGGGAGCGACTTTTCCTCAGACTCTGACAAACGCTCCCAAGCCCTTGATGACATTTGATGCTCTAACCGGGTAATGACAGGCCGGGTGACCGGCATCAGCCGGGCTTGCGGCTGATGCCGTCGGCACCCTCATCGGTTGCCCAAATCGTGAACCCACCTCTGGAAGAGGTGGGCCACCCGCCGAGTTGGGTGGTCGGCTTCAGCCGGCCCTCGGTCGCCATCGCCGAATGAGAGAATCAAACGTCATAAAGGATGGGCTACGCCGGGGCGTCATGCGCTGGTCGGCTGGAGCATGTACGACTCGATTACCCTGGGCAGGTTCTGATCCAGCCAGCGGATCATGTCCTGCTCGTCGCGAATGTGTTGTTCGAAAATCGGAACCAACTCGTCGTGGCCGGCGATGCGGGCAGCCTCGATCAGGCCCTTGTAACAGGCCACTTCGAAGTGTTCCGAAGCGTAATCGGCCAGGCAGTTCTTGACCAGCTCATCGGGGGCCATGCCGGTGGAGATGCCCTGGAAGAAGCCGCTGACCGTTCCCATCGCCGCCTTGCTCGCGGATACGCTGCCGCCGAGGCGTTCGATGCACTCGCGAAGCGTATCCGCGTGGCGCTGGGTGACTTCCTTGTGCTCCAGGTCCTTGGAGCGGATGTTGGGGAACTCTTTGGCGTCATTGGCATGGTTTTCGAGCACCTGAACGAGGCTTTTCTCCATCGCATAGGCGTCGTTGAGCCAACTGATCAGTGTGTCTTGCGGCGTTGTTGCCATGGTAGTGTCCTTTCTATCGAACAGAGGTTTGCAGTGTTGATTCCCGGGACGAGGTCATTGGATCTTCCCGGACCGCCTGAATTCGCGTGAGCGATCTTTGCTCCGCGGTGTATCAAGCCGCGCCCCGGGCCCCTGTTTGATGGTATCGCCGGAGATTGGGAGATCCAATGGATAAGAAGTTTTTAGTGGTACTCGGTGTCCTGCGGATCCCGCATGAGTCTTATGCGTTGGTTGCCGCACCTCTTCACCTATTATGACGTTTAATTCGCTGACCGGGCAATGGCTGGGCAGGGTGGCTGGCTTTATGACTTTTGCGGATTTATTTGGGCAATGCCGACGTCTCTACCACGCTGCTTGAACCCGAAGCGCAAGCGAGGGAGTTGAGCCCGAAGCGCGAGCGAGGGAGTTGAGCCCTCAGGGCGGGCTTCGCCCGCAACCCATTGCGGAGTGCAGATTTCAGATCTCAAATTGCAGAAATCCTCGCAAGCCGCGAGGAAGTTGGCCGGATATCAATGAAGCGCTAGCGAGGGATTGGTAAGTGGGCTTCGCCGGCCCTCGCTTGCGCTTCGGGCTCGGAATTGGTGCTGCTCCGCTTCGCCTGACGCGGGAGATGTGTTTGTCGCTCAGGTCATCGCCAATGGCCCCGAGAGGGGCCAGGTGAGAGTAGCCACCAGTGGAGCGAAGCGGAACTGGTGGCGGCGAGGGCCCAGCGCACAAGCGCCCGTCCCCCATGCTCCATCTCTCTATCTCTCCATCCCTCTTCCCCTTGTCTCCTTGTCCCCTTGTCTCCCTGTCCCTGTGTCCCGTCGTCTCCGTGTCGCCCTATCCCCTCATCTCTCATACTCTCCATCTCTCACACTTCCCCGGCCCCCCCGGTACTGAGTGTTCGATAAGGCGGGCAGGATGCCCGCCCTCCTGCACGCACGGCTCAAGAGCCGTGGCACACACTTCCTGCGCCGGGTTGGCTCACCCGTACGCTCGGTCATTCAGCGGGCGCGTTTGGCGGCGATCCATTTCTGCAGGCGGGCGGCAGTGAACGTGTTCAGAACGCGGGCTTTGCGGGCCCAGCCGCGGCGGGCGGTCTGCACGCCGTAGGACATCTGGTCCATGTCGGCGGCGGAGTGGGCGTCGGTGTTGATACTGAGCCAGCAGCCGGCCTCCGTGGCCATGCGGACGTGATGGTCGTTGAGGTCGAGGCGTTGCCAGGAGGCGTTAATTTCGAGGGCCGTGCCGGTGCGGGCGGCGGTTTTGATGATGAGATCCCAGTCGAGGTCCATGGCGTCGCGCCGGCCGAGCAGCCGGCCTGAGGGATGGCCGAGCACGCAGACGTAGGGGTTTTCGAGGGCGGCGATGCTCCGGCGGGTCTGGGTGTCGCGGTCGAGGTGCTGGCTGGCGTGGATGCTGGCGACGACCCAGTCGAGCTGGGCGAGCACCTCGTCGGGGTAATCCAGGCTGCCGTCGGGGAGGATATCGCATTCGGCCCCGGCCAGCAGGGTGAAGTCTTTGAGCCGGGCGTTGAGGGCGCGAATCTCGGCGGCATGGCGCAGGACATCCTCGGCGGAGAGGCCCCCGGCAATGACAGAGCTGCGCGAGTGGTCGGTGATGGCCAGGTATTGATAGCCCCGCTCGCGGGCGGCCTCAACCATTTCCTCGATGGTGAGCCGGCCGTCGCTGGCGGTGGTGTGGGCGTGCAGTTCGCCGCGGATGTCCCCGTACTCCAGCAGGTCGGGCACGTGGCCGTCGGCCTCGATTTCGCCACGGTTTTCGCGCAGTTCGGGCGGGATGAACGGGAAGCCGAGTTTGGCGTAGATGCCGGCCTCGTCGTGGCCGGCCAGACGCGTCTCGCCCTTGAAGAGGCCGTACTCGTTGAGCAGCCAGCCGCGTTTGACGGCGATTTCGCGGAGGCGGATGTTGTGCTCCTTGGAGCCGGTGAAGTACTGGAGGGCGGCCCCGAAGGATTCGCTCGGAACCACGCGCAGGTCGCACTGGATCTGGCCGGCGCCATCGGGACGGTCCACCAGGACGGAGGCCTTGGTCTCGCCGGCGGCGAGGATTTGCGCGACGGGGCCGAGCCTGGTGAATTGCTCGATGATCGGCTTGCCGTCGGCGGCTTCGCAGACCATGTCAAGATCGGCGACCGTGTCGCGCCCGCGACGCAGGGAACCGGCAATTTCGACGCGCCCGGCGCCGGGGAATCGGCTCACGGCGTCGCGCAACTCGGCGGCGATGGGGGCGGCGATGCCCAGGGGCGTGCGCTGGCCGGCCTGTTCGAGAAACTCCAGCCCCTCCAGAATGACCTTGGCGGTTTTCTCCCCAAAACCTTTGAGCCGTTGAAGCCGCCCGTCGGCGATGCAGGCGCGGAGGTCGGCGATGCTGGCGACGTTTAATTCGCGGTACAGGGTCTCGACTTTCCGGGGGCCCAGGCCGCGGATTTCGAGGAGCTGGCGCAGGCCGGGGGGGTACTGCTCCAGTAATTCCTGGTGCACACCAATCTTTCCCTCCCGGAGGAATTCGATAATTTTGGCGGCAGTACCCTTTCCGACGCCGGGGATTTTGAGCAGTTCGTTGCGCGCGGCCACGTCGGCGACGTCCTCGCCGAGGTCGGCGATGGCCCGGGCGGCGGTGCGGTAAGCATTAATGCGGAAACGGTCTTCCCCCTTGATTTCCATCAAGTCGGCCATCTGGGAGAAGATCTGGGCGATCTGGCTGTTGGACATTCGTTGACACTCCAGGCTGTGCGGCTCTATTATACCCCCTGCCCCAGTTCAGGTATTGGGGAAAGAACGCGGTAGAATTGGAATGACGCTGACGCTCGATGAACTGGCCAGCTTTCTGGCTTCGGCAGGGATGCCTTGCGAGATTGACGGTGACAAGACCGTCACCATCTCGTCTGTGGCTACATTGGAAGATGCCGGGGAGGGGCAGCTTAGCTTTTTATCCAATCCGAAGTACGCCAAGGAACTGCAGACCACGGCGGCTTCGGCGGTGCTGGTCCGGCCCGATGTGATCGTGGACCGTCCGCTGAACCTGCTGAGGACGCCGGACCCGTACGCGGCGGTGACGGCGGTGATGGTGAAGCTGCACGGCTACCGGCGGCATCCGCGCTGGGGGTTGTCAAGTCTGGCGCAGATTTCCGCTACGGCGGTAATCGGCGAAAACGCGAACATCGCCCCCGGGGTGTACATCGACGACGACGTGCAGATCGGAAAGAACGCGACGATCTACCCGGGCGTCTACATTGCCCGGCGCTGCCGGATCGGCGACGACGTAACCCTGTTTCCCAATGTGGTCATCTACGACGAGTGCGTGTTGGGCAACCGCGTGACCATCCACGCCGGCAGCGTGATCGGCGAGGATGGGCTCGGTTATGCACCGGTGGGCGAGAAGTGGATCAAGATTCCCCAGATCGGCAACGTGGTGCTGGGGGATGACGTGGAGATCGGGGCGAACTGCACGATCGACCGCGCGACGCTGGGCAGCACGCTGATCGGAAGTGGGACGAAATTCAGCAATCTGGTGGCCATCGGGCACGGAACGAAGATCGGCGAGGATTGCATGTTCGTGGCCCAGGTGGGCGTGGCCGGTTCGGTGCATGTGGGACGGCACGTGACCATGGCCGGACAGGCGGGCATCGTCGGGCACATCGTCATCGGCGACAACGTGACCATCGGCGCCAAGGCCGGGGTGACCAACAGCGTGGATGCGGGCGCGACGGTGCTGGGCCAGCCGGCCGTGCCCATCCAGGAGTGCAAGCGGCAGGTGGCGATCATGCAGAAGCTGCCGGATCTGAAGAATGAGATCCGCCGGCTGAGAAGAGAGTTGGACCGGTTGAAGCGGGACATTGACGCGAAACAGCAGTGAGCGCCAAATGACGGATGACGAAATCCGAATGACCAGGGGGATAGTGCCCACCTTTCCTCGTCATTCGGATTTTGTCATTCATTCGCCATTCGTGCTTCGTCATTCGTCATTTCCGGCGAGGGATTGTTGCGGGTGATCAGTGAGCTCTCAGGGTTCGACATCAACTGAAACTGGCGCCGGCCCTCTGGGCCTCATCGCCGGGGCCGGGCGATTTCCCTTTCTGGTGGCCGACGGGGCCCGGCGGGCGGGACGACCGGTGGCGGCCATCGGGCTCAAGGGGCTCACGGATCCGGCGCTGCGCGACCACGTGGATTATTTTCGCTGGTCGGGGGTGGTACGGCTGGGGACGTGGATTCGCGTCCTGCGGCGGCAGGGCGTGAGCGAGGCGATCATGGCCGGCTCGGTCCGCAAGTCAGACATGTATTGCCGGTTCCGGCTCTTGCGGTTCATTCCTGACTGGACGAGCATTCGGTTGTGGTTTTTCGAGGTTTCGGACCGGCGGAACGACACGATCCTGCGGGCCGCGGCGGACCACATGGCGCGAAAGGGCATCACATTGACGAATTCCATCCGGTATTGTCCGGACGCCTTGCCCGGACCGGGGGTGCTGACCCGCCGTCAGCCCACTCCGGCGCAGCAGAAGGACATCGAGTTCGGCTGGCGCATCGCCAAGGAGATGGGACGGCTGGATATCGGGCAGTCCATCGCCGTCAAGGAGCAGGAGGTCATTGCGGTGGAGGCCATCGAGGGCACCGACCGCATGATCGAGCGGGCCGGGCAGCTCTGCCGTCACGGCGGGTGGATGCTCATCAAGGTGGCCAAGCCGGGCCAGGACCTGCGATTTGACATACCGACGGTGGGACCGACCACCATTGAGAACCTCAGCCGCCACCGGGCCAGCGCCCTGGTCTTCGAAGCGGGCCAGACACTGGTGGTAGACCGGGAGGAAATGCTCAAAGAGGCGGATCGGCTGGGGATCGTGGTCGTGGCCGTGGAGGGCTGCTCAACGGGCACTTCATCTGATACAATGCAGGACAGGTGAAACGTGGCCAAACCGCTGAGAGATGACGAGATCCGTACCGCCGAGACCATCTTCCGGGAGTACCTGCGCGATCACGGTCTGAAGTACACGCCTGAGCGCGCCACGCTGCTCCAGGAGGTGCTCAGTAATCCGGAGCATTTCGAGGCCGAGCAGCTTCTGATTTCGCTGCGGCAGGCCGGCAAGCGGGTGGCCAAGGCGACCATTTACCGGACCCTGCCCCTGCTGGTGGATTGCGGCATCATCAACCAGGTGCAGTTCGGCGACACGATGGCCCGGTACGAGCAGAATTTCGGCCGGCCGGCGCACGACCACATGGTCTGCCGGCGGTGCCGGCGAATCGTGGAGTTTGATTCGAGCGAGGTGCTCCGGCTGCGCGACGAGATTTCCCGCCGGCACCATTTCGAGCCGACTTCGCACCGCTTTCAGATCTCAGGTGTTTGCGCCCAATGCCGGGGAATTGATGTTGCCCCGCCGACCGAAGAGCGCGCGACCCCCCCGGACAAGAGGCCGGCTCGCGGCAAGGCCTCTAACAAAGGGCGGCGTAGGTCAAAAGCGTCAGGACGATGATCTTGATCTTGGTCTCGAAGAACCGATCCACCGCGATTTCCACTGCTGCTACGGTTTCCATCGCTCTCGCCTCTTACTGTCCCTCGCTTGCGCTTCAGGCTCCCTCGCCACGAACGGCACGGCATCGGGCTCGTGCGATCCACTGATCATGCAAGGAAGTTGCCAGACTGTCCAGGGGCCCGGGGATGGCCTGAAATGGTTGTAAGTGCTTGTCTTCATGGTATTTAATAGCAGTTGTGAAGATGGGGTGTTTGTGCGAATTGTAGGGCCGTGTCGCCGCAGGGGAACAGACTGGCTCGGGGCTGCGCTCACCACGGAGACACGGGCAGCGAGAGGATGAAAGATGGTGGTTGAGAGACGAGACGATGCTCGTATCCCTTATCACTTCCTCGTCTTCTCCATGCCTCCGTGGTGAAGCATGGGATTCGGATGTTATTCGGCCGGAGCGCTCTCTGCCGCCGGAGAGGAGCGGGCCGATGCCTTATCCAGCCATTCGACGCCGGCGGAGATCATGCCGAACACGTTGCCGCGCCAGCCGTGGCCGCCTGGGTACGGCTGTAACTTGACGATGGCGCCCGCCGGTTCGAGGGCTTTCCGGGCGGCTTCCGCGAAGCGCATCCGGGTGACCTTGTCGTCCGGAGACTGAAGCAGGTAGAAGGCCTTGCCCTTGGCGTGGGCGAGGGTCGAAGCCTGCGGTGGCATGAACACGGACATGGCGATGAAGGCCCCGGCCACCGGCGTGTCTTCGCGCAGCATGGCCGCGTAACAGGCCGGCCCGCCGCTGGACCAGCCGAACAGAAAGATCTTCTGAGGGTCTATCCTGGTCTTTGCCTGTACGTCGGCGATGACGGCGTCGATGAACTGCTCGGTGGTGAACTTCGCGCCCGGGTAGCGCGTTCTCTGGGTGGGCCAGACGATCCGGTTGGCCTGCTGCTCGTCCCAGCGGGGGGCGACGAGCTGGGCGATCAGCCAGTCCTTCTTGAGGGCGTTTTTGTAGATCCGGCGGATGAAGGGGTTAAAGTCGGCGCTGCCGTCGCCGCCGGATAGAACGATCAGCAGGCGATAGCCGCTGGCGGGCGCCTTGTCCTTGTCCGCAGTTCCGATGAGAAAGTAACGCTTGTTAGAGTCGCCGTCGGCGCGGAGATCCTGGCAGGGAACGTCGGCCACATCCGGCGCTTCGGGCGGCGGTTTCGGGGCCGCCGGGTTCGATGCTTCGGATACCCCGAGCAGGATGGCAATCGTCAAGATCAGGACGCTGATGGAGATGTGGAATTCACACATGGTGACCTCCTAGCGCTGTTGGTGAGCAAAGGTATGGCCGCCCACGCGAGCCTGTTGTTGCCCCGAGCCTATCGGGGAGGAAGCGGGTTGGCGAGTAAAGTTTCCAGCGATTCTCGTAATCGGGAACGCGGTGCGCCACGTCCAGAGCGCGTTGCGAAGACGATTCCCACGGGCCGGACGGGTGGGGCCATAAGCGCTTGCCGCAATAGGGGTTGAGTGCAGCATGCAGATGGGCGATTGGTGTGGTCTGCGAGCCTGTGCAGCGACTGGGTAGCACGCCGTGGATACTGGTGACACCTGGTGCGTTTCAGAATGACACGACCAGGGGGGCCTGCTCGGGAGGTGGCTGATGCCGGGTGGCCCAAAACGGTGGCGGTTCCGCTGGTTCTGGGGGTGCATCGGTCTGTTGCTGCTGGCCAGCATCTGCTGGCGGGAGAGTAGAGAGCTTCAGGTATCTCTCTTTCAAGTCCTGTTCCATGTGTCCGGTGGTCGAACGGTCGCTCGCGGACAGCCGCCGGGCTGCGTAGTGGTGATTGTGCCGGAGGTGCAGTTCTCGGATGGGTATCGCGAAGAGCTCCGGGCGGCGGCCGGCAGGTGGCCGGATGACTTTGTGTTGACCGGATGCCGGCCGTGCCCCGATGGCCCGCCGCCGGCGGAGACCTGGCGCGGATATCCACTGCTGTCGTGGGCAGCCATGGAAACCGCCGCGCAGTTCACGAAACCGGACTATGACACAGTTGTCGATGGTCAACCCGCGCCTCCCTCCCGGGCACAAATCGAGCAGGCGCTGACCATCGTCCGTCTGGCCCAGACCGCCGCCCCGGACAACGGGGCTTTGTGGCTGGCGGAGGCCAGATTGCTATTCGAAGCCGGACAGGATGAGGCGGCGCTGGACGCGCTGCATCTGGCGACCGAAAAGAGCAACTGGACTCTCCAATCGAGTGCCGCGTTGATGTACCTGCGGGAACTGATGGCCAGCCGGGGTCTGCCGCGTTTTGACGCGACCCTCCAGGCTTATGGGCTCGGCAGGAGCCAGCCCTACTACATCGTCACCACTGTGGCCCATCATCTGGACCGGCTGATCGCCCAAGCGGTGGCCGGGGCCGATGAGCAGGCCGTCGCTCGACTCCTGACCTTGTGGGCGCGATTGCGATGCGCCCGGGCGGCGCCTGTGGACCGATTTTGTTTTCCCGGCTTTGACGAAAGATTTGATCAGGCGATACCGGCCATGGCCCGGAAGCTCGGGCGCGATCTTCCCGGTGACGACCAGCCCTATGAGGTGCGAAAACAGGCCGGAGAGCAGGTTCGATCCGCGTATGTGCGGAGGCATCTTTCGGCCGAAAGAGTGGAGCAACTTCTAGCCCGGGAGGGGCAGCATTGGGCCGAGCTTGTGCCCGTCTGGAAGAAGATAAGCCAACGAGAGAATGAGGCCATCAATCTGGCCATGCTGAGCAGTCTGTTGAGTGAGCTCTGCCTTCCGCTGATGGGCTTGCTCCTGATCGGAGTGGTTATTGAGGCGGGGGTGTGGTTGCTGCCCCGGGATGAGGCTGGCGTGCCACGGCGGGAGTGGCTGTGGCTGGTGTTGGCGCCCGCCCTGTGCGCGGCCGTGGTCGTGTTGTTCAGCGGTTTTCACGCGGTGAATCAGCCGGTGGGGTTGCGAAGCTCACTGGCCCCGCCCGTGTACCCGCTGCGGGACAACCTCATGACGGCGGTCGGGCTGGCGGGGTTGGTGGTTCTGCTCCGTTCGATGTTGCGCCGATGGCCGGGCGTGGCTCAGGCAGGCTGGGCCGTGTTGTTCATCGGTTACCTGGCGTTGATTGCAGAGGCGGCCTCTCTGCGCATACAAGCCACAGATATGATTCTTCCGCTCGGTGCCGGCTCTTGAAAGGTCGGTACCTCCACACTCCGGACAGCGCGCGGCTCAGGGCTCTGGGCAGGGCGCTCTGTGCAAGGAAGTCCTCGCACCTGCGAAATCGTACGGGCCTGCGCGCACTGAAGTCCGCGGCTCTGCCATGTGGCGATCTGGACCGGTGACGTCCGAGAGCGAGGTAGTTCGTCCATCGCTGAGTCACGGGGCGGCTATAGCCACGGTTGGCCGGGGTTTGGGGATGAAGATTCACCGACTCACGCAGTCGTGAGCGCCTTGCACTTTGGGCAACGGATGCGGTCGCCGGGTTTAACCCGGCCATCGGAGGGGAGTTTGATCTTGGCCCCGCACATGCCGCACACCGACACATGAGTCATGGCCGGCGGGGCCGGCTCCACGGGGATGTTGGCCGGCGGGGGCGTAGGGGGCCTTGTGGGCGGCACAGCTTGGACCGGGGCCGCCAGAAGCCGTTCTACCGCGTCGGCAGTCCTGAATGAGTTAATGGCCGTGTCCCGGACCATCTCCAGGCCCTCGGCAGAGGCGAACAAGATCAGAGCCGAGAGCAGACACGACAGCAGGATTACCGGGCCCAGAGGCTCCCCGCTGATGGTAAGAATGATGCCGCCCACAGCCACCGGCAGACCCAGGGCCGCGAATACCTGCAAGATGCGGATGATGATGCCCGTCGCCCGATACCGTCCAGCGTACCCCATTGATCCATCCTCCCGTTTAGGTGGTTGCCCTGAAATGACCCCCAGGCGAGTCTACCGGATAGCCTGCCAGGAACGCAATGCAGCCCGCACTTAAGCTACGCGGACGACCGGGGTTGTCTACTCAGAGTGTTCCTTCCAAGGCAACCCCATGCTGGTTACGGGATGCCCACTCTGAGATCAGGTGGGCAATCTCACC
>Ga0208693_1002526_pt1 | contig 11989 bp, 8 predicted proteins | sample AD_UKC071_MetaG_FD_184438 | JGI IMG/M metagenome (GOLD analysis project Ga0208693, IMG submission 184438) | Active sludge microbial communities of municipal wastewater-treating anaerobic digesters from USA - AD_UKC071_MetaG (SPAdes) (version 2) | ecosystem: Engineered > Bioreactor > Anaerobic >... | reverse complement strand
ACGCCCTAGACGTAGGACGACAAATTTTGTGGCTAATAAGCTCACTCGAGAAGGACGCTTACCATCAGTTTGAACGTTACGGGATTACCGCTTTTTACGAGGATTTTCGCGAATTAAGGGATTACCTTTTATCATTGGAGAGACATAACAATATAAAGCTGTAACTCTAACTTTTCCCCTCAGTTTCTCCAGAAGGGATATGACGGTTCAACAATATGTGTACCTTGGCAATATGATGCGTGAGCATAAGCATAACTCAATCTTCGCTACATGTCTAAGCCTTAGCGAGCTAATATTTTATTTAACATAAAATAAATGCACAGATTAGTGACTCGAGAAAAAAGTTTCTTATCTCCTTACTTAAATGTTAAATGCATTTAAGGAGATAATAGTTTCGAGTTTAATTTTTAAGTGAGACATTTCGATAGTTTTTTCTACAAAAACTCCGCGCTATCGAGAATTATATATTTAGCTTTCCATGGCATCGAGCATTACCGATTCTTTTATAAGGCTTCCGGAATATGAAATTAGTTTTGGTATCACAATTCGAACAACAGGTATACCTATATCGGAATGGGTCAAATCTACTACGATGACATCCGTATTATTCTTTGCCAATCTATCAAGGCAGAATCCTATATCCTTTTTTATATAGCCTGTAGATTGATTAGGAATTTTTTCAATGGAAATGCATTTTTTTACCCCAACGCCATCATGCTTTATCAAATAAGATGGACTCAACTCCACAAGAAACTTTTGCCTGACTTTCTGTTGTTCCATTTCTGTCAGTGCTCTTAATAAAGCCACTTCTGGATCTAGGTTTGTCCCTGAGCCTCCAAAGTAGCGACGTTCTTTTCTTTGTCCATAGCATATAAACGTACTAATAGTAGGAATTCCAATATTGAAATTTTCATTCTTTATATGGTGACTAAAGATAGTTTCGTGTGGCAGTGCCTTGTTGATAAAATTTTGGATATAGCTGTTTTTGGTATTATTAAATTTTATAACGTACATATTCTTCAGATTTTCTAAGTTGTAGGCGTAGTATAATGCATCTCTTTCAATTACCTCCGAAATACCTTGTAATATTGCTTCTTCTAAAGTGTTTCCCGAAGCTAGTCCACCAGTATCATTGAACATAAAAGATATGCCACTAGCTGATATATAAGGGTAGTAAACTAAAGCAGAGGGAATCAACACTGGCTTCTTGTGTATTAACGAGTAACCCCAACTCCATTCTTGGCAAACATTTGTTAGTTCTTGGAAGCAATCTTTATCCCTGGACGCGCAGTTCTTGCATTTTAATGGTACGGTAGGGAAGTTGAATTCATATGGATTTAGAGCATAATCCTTCACTTTCTCATAGCTTACATTTATTATCTTACTGTGAGAAAATCTTTGTCCGCAATATCTCTCAATTGCCTCCATCATTGCGCTTGCTAAAGATTGTTCCAAAGTCACACCCTTCCCAAAGCTTTCCCTAGGAGGGTCATTTAGTAAAGTGGGTGAGGGTGACCATAGGCAAGCTTGCCGATGACATTTTGCTTTTACAGAAGCTTCATTCAGCCTAAAAATAGGTATATTATCAGTAAACCTAGGGTTAATCAGCTCTATTTTGTCTACACCAATTTTATTTAGCACTCCTGCAGCTTCCACAATAGTATCGGTTGGTAGAGTAGTGTAACTACCTGTTTCTTTAAAAATTATTTCTCTATCTTTTAATTCTATTTCTATATCTTTTGGTACTATATTTACAAATGGAGGTTTCATTCCATTCTTTCCTTTCCCAAGGGCTTTGCCCAAAGATTTTGACATTTAACATTTAGGCTACCAATGTGCTATGAGGTGCTGGCCTGAATTTGCGTTTTGTTTGGCTTTTCTTCCCACCTTCGTCATTAAATGCTTGATTCTTTTTTACAGCAGATACAATACCTAGAATTGCAAGGAATACAATAAATAATGATATAGGGTTGGTTAATATATTGATCTTAAACATTGTCTTAAAATATCGCTTCCTTGGCTCATTCTTAACAACCATCTCAGTATCCAAACTTTTGCCTTTCAACAGTTATAAATTGTAATGTACACTTTGGAGCAATACATCTCTCGCACTCTAAACACTGATTAGGAGACATGCGGTCCATAGTAAAAGGACATGCAGCTATACAGTTAGAACAAGCAGCTCCGTTATGCTGCCAAAATCTTAGACATTTCTCTGTATTTACGTACCATTTCTTTACGCCTGGATTGTTACTTTCACATACTCCAGTAAAAGTTCTATCGCCAAAACTTATAGCATCGGCTGGACATGCTCTAGCACAAAGCAAGCACTGTTCACAAAATTCGGTTTGCCCATAATCAATAGGCTTGTCAGTATTCAAAGGCATATCTGTCAAAACCTTACAGATACGAAGGCAAGCACCATATTCAGGCGTTAACAGCAGGCCATTTCTACCTAGTTGACCAAGGCCAGCATTTATCGCTAGTGGTATGCTTAAAGCAGTATCATTCATACATGGTATAGCATTATAACCAAGGGCTCGTATGAACTCAGCTAAGGATATGGCTAAAAACCCCATTTTAGAATACCCTAATTCAGTGGCGGCTTGACTAGCTAAATTAGGCGGCTTTAAGATGAAATCCCTACTCATGTTAACTGCCATTACTATAGCTTTATTAACAGAAACAGGAATTATAAATTCTTTCTCGGTTTCTTTTGGGTGTTCAACGTCGTCAAATATAAAAGGTTTATAAATATTTCTATCGTAAATCCATTTTTCGTCAATCTCCGTAATGCCAACCAAGTCGGTACCATAAAAATTAGCAGCATTTTTCACCATTAGTGTAAATTTATCCGCGTCGTGTTGCAATGGTAAATTATATAATTGTTTTGGCACAAATAGAGGATCCCATTTTAAAAACTGCTTATTGGCATTTTGATCACCATAGGTACCAAGGATAAAGTTAATTGCTTGAGAGCCCACAGCAAATGCATAATCCGATTGTGAATAACCCTCTGTGTTCTTCTCAATATTTTCAAAAATCTTGGCCGACATTTTTCTTAGCCAATTCATTGGACCAATTTCTCCTGTATCCGCTTGCCCAACTAAAATGAAAGCCGTTTTACTAGAATCAAACCTTTTGTAAGCAGCTTCGTTAATTTCATACATGTCCCATAAATTATTCCTAATATTAAACGATGTTCGTGGGATCATTCTTTATATTCACCTCACTCAATTAACATTCGATTAATATTAAAAATGCTATCAAGATGTAAATATGCTGGTAAACTCCCGCCAACAATAGCTGATCAAACTTTTGTAGCCTAGAATGTGTTATAAGGAAGGGGGTATATTAACTCTATCATTGCCCATAAATTATCGATTAGAGCCACAAAGTTTCTAATAGAAATAATTTGGTAAATTTAGTAAATGGGAAATGAACAACAAAGTCTTTTCACTTAGCCTCGATTGATTTCCATCGAGGCTAAGTGAAAAGACAGTACTATGTAGATTATTTAGCACCATAAAAAGTTGTAAAACTCGGTTAGGCCTAACTTTTCTAATGTAGACTTTAAGGGTTTACCAGTCTTTCGGTCCCAGCCCAGCTCTTGATAGTAGTCCCGCACCCATCCTTCAAGATAAGGTCCAATTCCTTTGCCAGCTGCCGGTCCAGCATCGGCAGGAGCCGGGTCAGTTATTCGAGGCGATACCTTTATATCGTCATCGGCAGTTAATCCATGCATTATATTGAAAATCCTTTCTAGAGTTAATACACGATGCCCTATTGTCAAAGCTTCTTCGGGAGTAAAATCCTCCCAACCTACAACGGCGGCTATAGATGATGAAGAAAATTTAAGGATGCCAGGTATTCCCCAGCTAGCAAACCAGCAGCATCCATAACAATCATTCCAATATTTTAGAATGCCTGTTCTCGCTACCTCTTCTCCTTTTCCAAAGGGATGTAAAGGATTAGTCTTTTCCGGGTATCCAGCATCAGGTTCTGGACACCAACAATCAGCCCCTGGTGCTGGCCAACCAGAACCTCCGCCTACAGCTTGCCCTAAAAGAACTCCCCAAGCCCTTCTCCAATCGTGTATGTTCATGCCCGAGCCTTTAATATGAACCGCTGCTTCAGGCAAACCAACACGTTCTGCAGCAACCTTCGGCCCATCAGCTAACATTGTCGCAAATTTTCCTTCTTTGTTGGCAATCCTTTTAACCAACGTCTCTATTACGGCGACATCACCCCAATTTAATTCTAGCCCATCGGTATCTTCTTTGGTCAAAAGCCCCCTTTCATAAGCTTCAAAGGCAACAGCCATAGCACAACCTACTGTGCTTGTCTCGAAACCAAGGCGATCTTCGAGATCAGTAAGATACCATACTTCACCTGGATCATTAGCTCCAGCTCCTACGATTGATGCAGCTCCTTCTTGGTTTTCGCCTCCGCCAGATAACGAAAACACATAACCCTTATATGGGCCTTCTACTGGCTCAGCATTATAGCAACATGCTACAGGACATCTGTAACATGGCTGAGGAGTAATTTTCTGGCTTGACATTCTTTTACCAAAACCTGGGATATCATTTACAGTCCAATTCTTTGATGAGAGTCCAACAAGCTGTTTAACTCCGACGTATTCACTTCTAGGGACTCCTGCCTTTCCAACAATAGGAGAAAGGCCTTGTTCGCTAGCTAACTTAGCCCATTCTCTGGATATTGGTGCAAGTTTCTCTTCATCATAAATTGGAACTTCACCGGTTCCCCTAACTGCGATAGCCTTTAAATGCTTGGATCCCATTATTTGACCGACGCCTGAGTGGCAGAACCCATGATTTTTATCATTCATTATCGCTGAGCCGGCGCATAAATGTTCACCTGCTGGTCCAATGGCAGCTACGCTGGCTCCGTCAGGCGCTCCAATCTTTATATTAACGCCTAGGTCCTCTTTAATGAGGTCTTCCGTTTCATGAGTATCTTTACCGACGAATTTCTCTGCATCTCGGAGCTCGACTTTATCATCATCGATCCAAAGGTATACCCATTTATTAGCGGCGCCTGTAACTATAATGCCATCATATCCTGCCATGCTAAGGAAAGGGCCAAACCATCCATGGCTGTGAGATCTACCTGCAGTAAATCCAGTATCAGCGTTCAAAGTTGTGATTGTACAATTGTTAGGAGATGGGACTCTAGTACCCACTAGAGGACCATTTAGGAAAATTAATGGATTTTCGGGATCCAAAGCCCCAATGCCGTCAGGTAATTCCTTCATCAAATACCACAGGCCCAGACCAAAATTACCAACATATTTTCTCAAAATCGCTTCCTTTGGTAAACCTTCAACAGTTATACTCCCACTGGTTAAGTCCACTCGGAGGATTTTCCCCCTATATCCCCCTCTTATCATTTTTTATTCCCCCCTGTTTGTTTTTGGCTATTAAATCAAATAGCCTTTGCTCCATATCCCCCTCAAAAAGTCAATATTTCCTTTACAACAAAAAATAAAGTAACAGTAATAAATCACCCTCCTTTTAAACATTTCCTCTTTTGCGTGATTCTTTAATACAATTTAGTCTGCTGAAAACTCCCCCCTTTTTGTCCTTTGCTATCATAAAACCTGGAAAATCATCGTGATAAAAGATGTCCATTTCATGATAAGATGCAAGTTAAGTCAAAAAGCTTTTTGATGACAAATGCCCTAGCAAGTTAGATTCATATAGAAAATAAAATAGATAAGAAGAGTTGAGAATTTTATATGACCCTTTAATCAGATAATCAAGTTGCTTACTCAACTTGAAATTTATTTAATGTAGTATGTATGTAATAGCTTTATAATATATTTAATGGCTCTTCGATAAGAAGCTAAATAATTTCATTTTTACCCTGCATTAACATGATATAGGTAACATTTAATAATACTATATTTCCAAAAATTGGTCAACCATAATCTGATTCTGATTAAAAAGGATCAGGTCCAAATCCCTTTTATCAGTGGCGTTATTTTGGTGGTGAATGGTCCCTGTTCTTATTTCTTCCGCTCCCAATATTTCTCCATTCTCCAATCCCAAGATCTCCTTGGCTTAAAAAATTTTGGATGATGAATGATGAAGCCTGGCGGCGATATTTCTTATCTGCTGTTATCATCAACCCAGCATCTTCGAACAGGAGTGATTTTATGAGTGGCAGCATTCACTGTGGCATATCCTATCCGAGGAAGGGCTTCGTTAAAATGTAACTCCCATGCAAAAGTTTATCTTTCTAAAAAGATAATACAAACGGAAAGCATTATCGATGCGGAATCATTGTACCCCGCGGCCCAGGAGTAGCGGTTGGGAGACGTCTCTGGGCCTGGCACCGATAGATATTGTATAATTGCTATAAATATAGAAAGAGGTGGCCCAGTTGTGTCAAGCCAAGACATTTACCATTTGAGAAAGCAAATCGAGTCCGTTGACGAAGAAGTTCTTCGCCTTCTTGAAAGACGGGTCGATTTGGCCAAGAAGGTAGGCGAAGTCAAAGGTGATGCCTCAGTTTATGATCCTTCCAGGGAGATGGAGATCATAGAGAGGCTTTGCAATTTGACTAAAGAGTTGGATCCGAAGTTCGTCAGCCTGCTTTTTCGAGAAATTATATCCTTTTGCAGGGCCGTTCAAAAGCCGATAAAAGTTGCCTGCATGGGACCTGAGGGTTCCTTTTCCCATGAAGCAGTCGTTTCTTTTTTGGGAAGGTTCGTAGATGTAGTTTTTGTCGAAAACCCTGCAGAAGTGTTTGATCATGTATCGAAGGAAAAAGCCGGGATAGGGGTCGTGCCTGTTGAAAATACCACAGAGGGCACCGTTTACTCCACCCTGGATGCCTTTGCCACGGCCGAGCAAAGCATATCGGTGATCGGCGAGGGACAGCTGCCCATAAGGTTGGCCCTGGCGAGCGAAGAAAAGACGACGGCTGACATCGAGGAGGTCTACTCTCACCCCCAGCCCTTCGGTCAATGCAGAAACTGGCTTTATAAAAACTTGCCCTGGGCACGGCAAATACCCACCTCAAGCACAAGCTACGCCGCAAAGATCGCAAAGACAAAAAAGAAAAGCGCCGCCATATGCGGAAGGCTCGCAGCGGAACTATACGAGCTTAATATTTTAGACGAAGGCATAGAAGATCACCCCTATAACGCTACGAGGTTTTGGCTCATCGGTCGTGCCTTCGCAAGGTCTTCCGAAATGTGCAAGACCTCGATATTGTTTAACGTAGCCCATAAGCCGGGGACTTTGTTTCAAGCTTTGGAGCCATTATACAAAGCAGGGCTCAATCTTACCTTGATCCAATCGCGCCCCCTTCCCGGAAATCCCTTCGAGTATTTCTTTTTCGTGGATTTCGAGGGCGACGTTGGGGAAGAAAAGGTAAAGGAGGCGCTTGCGGCGATGAGATCCAGGGTCGAGCGCCTGCGCGTCTTGGGTTCCTACCCTCAGATAAAGTTTATAAAATAAGGGCCTGCAAACCCGTCCGAGTCGCGATAATGCCTTTGGGCCCCTTTAGCGCACTGCCGCTTGGTAAGCATTTTTGAGCAGCTCTATCGAGATTTCTTTCATTTCGCACTTTTTGCCTTCCCTTGGAAGCACCATTGTGGGCTTTCCGCTTATGAACTTTTTATCTCTTTGCATGAAGGGGAGTGCCTCGTCAAAGACTTTATATGGTCTGGTGGGCAGGCCAAAGTATTCGAGCAGATCTTTAAGCTCGGCCAAGATATCCCGCTGGCAGGTTCCAAGCATGACTGCGAGGTTAGCCGCCACGACCAATCCGATGGCAACGGCGTCTCCGTGTTTTATCTCGCTGTAATTAGAGCAGGCTTCCAGGCCGTGAGCTACGGTGTGTCCTAGGTTTAGGCGGGTCCTCGCGCCCGAAGTTTCTCTTTCATCTTCTCCCACAACTGAGACCTTAAGCTCGATACAGCGTTTTACCATTTTGAGCAAGGCTTCAGGTTCTCTTTCAAGAACCGATTTTCTGTTCTCCGAAAGCCAGCGGAAAAATTCGCGGTCTTCGCCCAGGCCGTATTTGATGACTTCTGCCATTCCCTGCCTGAATTCATCGTCGGGCAAGCTTAGAAGACAGTTTACGTCCACGATCACACAGCAGGGCTGGTGAAAGGCCCCGACCAGGTTTTTACCTTGAGGCAAGTCTACGGCTGTCTTCCCGCCGATGGAGCTGTCAACTTGCGCTATCAGAGTTGTAGGTATTTGTACGATGTCTATGCCTCGCATCCAAGTGGAGGCCGCAAAGCCCGCCGCATCTCCCACGCATCCTCCGCCTATGGCCAGGATTAACCCCTTTCTGTCGATGTTGTGCCGGGCAAATTTTTCGTAGATGAGCGAAACTTGATCTAAGGTCTTTCCTTCCTCGCCTCGTGGAAGCAGGTGTGTGCCCGATATTTTTTTGATTTGCCTCGAAAATAGAGTGAATGACAGCGGATCGCTTATCACGAAGGGTGCTCCGCTGTGCTTATCTGCGATGGTATCCAGGATATCGTTAATATCATCGCAGGAGGTTAATATGCCTCTGCCTATCACTATGGGATAGCTGATGCCCTTCTTTGTCTTGGCCCGCACTATTTCGTAGTTTCCGCGAGATGTCCTTTCGGGCTGTATTATGTCTTTGCCCAGATTATCGATGATGATTGAAGCGACCTGATCAATGAAGATTTCGTCGGTCGAAACGCGCAGGTGGGCGTCCTTGTAAGCCTCGCGTCGTTTATCTAGCAGCTCTGCAACGTTGTCTTCTTTAAGAAGCGGCCTTTTCCCCGGTTGGCGGGATGCGCGCTCTATTATGGTCTTTACGGCCGCGTCTAACATTATCAGCGTTCCGTTGGCAAAAATTTTTGCCTTGTGCTCGGGATTTACCAGGACGCCGCCGCCCAGGCCAACTATGACGTTTTTTAGTTTAAAGGTTTCATCGAGGGCACGTTTCTCCAGCTGCCGAAAATGGGGTTCGCCGTAATTTGCGAATATTTCGGCAACGCTCATCCCGGCCATGGCTTCCACAAGGTCATCGGTGTCGAGAAAGGGCAGCCCCGTCATTTCGGACAGCTTGCTTCCGACGGAGGTTTTGCCGGCCGCCATGAAACCTCCCAGGTACAACCTCAGAGATGGCCCCTTTGTGTCAAGTTTTCCTTCTTTCGTCTCTTTTATTGTTTGTACGGTACTAGACATGAAACATCCTCCTCGTCCTGTTTACGTGTTCTTCAAAGCGGCACTTTAAGTCTTCTACTCTGTCGCCGCCAAACTGCTCGCATATGACTTGGGCCAATACAAGCGACGTCATGGCTTCACCAACGATGCAGGCAGCTGGGACGACACAAACGTCGCTTCTTTCCACATGGGCGAGCGCTTCCTTTTTTGTCCCGATGTCGAAGGTGTGAAGGGGTTTCTTTAAGGTTGGGATGGGCTTTAAGGCCACATGAACAAATATGTCTTCGCCGTTGGTGACGCCGCCTTCGATTCCGCCGGCATTGTTTGTCCTTCGCCCCCACCGGTCGGAGGAAAGGGTGAATTCATCGTGCACCTCGCTCCCGCACATTTCAGAAAGCGAAAAACCTCCGCCTATCTCGACGCCTTTGGCCGAGGGTATGGACATCAAAGCTTGTGCTAATCGGCCGTCCAATCGCCTGTCCCATTCGCTGTAAGATCCTATGCCGGGTGGCATGCCTTTTACGGCAACTGCAAAGGTGCCGCCAAGGGAGTCGCCTTCTTCTTTTGCCCTGTCTATTGCCCTTTGCAGGCGCGGTTCATCTTCTTTTCTTGGGATTCCCATGTCCGAAGAGCATGCCCTTGCCCATTCTTCGTCGCTTTCGGGCAGATTGACTTTTTCTTTTCCTATGGACGTGACGGCGCTTTTTACGGTAATTCCGAGCTCATTTAAGAGCATCTGACAAAGCGTCCCGGCTATGGTCCAGGCGGCAGTGCACCTGGCGCTGGCCCTTTCCAAGACGTTTCTTGCGTCTTCAAAACCAAACTTTGCCATGCCCGATGCGTCGGCGTGCCCCGGCCTGGGCCGCGTGATGGACTTTTGCCCGACACGTTCTTCATTTAAGTCGAAGGCGTCCATGATGTCTTTCCACTTACCCCATTCGCTGTTATGAAGGACGACCCCGATGGGGTTTCCTGTGGTGACGCCTCCTCTGAGGCCGCTGTAAAACTCAAATTCGTCTTTTTCAAGCTTCATGCGGTCGCCCCGGCCGTAGCCGCGTCTTCTCCGCGCCAATTGCCTTTCTATGTCGCTTTTTGAGATCGCAAGCCCCGAAGGCATGCCCTCGATGATGATCAAGAAACCCTTCCCATGGGATTCGCCGCTGGATAAAAGGCGTATACTCATGATTGGATCCTCTCCTTGGCTTTGGTATTTTGGGTCAGTTTTCTCAAGGTTTCGAAAAAACCAGGGTAGGATATGCGGACGCAGCTTTCTCCCTCCAAATATAGGGGGCTTGTCGCGACAAGGCTCGCCACGGCCAGAGCCATGGCTACGCGGTGATCTCCGCAGCTTCTTGTTTTTCCGCCTGCGAGAGCGGTCTTGCCTCTGATGATCCACCCGTCCTTTGTTTCTTTTATTTGGGCGCCAAGTTTTTTTAAGCCCACAGCCATCGCGTGAATCCTATCGCTTTCTTTGACCCTTAATTCTTCAGCTCCCGTGACTTCGGTGATCCCTTCTGCCTGAGTGGCGGCCACCGCTAAAAGTGGAAGCTCGTCGATCAGTGAAGGTATCTCTTCGGGCATCACCTTTGTTCCTTCAAGTGACGAGGACTTGACCACGATCGTTGCCGTTTTTTCGCCGCCGCTCAGGGTTTCATTCTCGATGGAGTAAATTAATCCCATTCTTTTTAGCACGTTGAGCAATCCGGTCCTCGTGGGATTTACGTTTACGTTTTTAATTTGCAGCTCGCTTTCTCTCGTTATGGCCGCCGCCACTATCCAGAATGCAGCCGAGGAAAAATCCCCCGGTATGTTCCAATTTCCACCGTTTATGAGAGAAGTCGGATAGACCGTCGTCTTGAGGCCACACTTTGAAATGGGGACGCCAAGGTGTTCAAGCATTATTTCAGTGTGGTCCCTGGTAGTATTAGGTTCTATTGCTGTGGTTGGACCTTGTCCATTGAGGCCCGCTAAAAGAATCGCGGTTTTTACTTGGGCGCTCGCCACTTGAAGCACGTGGGTACCACCGTTTAGTTTTTTGCCCCTTACACTTAGCGGAAGTCTATTTCCGAAGTCTCTGCCGTCTATTTTTGCTCCCATGGAAATTAACGGCCCCGTGACCCTTCCCATGGGCCGTCCCTTAAGGCTTTCATCACCGTCGATGACGGCGAATAAATTTGGGATCCCCGATATTAGTCCCAGCAAAAGCCTGGCCGTGGTCCCCGAATTTCCTGCATCCAGTATGTTTTTTGGTTCCCTTAAGCCCTTGGGTGCCTTTATCGTTACTTTGTTTTCAAAACCTACCGCGTCGGATCTGAGATGATCGAGATCCGTTAAATCTTTCTCCCCGGATTTGTAATCTGACTTTGTTATCTCACAGCCCAATGCTTTAAGGCATGTCAACGTAGTCTTGCAATCTTCTCCGGTCGAGAAGTTGCCGACAGTTATCCCCTCTTTTGAGAGAGCACCTAAAATTGCTGTCCTGTGTGATATCGATTTGTCGCCTGGAACGTTTATCTCGCCCCTTATTCCGTTTACCGGTCTTATTTCAATCATTTGCCTTCACCTCGCCCTGCAAGCAGAGATTCCCTGGCCCTTTTGGCCTCGGTTGCCATCTCTGCGAGGCTTTTTGAGTCCTTTGAGGACATTTCGGATAAAATATCTATGAAGTCTTTTAATACCTCTTTTATAAAGCCTTCGTTTGTTTCCCATACTTCGGATATCAGCCAGGGTTGGCACGAAGCCACTCTGGTCGTATCCCTAAAGCCTCCGGCAACGAACTTGGAAAGTTTTGGATTTCTCGAAGC
>Ga0208693_1002523_pt1 | contig 11998 bp, 11 predicted proteins | sample AD_UKC071_MetaG_FD_184438 | JGI IMG/M metagenome (GOLD analysis project Ga0208693, IMG submission 184438) | Active sludge microbial communities of municipal wastewater-treating anaerobic digesters from USA - AD_UKC071_MetaG (SPAdes) (version 2) | ecosystem: Engineered > Bioreactor > Anaerobic >... | reverse complement strand
TTGTTCAGCAGGCTCCTAGGTGCGCAGAACCCTATTCACTCGCGTCAACAGCGGCGCTGTTTCGCCCGTCGGGCGACGGACGTCACGCCGAACGCCCACGTGTTGAAACGCTTCACACGTAGTGAGCGTCAGGCATCGCGCCAACCCAGCTGCCGACCGCCTGGAATGCAGCCGTTCCGGAGGCCCTAGTTCTGCGCAGACTGTCCGGCCTCGCCGGCAACCCTTTGGGTCTGGTGTAGGTCTGGAGGAACACTCTCGCCGACGAAGCGGCCCCGAACATCTGCGTATAAGACGTTGTCGCGACGTGAGCCGCACGGGGCGAATGCGAGATTCGAATTCCGCCCACAAGGTGGCTCATCACAGTCGGGGGTGTATCGGCGGCCGGGTTCTGACCGGCGCGTCGGGTGACGTGACAGGTGGCGTAAATTCGAGACGCTCAGTCCGCTGGAGACCGTGAAGGCTGCCATCGATCTCTACGACGCCGAACTCCAAGCTCTCAATGAAGAGCCGTCTTCGACGCCGATCTGGCTCTCGTGGTGGCACGTCCACCCTGACCGTCGCCGAGTACCAGGCGTTGTCAGGATGACAACGACGTGCGGCCCGCCGCAGTGCTGATCGTGGACGCCGCTAGTTGAGGCGGCGTCCACGTCGGCTCAGAGGCGGCTCTTGACCTCGTTCAGTAGCGTCGCCGGATCGAGCCACATGGAGGGGTAGTTGCCCTGCCAGCGTTGGACGCCGTTGGCGTCGATCAGGACGAAGCCGTGGCCGGGGAGATCCGCGTGCATGCCCTTGCCCAGGGTGCCGTAGGCCTTGGAGACGGTGCCGTCGTCGAGGAGGTAGGGGGTCTTGACCCCGAACCGGTCTAGGTCGGGCTTGATCTGGGCGGCCGTGTTCATCACGATCGGCAGCACCACGATGCCTGCCTGGGCGAAGCCGGGGTTCTTCTCGATTCCGGCCATCTGTTGGGTGCAGGCGCCGCAGCCGGCTCCCTCGTTGAAGTAGAGGATGACGGGTTTGCCCCGGTAATCGGCCAGGGACACTGAGGTGCCTGCGGTGGTCTTCAGGGTGAAGGCTGGGGCCTGGCTGGACCCGCTGACGTTCGTTGGTTGCGCGCTCCATAGGCCGAATACCACCAGTCCGACGGCCACGATCGCGGCGGCCACCGAGGCGACGCGGGTCACCGAGCGACGCTGTGCCTGACGGGCGGAGTCACCAGCGATCGTCTGTTGGAGTTCCCGGCGAGCGTTGTGCTGCTGCTCAGCGTGATGCTGCTTCGTGGACATGGGTGCTCAGTTCCTAGCGTGGTCATGGTCGGGCGTTTGGGTGTGGCATGCGTGCTCCCGGTCCGGGAGGGCCGGTAGCTCCTCCGGGTCGGGGGCGGGGGCTTCGAGTTGGGGCCGTGGCCGGTCGCGGAGCGTGTACCAGACGAACGCGCCGGCAAGGGCGAGCAGGCCGACGCCGAGGACGGGTTCGGGGACGGGGGCGAGCCAGGCGAGGGTGGCTCGGGCGAACTCGGTGAGGCCCTGCCCGGCTGCCTGCTGGAACCAGTTGCCGGGGCCGGTCATGGTCGTGGCGCCGGCCAGCGAGATGACGCCGATCCCCATCGCGGTGAACGCGACCGCGACCAGGAGGTTCACCGTGTTGGTGTGCAGGACGAGCCGCCCGGCCCGGAGTGTGACGGGTCTCGCTCGGAGCCAGCGGCGTTGGTTGAGTTTCGCTGCGTCCCAGAGGAGGGCCATCGCCAGCAGCGGCAGCACCATGCCGAACACGAAGGCTAGGCCGAGGAGGAGTCCTCCGAAGGGGTTCCCTGCCAGGGCGGACAGGGTCATGACGCCGACGAGGACGGGGGCGCAGCAACTGGACGCGATGCCCGAGAAGACGCCCAGGCTGAAGAACGTGCCGGAGTCGGCGCGGGTGGCGTCCGGGGCGCGAAGGACCGAGGGCATCGCCCACATGCGGCCCGTGAGCGCGAGGAGACCGAGGGCGATCATCAGCAGTCCGCCGGCCCAGTACAGGGGGGCGTGGTACTTGGCGATCGCGCCAGCGATCAGGCTGACCCCCAGCGTGATGGGCACGAGGACGAGCGCGAGACCGGAGGCGAACACGAAGGTCAGCGGCAGGAGCCGCCATCGGTTGTTCTTGACGGCGGCGGCGAGATAGGACGGCGCGAGGAAGACGATGCAGCAAGGAGCGAACAACGCGACCATTCCGGCGAAGAAGGCCGCCAGGACGCTGCCGGTGCCGAGAAGCTCGGTGCCCATCAGCCGACCCTCTCCACGCTCAGTGCCTTGTCCAGCTTGCGGCGGGACAGCCGTCCGACGCTGAAGTACCGGCCGTCGACGAGGACGAGGGGGAACATGGTGGGGCGGTGCGCCGACAGCAGCGTCCGGCCCCGCTCGGATTCGGCCTGCACGACCTCGACGTCGACCTGGCCGAGCGTGGAGCGGCGGATTAGCTCCGTGACGGCGTCCTCGCAGAGGTGGCACGCGGTCGTCACGACGACGGTCACCTCTGGTGCTGCCAGGTCGGAGGTCACGACGGGTGCGGTTTGAGGGGAGAAGTTCACACCGTCAACGGTGCAACGTCGCCATGTGGTGGCCCTCAAGGCCCGATCAAGATTCGGTGTCCTCGTTGGCTCAGCGGTGGGTATCCCGATCGCGGGTCAGTGACGGTGCCCGGATGTCCCCGACCCGTGGTTCATGAACAGCATCATCACGCCCATCATGGCCATGCAGCCGAGGGCGTAGAGGATGGCCCCGCCCCCGACGGCGCCGGTCAGAACGAGGTAGGCGATGATGGCGACCATGGGCAGGCACATCAGCCAGTGCATCCAGCCGTGGGCCTTCGTCGGGGTCGTGCCGGTGTGCGCCTGTCCTGGGGTGGGCTCGGCGGAGCCGGCCCGGAGCGGGGGTGTCGAGTCGTACGGCTTGAACTCCTGCGGTGCGCCGAACTCGGTCCCGGGGGTGCGTTGAAGCCTTGCATTGGTGTCCATGGGGATTCCTTCCCGTTGTCCTGCTCTGTTGCTCTCAGCGTGCCGGGTGTTGATGATCCCTCAGCATCGGAGCGGTCAAGATGGCGTCAAGCCTGCGAGGCGACCATCGAGTCCGTGTGGCTAGCCATCATGGTCACGTGGGGCCCTAGACCTGGGTGGGCAGGTTGTCCACCAGGTCGCGGATGCGCCAGTACTCGTCGACGGTGATCTCCCCTTGTGCGAGCCGTTCTTTCAGTCCCCACATCGGGTCGGCGGCTCGTGCGCTGCTGGCCTCCTGTCGGATCACCAACGCCCGCAGGGTCCAGAACACGATCGCCCAGAACGCTCCTGTGCTGGCGAACACCAGCACCCACGTCACGACATTGATGGAAGCCGACGTCATCGAGCCACTCCCTCCCTGGTACGACCTCGTGACCAAGACTGTGAGCCACTATTCCCGTGCGTCCCGTGGCGAAGACGTTTAGGTTTGGTCAAGAAGCGAGGGTGCGCAGGCACACGTGGCCCCCGGGCGGTGCGTGGGTTGGACACTGTGTAGGTGAGCGATTCAACAACGGGTGCGGTTGTGCGGGTGCTGGTGGTCGACGACGAGTTGGCCTTGGCGGGGATGGTGGCCGCCTACCTGTCCCGCGACGGTTTCGACACGCTGCTGGCTCACACGGGTCCGGACGCCGTGGCCTCGGCCCGGGAGAACCGCCCTGACGTGGTCGTTCTCGACCTGGGCCTCCCTGGGATGGACGGCATCGAGGTGTGCCGTCAGATCCGCACCTTCAGCGACTGCTACATCATCATGGTGACCGCCCGCAACGACGAGGTCGACACCCTCATCGGCCTGTCGGTCGGGGCCGACGACTACGTGACGAAACCCTTCGGCGTCCGCGAACTACTCGCGAGGATCAAGACCCTCCAACGGCGTCCACGAGGCGGCCTGGGAGCCGCCACCCAAGCCGAAGAGCCCCCGCGGGTGTTCGGCGATCTGCGGGTCGACCCGGCGGGGCGCGAGGTTCACGTCGCCGGAGTCCAGATCGAGCTGACCCCGACCGAGTTCGACATCCTGGCCACCTTGGCGGCCCGGCCCAAGCTCGCGTTCTCCCGCCGCCAGATCCTCGACACTGTCTGGGGTCCCAACTGGACGGGGGATGACCACGTGGTGGACGTCCACATCGCCCATCTGCGGCAGAAACTGGGCGACGACCCCGCCGCCCCCCGCTACGTTCGGACGGTGCGCGGCGTCGGCTACCGGATGGGGCACGGATGACAGTGGCCCGGCGCGAATCGTGGGTGGGAACCCGGACACTGTGGGTCCAAGAGACCCTCGCGGGACGCCTGATGCTCGGTCAGACCATCGTCCTGCTCGCGAGCGTCCTCACGGCCGGGCTTGTCGCATCGATCGTCGGGCCGCCGATCTTCCACGGACACCTCACCGAAAGCGGTCACGCCGAAAACTCGCCCGAGTTGGCCCACATCGAGTTGGCCTACCAGCAGGCGAGCGCGGTGGCGCTGGGCGTGGCCCTGTTCACCTCGCTGGCCTGCGCGATCGTCGTTACGTGGTTCGTCAGCCGCCGACTGCGTCAGCCCCTGGACGAGTTGACGGACGCCGCCCGCGAACTGTCCCGCGGCCACTACGCCCGCCGCGTACCGACGATGGGCGGCGGGACCGAGTTGGAAACCCTCGGCGCCGCGTTCAACACGATGGCCAGCCGACTCGAGGACATCGAGAACACCCGTCGACGGCTGTTGTCGGATCTCGCGCACGAACTGCGAACTCCGATCGCCACCCTCGCCCTTTACCACGAGGGGCTGTTCGACGGGATCACCGACCTCGGCGTCGACACGCAAACGGTTCTCACCTCCCAAACAGCCCGGCTGACCCGGCTCGCCGACGACATCGACGACGTCTCGCGGGCCGAGGAAGGCCGGCTCAGCCTCGAGCGGGCGTCGTGTCTCGTCGGCGATCTCCTGCTCCGAAGCGCGGAAGCCGCGCGCGGCCGCTATCAGGACAAGGGCGTCGACCTCACCCTGGACCTCGGCGAGACCGACGGCTTGAGCGTCAACGTCGACCCCAACCGGATCGGACAAGTGCTGGGCAACCTTCTGGCCAACTCGCTTCGCCACACGCCCCCCGGCGGACACGTCACCATCTCGGGGCGCCCGCAGCCGCAGGGGGCCGTGATCACCGTGGCCGATGATGGCGACGGCATTCCGGCCGATCAACTGACCCATGTTTTCGAACGCTTCTACCGCGGCGACACGGCGCGTAGCCGGGAGAGTTCCGGATCCGGGATCGGGCTCACGATCAGCAAAGCCATCGTCGATGCCCATGGGGGAACGATCGGCGTCGTCAGCGACGGTTCCGGCCGGGGCGCCGTCTTCAACATCGTCCTGCCTCGGGCTGCGTGACGCAGCGCCGACACAGCAGGTCCAGCTTCCTCGGTCTACTTCGAGATGGACTTCAGCGGGTCCGACGCCTGTCCATCCTTGAACAGGCTGAAGTGGAGGTGACAGGCGGTCGATAGACCCGTCGAGCTGACGGTTCCGACTGCGGACGCCACCGGCGCACCGCTGGAAGGCGGTGGCGTCGGCGGACGCGGCGTGAGCGCCGCCCAAGGCGATCACGATCGCGACGAGCGCACCTCCCTCAGTTCGGGACTTCGACATGAATCTCCTACGACTCGGTGCCGACTGACTTAGTCATCACCACTAGAACGCTCGGTCGGCTCCGGTGAACCGCAACCTTCGCGGAACCTTGAGGGCCTCTTGACCGCGCCCGCGGCGTACCGCCAATTCCGCGCTTGCGTTACCGCGCGAGCGGCCTACGCTGGGCCTCACCGATACCCCCCAGGGGTATCTCCGAACGAGTGGGTGAACGATGCAGTGGTTGGTGGTCGTGGGTGCGATCGCGCTGACGGTGGGCCTGGGCTGGTTCTTCTTCGGGCCCCGGCGCACGGGACGGGTCGAACTGGTGGACGGCGTCCAGGTCGTGCAGGTGACGGTTGACGGGGGCTACAACCCCGACGTGATCGACGGCGTGCGCGCCGGCGTGCCGCTGAGGATCCTGTTCGACCGCCGGGAGAGCGGTGAGTGCACCTCGCGGGTCGTCATGCCGGACTTCAAGGTCAACGCGGCCCTGCCCGCCTTCAAGACGACCGCGGTCGAGTTCGTGCCTGCCGTCGCCGGCGAGTACCGGTTCGCGTGCGGGATGAACATGGTCTCCGGGGTGATCCGTGTCAACGGGAGTGCTTCGGCCGAGGCCGGCCCACCGCTTCCCGCGCTCGCGGACGCCAGCGGTGCGGCCCAAGCGGGGGTCGGGGGGACGCCGCCGGCCGCCGCTGACGGCGAGGAGGTCGAGCGGGCGGCCGAGATCCGCGACCTGACCCGTCGTCTCGTGGTGGGAGCGGTGTTGTCTGCGCCGGTGCTGGTGACGGTGATGGCCGCCGAGCTGTTCCGGGCGACTTGGGTGCCCGAGTTCTGGATGAACCCGTGGCTGCAACTGGCTCTGGTCGCGCCCGTGATGTTCTACACAGGTTGGCCGATCCACCGAACGGGCTGGAAGGCGTTGACTCACCGGACTGCCGACATGAACTCCCTGATCACGCTCGGCACCTCGGCCGCGTTCGCCTACAGCCTGGTGGTCACCGCCTTGCCCTGGCTCCTGCCGGACGCCCTCCGTCACGTCTACTACGAGGCCGTCGGGGTCATCCTCACCCTCATCCTGCTCGGGCGGCTCCTCGAAACGAAGGCGAAGGCCGGCACGGGCGAGGCGATCCGAGCCTTGATCGGGCTACAGCCCCGGACGGCCCGCATCGAGCGGGACGGCAACGAGCTCGAGATCGGCGTCGACGACGTCCGCGTGGGCGACATTGTCGTGATCCGGCCCGGCGAGAAGCTGCCGGTCGACGGGGAGATCGTCGGCGGGTCCTCGTCGGTGGACGAGTCGATGGTGACAGGCGAATCGATGCCGGTGACCAAGAAGGTCGGCGACGCCGTGATCGGCGCGACGATCAACGGCACGGGCGCCCTGCGCTACCGGGCCAAGAAGGTCGGCGCCGACACGATGTTGGCCCAAATCATCAAGCTAGTGCGCGAGGCCCAGGGCTCGAAGGCGCCGATCCAGCGGCTCGCCGACCGGGTGTCCGGCTACTTCGTGCCCGCCGTGATCGTGATCGCGGTGTGGACCTTCGCGGCGTGGACCCTGTTCGGTCCGCCGCCGGTGTTCATCTTCGCGCTCGTGGCGGCCGTCTCGGTGCTGATCATCGCCTGCCCCTGCGCGCTGGGGCTGGCGACCCCGATGTCGATCACCGTGGGCACCGGTAAAGGGGCCGCGTACGGCATCCTGATCCGCTCGGCCGAGGCCCTCGAGACCGCGCACAAACTGGACGCCATCATCCTGGACAAGACCGGGACGATCACCCGCGGCGTCCCGGCCCTCACCGACGTCATGCCGACCGGCGGTATCGACGAAGGCCCTTTCCTGGCGACCGTCGCCGCCGTCGAGCGAGCCTCCGAGCACCCCCTCGCGACCGCCATCGTGACCGGTGCGTCCCAGCGCGGCCTCACCCTCCCCTCCGTGGCCGCCTTCGACTCGGTCACCGGGCAGGGCGTCCGCGCCACGGTCGACGGCCACGTCGTCCTGGTCGGCAACCGCCGACTCCTGGAGGCCAACGGCGTGGACGTCGCGCCGCTGCTCGCCGCCCATGACTGGCTTGCCGGCCAGGGCAAGACCCCGATGCTCGTCGCCATCGGCGACCGGCCAGCGGGCGTCCTCGGCGTGGCCGACACCCTCAAGGACGGTTCCGCCGCCGCCGTGGCCGCCCTGACCGACCGCGGCATCGAGGTCATCATGATGACCGGCGACAACCGCGCCACTGCGGCCGCGATCGCCGCCCAAGTCGGGATCCGCCGCGTCGTCGCCGAGGTCCTCCCCGAACACAAGGCCGCCGAGGTCCGCCGCCTGCAGGCCGAGGGCAAGATCGTCGGCATGGTCGGCGACGGCATCAACGACGCCCCCGCACTGGCCCAGGCTGACGTGGGCTCCGCGATCGGCACCGGAACCGACGTCGCCATCGAGTCCTCCGACATCACCCTGATCTCCGGAGCCCTGTCGGGGATCGTCACCGCGGTCGACCTCTCCCGGGCCACCATGCGCAACATCAAGCAGAACCTGGCCTTCGCGTTCCTTTACAACACCCTCGGAATTCCGATCGCCGCCGGTGTCCTGTACCCGGCGTTCGGGATCACCCTCAGCCCGATCATCGCCGCTGGCGCTATGGCCCTGTCGTCACTGTCGGTCGTCATCAACGCCAACCGTCTGCGTCGATTCGCCCCGCACCCCCTCCCGGACGCCGACCGGGCCGCGACCGCCCCACCGGTGGTCGAGATCGGCGGGAGCACGCAGTCCGATCACCACAGCCAAGGGAAGGAAACCCCCATGATCAGCCTGTTCGGCAAGAAGCCCGCCCCTACGAGGGTCGTGGACCCCATCTGCGGCATGAAGATCGACCCCGCCACGGCGGCTGCCACCCGTGAGCACGACGGCGCCACCTTCCACTTCTGCTCCAAGGGCTGCGCCGCGACCTTCGACGTCGACCCACACCGTTACGGCCATGGCGAATCTCGCTTAGATCACCGCCACTAAGCGCGACTAGGCACTGCCACCCGTCGGGCGCCGGCCTTGGTCTTGGGCGGGCCGACCCTGCGGTCCGCCGGGCAGGAATCTCACCGATCGCGCGACACGCAGCTGCCGGACGAGAGCGTGACGACCTTGCGTCGCAGCTCGGCCACCTCGCCGTAGCGCAGCGCGCACCACGTCGCGAGCAGCACCGAGAGTCCGAAGCGTGTGGGCATCGCCTCCACGATGGCGTCCAGTTCTGCTAGGGACGCCGGTTCGATCTCGTGCTTGCGGCGTGCGACTCCGGCGGGATGCAGGACGGCGTGGTTCCGGTCGACGCTGCGACATTCGCCACGGTCAAGGCTCAGACGTTCAAGCTCAGCCTGCCCGCCGCCTTCAGCGAATCTTCATCGATCATGGGGCAAAAACCACACGAGTGACCTTCACGATAGAGCGGTGAACCACTTGTCGCGCCGTACCCTGCTCGTCGGAGGTCTAGGCCTCGCCACCACGGGAGCCCTAGCCGGCTGTTCCGTCACTACGCCCCCTACGCCCGGCACGCCGTCGCCGGTGGTGCTGCCCACCCCGACAGCGGCCACCCCCACGGCAGGGCAACGTGTGACGACGGCCACCCTGACCCCCGCCGCCCGCACCTACGACCTCGGGGGCGTCACCGCGTCCAGTTGGGGCTACAGCGATCAGCTGGGCCAGCCCCTATTCCGGGCCACCGCAGGCGACCTAGTCCGGGTCACGGTGGACAACCGATTGCCCGAATCAACCAGCGTCCACTGGCACGGCGTCCGGCTTGCCAACGCCGCCGACGGCGTCCCCGGCATCACGCAGCAGCCGATCGAACCGGGACAGCAGTACCGCTACGAGTTCACCGCGCCCGACCCCGGCACCTACTTCTTCCACCCGCACTCGGGCGTCCAGATCGACCGCGGCCTCTACGCGCCCCTGATCATCGACGACCCCCGCGAACCGGGCGCCTACGACGCCGAGTGGATCGTCGTGCTCGACGACTGGACCGACGGCGTCGGAAAGAGCCCCGACGACATCCTCGCCGCGTTCAAGGCCCAACACGGCACTGTCAGTTCCGGCATGAACCCCGGCGGCATGATGGGCAGCGGCGGCATGGGGGGCATGGGACACGGCTCGATGGGCTCACCGTTGGGCGACGCAGGCGACATCGACTACCCGCACTACCTCATCAACGGACGCGCCTCCACGGCCCCGGCGACCTTCTCAGGCAAGCCTGGCCAGCGCGTCCGGATGAGGTTCGTCAACGCAGCCGCCGACACGATCTTCCGGGTGGCGCTCGGGGGCCACCTGTTCACCATCACCCACACCGACGGATACCCGACGAAGCCCACGCAGGCCCGCTCGTTCTACATCGCGATGGGTGAACGCTACGACGTCACGGTCACCCTCGCCGACGGCGTGTTCCCCCTGGTCGCCCGCCCCGAAGGCAAGAACGGCACCGCATGGGCGATCGTGAAGACCGGCTCCGGCACCACTCCGACACCCGGCGTCCTGGTGCCAGAACTCGACAATCCGCTCGATTCCCGTCAACTGTCGGCTGACACCTCAGCCTTGCTGCCCAACCGCGAACCGGACGCCGTCGTCGACGTGCAACTCAACGGCCAGATGCAGCCCTACGCCTGGGGTATCAATGGCAAAGTCTTCGGCCAAGACACCCCGATCACGGTCAAAGCTGGCCAACGAGTGCGTCTCCGGATGTCGAACATGACGATGATGTCGCACCCCATGCACCTGCACGGCCACACCTGGGGACTGCCCAGCAACGGAGGCCTACGGAAAGACACCGTCCTAGTGATGCCGATGCAGACCGTGACCGCCGACCTCCAAGCCGACAATCCGGGCGTGTGGATGTACCACTGCCACAACATCTACCACGCTGAACTCGGCATGATGACGACCCTGCGCTACAACTAATCGGGCACGTGCGCGCCGCTCGGTCAAAGACCGGGACTGTCCGATTAACGGTGGGCGGCAGCTGGCGTTTACTGGTTGTTCCCTGCCGGGTCGAGGCGACCCGGGAAGGTGATGGCGAACGCGTTCAGTGCCGGCTTCCACCGGTTCATCCATCGTTTCTTGGCGGTGCCGGTCGGGTCAAGGGAACGCGCCACGAGGTACAGACACTTCAGCGCGGCCTGATCGGTCGGGAAGTGACCACGGGCCCGCACAGCCCGCCGGAAACGGGCGTTCAGCGACTCGATCGCGTTCGTCGTGCAGATGACGCGGCGGATCTCGACGTCGTACGCGAGGAAGGGGATGAACTCCTCCCAGGCTGAGCGCCACAGCCCGATCGCCGCCGGGTACTTCGACCCCCAGGTGTCGGCGAACTCGGCGAACCGAGCCTCGGCAGCGGCCGCGGTCGGGGCGGTGTAGACCGGCTTGATATCCCGGGCGATCGCGTCCCAGTTCTGCCGGGCGGCGTACTTGAACGTATTCCGCAGCAGATGGATCACGCACGTCTGCACCACCGTCTTGTCCCACACGGTGTTGACCGCCTCCGGCAGGCCCTTCAGACCGTCGCAGACCAGCATGAGCACATCGGCGACACCCCGGTTCTTCAGCTCGGTCAGGACAGCCAGCCAGTGCTTAGCGCCCTCGCCGCCGTTCCCGGCCCAGATCCCCAAAATGTCCCGCTCGCCGTTGGTTGTCACACCAATGGCTACGTAGAACGCCTTGTTGGTGACCTGTCCGTCGCGGACCTTGACGTGGATGGCGTCGATGAACACCACCGGATACACCGGGTCGAGGGGCCGGTTCTGCCACTCGACCATCTCGGCGATCACCTTGTCGGTGATCCGGCTGATGGTGTCCTTGCTCATCGACTGCCCATACACCTGCGCGAAGTGGTCGGTGATCTCCCCAGTCGTCAACCCCTTCGCCGACAGCGACAGCACCATCTCATCGACCCCGTTGAGCCGGCGTTGTCGTTTGCGGACCACCACCGGCTCGAACGTCCCGTCGCGGTCCCGGGGCACCTCCAGGGTGACCGGGCCCAGCTCGGTGTGAACCGTCTTGCCCCGGGTGCCATTGCGTTCGTTGCCGCCCTCGCTGTCGGCCTTCCCCGCCCGGTCACCGTGCTCGTAGCCCAGGTGCTCGTCCAGCTCGACCTCCAACGCGGACTCCAGCACCTGCTTGGTCAACGCTGCCAGCGGGCTGCCCGGGCCGACCAGACTCACCCCCTCAGCACGGGCCTGCTCGATCAACTGCGCGGCCACCGAGTCCGGGGCCACCTTCCTTGGATTCGTCACAGCGGTCATCGTGTCGGTCACGACACCCTGCCTTCCTCACCGGGCCTCCCCGGCGTGTCGGGCCAGACCGCCACCCACCGTTTCTCTGACAGTCCCGCCCATGAACGAGACGGC
>Ga0208693_1002519_pt1 | contig 12006 bp, 7 predicted proteins | sample AD_UKC071_MetaG_FD_184438 | JGI IMG/M metagenome (GOLD analysis project Ga0208693, IMG submission 184438) | Active sludge microbial communities of municipal wastewater-treating anaerobic digesters from USA - AD_UKC071_MetaG (SPAdes) (version 2) | ecosystem: Engineered > Bioreactor > Anaerobic >... | reverse complement strand
CCGCAGGGCGGAGCCTCCACCAGATCATGTTCTGGCTGATGGGCGGATTCTGGAACGTATCCTGGAACGACTTCTTCATATCTCTCCCCATCCTGATGGGGTGTGGAGGGATCTACCTCTTCGCACGCGACCTAAACGTCCTCTCATTAAACGAGGAGGATGCGATCCATCTCGGGGTGAACGTCGAGCAGGTAAAAGGGGTCCTCCTTGCCCTGAGCGCGTTCGTGACAGGGATAGCCGTTGCAGTGGCCGGATCGATAGGGTTCATCGGGCTGATCACACCGCACGTCATGCGTCTTATCGTCGGGCCGGACCACCGCCTCCTCATCCCTGCGGCAGCACTCGCCGGGGCCATCCTCCTTGTGTGGTCGGATACCCTCACCCGGACGTTTACAAACGACATGCCGGTCGGGATCATAACCGCGTGTTTCGGTGCACCTTTCTTCATATACCTCCTGCGGAGCCGGATGAAAGCATGAAACCCATCGAGATCATCGGGGTGGATGTATCCTACGGGGCAAAGAAGATCCTGGAGGAGATCTCGTTCCACGCGGATAAGGGCGAGATCCTCGGGATCATCGGACCGAACGGCTCGGGGAAGACGACACTGCTCAGGGCGATGAGCCGGGTTGTTGCCAGGGACCGTGGGGAGATTCTTCTTGACAGCCACGACCTGGACACCCTGGGGCACCGTGAACTTGCCCGCCGGGTTGCGGTCGTTCCACAGGACATATCGATTGGTTTCGACTACACGGTGCGTGATATCGTCATGATGGGAAGGCACCCCCACATAGGGAGGCTTGCCTCCGAGACGGTGCGGGACGTGGAGATCTGTGATCGCGCCATGCGCCTTGCAAACGTTGCGCACCTTGCCGGCGCATCGGTGCACGATATCAGCGGCGGGGAGCGCCAGAGGGTGCTCATCGCCCGGGCGCTCGCACAGGAGCCAGAGATCCTCCTGCTCGACGAGGCGACATCGAACCTGGATGTCAGTTACCAGGTCGAGATCCTCAACATCATCAGAGGCCTTACCGGGAGGATCACGGTGGTCAGCGTCTTCCACGACCTCAACCTGGCTGCGTACTACTGTGATCGACTGCTGCTCCTCAAAGACCGGAAGGTCTACGCGATCGGGGCGCCTGCGGATGTCCTCACATGCGAAAACATCCGCGAGATCTTCGGGATGGAGACGCTTGTCAGACCACACCCCCTTACAGGGAGACCCTATGTCCTGCCGGTCTACATGCGAACCGCTGGTGCCGGGGTGAACCGGCGGGTGCATCTCGTCTGCGGCGGGGGGACGGGGTCTGATATACTTTACCTGCTCCGTGCTGCGGGGTTCACGGTCACCTGCGGCGTCCTGAACGTCCTGGATACGGATTACGGAACGGCCATGCACCTTGGTATCCCCGCCGTTGCAGAGCCCCCGTTTCACGGCATAACCACGGCATCCCTTGCGGCCGTCAGGGAGTGGCTTGACCGGGCGGATGCCATCGTCGTGACGGCAATGCCTATAGGTCCCGGGAACCTCGACAACATTCGTGTGCTGCTCGATTACCCTGAAAAGACCATCATCCTCTACTCGGGGAGCAGCACCGCCCGGATGGAGGACTGCACCGGGGGTGAGGCGGATAAGGTTCTTGCGGAGATTGAGGCGCGGGGGGCGGTGAGGGTCGGGGGAGCGGAGGATCTCATCGCCCTCCTCTCGCAGCAGCAGATCGGCCGGGAGTAACCCCGCACCCGCTGCATTGGGTCGCCGGGTCCTGGAAATTATTACGCTCAATGGGGTCTATTCATGGTTATGCGATCCATACGCCTGATACCTCCTGTATCGTTTCTCATACTGCTCTTGCTTCTCGCCGCTGCAGCGGGTGCTGTGCCTCTGACCCCCGGCGTGCCACCAGTAGCGATGGAAACGGCCGATGGCGGCCGAAACGTAACGCTGACCGACGACCTCGGGGAGACCGTTGTCATAGAGGGAACCCCGCAGAGGATCATATCGCTTGCGCCCTCCAACACCGAGATACTGTATGCCCTCGGGCTTGAGGACCGGGTGGTCGCCGTCACCGACTACTGTGACTATCCTCCGGAAACGGTCGATAAACCAACGGTTGGCGGGTTCAGCACCGTCAACATCGAGAAGGTGATCGCGATGAACCCGGATCTCATCCTTGCCGCGCCCGCCAATACGGAGGAGATCATCGATCGGCTGCGCTCGCTTGGACTGACCGTTGTTACACTAGATCCCCAGGCGATCGAGGACGTTCTGCATGAGATCGAACTTCTCGGAAGGGTTACCGGCAATGAGGCGGAGGCCTCGGCGCTTGTCGGCGAACTTCGGGCGCGCATCGATGCGGTGGCCGCAGGGACGGGGAACCTCACAGAACGCCCTTCTGTTGCCCATGTCATCTGGTATGACCCGCTCTGGGTCAGCGGCAGGGATACGTTCCAGGACGAGGTCATAACGCTGGCCGGCGGGATAAATGCGTTTGGTTCGCTTGAAGGCTGGAGTATCGTAAGCCTCGAGGAGTTCATCACCACCGACCCTGACTATATCCTGGTCAGTTCCGGCAGCGGTATGGGCCAGGAGGGTTACGATGCCGTCTACAACTACATCGTGAACGAACCCCGCCTCCAGAACCTTGATGCGGTCAGGGAAGGCCGCGTCTATGTCATCGATGCCGATATAGTCAGCCGCGGGGGGCCGCGGATCGTGGACGCGCTGGAAGAGGCGGCGGCCATCCTCCACGGGGAAACCCAGGTGCCGACCGCTCCGAAGACCACCAATGCGCCAGAGTCAGGGGGGTTTGGTCTGATCCCGATCGTTTCTGCCCTGTTTGCTGTAATCCTGCTCTGGAGGGGTCGGTAGGTTCGAAATAGTTTGACCCGGGCGGGGGGCCAATATTTAGCGCGAGAGTTCCTGTTCTGGGGGTGCTGCAGGTCCCATATTTTCTGTGTTTATCAACTTATAATAGCCCGTAGGGATGCCTGGTGACCCCCAGGAGCCAGGTTTAGGTTTGGTTACACAAGCAAATTATATGTAGTTACATAAAATTAAATTTGTAAAGTTTTATTAATTTAGATAAAGTGTACTTGTACTATGAGACCTAAACGGTTGCTCCCCTTTGCGGGATCTATTATCTTTTTGATACTGCTCGTTGGAGTGGCGAGCGCGTCATATCCAATGTTCCACCACGATCAGCAGCGGACCGGCTACGTCCCCGAAGAGGGGCCGCAGACGAACGCCATCCTCTGGATTGCGGAGACCGCTGAATGGGCTGATGGATCGCCTGCGGTGTATAACGGAAAAGTCTTCGTCCCCACATGGCCTGATATGAACTTCGGCGGAGCCAGCCCGATGGGGCTTGTCTGCTATGACGCCGTCACCGGGGCGGAGGCATGGACGAATGAACTCGGCGGCGCCAGCGTCGGTTCTGTCTCGGGGATCGCCGTCGCTGATGGTTGTGTCTACCTCGGCGGGACTGATGGGCGACTCTACTGCATCGATGAGGAGACGGGGGAGACACTCTGGGTGAGCGATCGGATCGACACCACCGACTATTTTGGGCTCTCGTCATCGCCTCTTGTCTACGAAGGAAAGATTTACGCTCTCTCCGCTTCAGATGGCGTGCTGCACGCCTTTAACGCTGGTGGTACCGAAGCCTGGAGATTTGAAACGGGTAACGGTGTGATCTACTTCACCTCTCCTGCGGGCTACGATGGAAAGATTTACTGCGCAGGAAACCGGAGCCAGATCTTCTGCATCGATCCTGCAGCGCAGACCGCCATCTGGACATTCAATCAGGGGGGATCGGTAAAGTCTTCGCCGGTCATCGGAGCGGACGGAACAGTTTACTTCACCACCTCGTCGCGGTGCTACGCCCTCGACGGCAGCACAGGCACGGAGCGCTGGAACAGTTCCGTGACCGGGACGATGTCGACCCCTGTCATTGCTGATGGTTATATCTATGCAGGGGCTTATGATGGCCTCCACTGCCTGGACGCCTCGACCGGTGAGGAGGAATGGCATTTCCAGGCAAAAGAGGTAAACGTTGCACCGGTTGTTGCCGGCAACCTCGTCTACGCCGCGACAAACGAGGAGACAGGAACCCTGTATGCGGTGGATGCCGAGACCGGTGAACCGGTCTGGTCATACTCCCTCGAAGCCCCGGGCGACGGGACGTTCTCTGCGTTCTACACATCATCTCCCGCTGTATCGGGTGGTGTTCTCTACATCGGAGCCGAGAACAACCGCTTCTACGCCTTCGGGGAAGGAGAGGTACCGGAACCTGCGTTTACCGGATGGAGCGGAACAGTCAGCCTGGCAGACGGTCAGACCTTCGAGGTCACGCCGTTCAACAACGAGAGTGCCGTCTACAGCATCAACCGGACATCAGCGTTCGGGGCTCTCGATGCCGCCGCAATGAAAGGCGGGTTTAACTACACAATCCAGGAGACCGCCTGGGGTCTTTTCCTCTACTCCATCGGCGGTATCGCCTACAACGAGACTACATGGGACTCCTGGCTCTATTCGGTCAACGGGGTGCCTGCAGAGGTCGGTGCCGCCGATTACTCTCTCAGGGAGGGGGACATCGTCACATACTGGTATGGTCCCTGGGGTTCATCGCCGGAAACCGCCCGTGCGGCGGTCAACATCACCGTCTCCATCCCGCTGCCTCCTGCATCGGTCACCACGCTATGGATCGGGACCGTGGCCTTGATAGAAGGAGAGACCTTCCAGTTCGTCCCCTCGAACAACGAAAGTGCCTCGTACACGATTAACCGCACCACTGACCTCGGGGCTCTCGATGCCGCCGCAGTTAGCGGGAACTTCACCATCAACGCCTCCGACACCTGGTACGCCTCCTACGGTTCGTTCCTGATCGAGGATATCGCCGGCATCGCAAACGAGGACTGGACAGAGGAGAACGCACGCTCATGGTCGATCTTCATCAACGGTGCGGCGGCATCCGCAGGGCTCGGAGCAAACATCCTCGCAGATGGCGACAGGCTCGCCTTCTACTACTGCCCCGCGGATCCAGACACGTATGCCCCGCTCATAGACCAGGCCGAGTACGCCGTCATTATCGACGTCACCCTCCGCGGCTTTGCGTGGGGGGGATCGGTCAGCCTGGCAGACGGCCAGACCTTCGAGGTCACGCCGTTCAACAACGAGAGTGCCGTCTACAGCATCAACCGGACATCAGCGCTCGGGGCTCTCGATGCCGCCGCAACGAAAGGCGGGTTCAATTACACAATCCAGGAGACCGCCTGGGGTCCGTTCCTCTATTCCATCGGCGGTATCGCCTACAACGAGACTACATGGGACTCCTGGCTCTATTCGGTCAACGGGGTGCCTGCAGAGGTCGGTGCTGCCGATTACTCTCTCAGGGAGGGGGACGTCGTCACATACTGGTATGGTCCCTGGGGTTCATCGCCGGAAACCGCCCGTGCGGCAGTCAACATTACCGTCTCCATCCAGGCATCGGGTGGCGGCAGCGGCGGAGATGGCGGTGGCGGCGGCGATTCGTCACCCTCCTGGGTCAGCGTCACCCTTGCAGCGGGCACATTCAACATCACCGCTACGAACAGTGGAAAGACCTACACGGTCGATCGACAGACGGCGCTGGGGGCCCTCGATGCAACGGGGATCGCATACACCATCAACGACGCTTATTACCAGGAGTACGGCTCGCTCTTCATCGACTCCATCCGGGGCAGGGCGAACGAAGGGACCGCGGGCTGGATGTACCAGGTGAACGCTGAAAGCCCTGGCGTCGGTGCAAACGCATATGCCGTCCAGAACGGCGATGAGGTTGTCTTCTTCTGGGGCGAGGGTATGAGTTCAACCCCGGCAACCTCGCGGGATACCATCTTCATCAGGGTCGTGACCCCGGGGTCGTCGTCCGGTGGTTCCGGATCGGGTTCATCAGGAAGCAGTTCCGGCGGTTCGGGTTCCACATCGACCACGGCGACCACGGGAACCGGTGAACCAGGAGAGGTCCTCTCGTTCCCCCTCGGGTTACCGGCAGGGGCCACAGTTAAACTCGGAGAATGGGGTCAGAGTTTCTCGATTGATCTCACCGCAGGAGATAGATCCACGGAACAGGTAAACGTATCAGGAAACACCGTCACCATCAACCGGGAAGGTGTAAGACTGGTCATCACCGCCCGGAACATCGATAAGAAAGGCGGCCTGGCCGCGGGCCTGGTAGAGCGTGTCACGGCATCGGTCGGCCCCGTCAGGGCCAATTTCAGCACTACGGGTGTTATTGCCGCATCAGTAAACCTGAACCTCACAGGCATCCCCGGGGACGGCCAGATCAGGATCTCACTGAATGAGACCCCCGATGCAGAGACAGCGCGCGAATTCCATCTCGCCTCGGCAGAGAACGGCAAAGATGTCACCGCAGTTGCCTACAGCATGACCGTTACGCGGATCAACCTGGAGAACGGCAGAGATGTCGCGGGAGCGGTGATCACGATGGCCATAAACCCTGCGTGGGTGGATGAGCACGGCGGTCCGGATGCCATAAGGATCGCGCGGTCTGCGGAGGACGGTACCTGCACCATACTTGATACCCGGCCAGCCGGGAGCGATGCAGATGGCAACCTGATCTTCGAAGCAGTATCTCCCAACGGTCTATCTACTTTCGGCCTTCTGGCGGTTGGGGTGGTCCCGGCCGCCGGGGCCGGAGGAGAGGAGGAGACCGGGGTGATCGCTCCGACCACCGCCCCGGGCAGTCTTGCCACCACACCAGAGATGCACAACACAGCGGCAAACCTGCCCCTCTCATCACCGCTTCTCATTATCGGTGTGTGCACGATCCTGCTCGTGGGAGCGGCATACCTCATCATCAAGGGGAGGAGAACCTGATGAAGCGGATCGGTCTCACCCTCTTCATCCTCCTCCTCTGTGTCGTCTCGTGCGGCGCTTATCCGCTGAACACGGATGACCCCGGCATCCAGGCCTCGGTTGATTATATCCGTGGTTGCCAGAAGAGTGACGGCGGTTTCGGGGAGATCGGGCGCGAGAGCAGCCCAGGCACGACATCGTGGGTGATAATGGCGGCCGTCGCCGCTGGCGAAGATCCGCGGAACTGGGCGAACGGAGGAAACTCGACCCTTGACTACCTCCGCTCGATGAACGACGAGATCCTGGCAAAAGGAGGAACCGTAGATATCGCCCGCACCATCCTGACTCTGGTCGCGATCGGAGAAGATCCCCGCGCTTTTTGCGGGACTGACCACGTCACTGAACTGAAATCCCGGGTAAAACCTGATGGCCAGGCAGGAGATCACGTTTACACGACCATCTGGACGATCATAGCCCTGGCTTCGGTCGGCGAAGATACCGATTCGTCGGCCGAATGGCTGATAGCCAGGCAGAACACCGACGGTGGATTTCCCTGGACGCCGGGTGCTGAAAGCGACCCGGACGATACCGGTGCCGCGCTGGAAGCCCTCGCAGCGGCAGGCGTCTCCAGCGATGCGACTGTGGTGCAGAACGCCCTCGCCTACCTGAAAGGAATGCAGCAGGAGGACGGCGGGTTCCATTACGGCGGGACGAGTGCTACAAACGCTGCCTCCGATGCCTGGGTTATCCAGGGTATCGTCGCCGCAGGGGAGAACCCTGCCGAGTGGGTGGTGGGGGAGAGGGGTGTGGTTGAGCACCTCCTCGGGCTCCAGAACCCCGACGGATCGTTTCGCTACACCGCTTACGTGACCGACAGTCCCTGCCGGATGACGGCAAGCGCGATGCCTGCACTCCTTGGAATGCCCTACCCCATAACATCTGCACAGGTTCAGCGGCCGCAATCCTCCACCCCGGAACCGCGCGCAACGACTGTTCCCCTGACCTCGACCCCTACCGTTACAACCGCTCCGGTGGTGACGGATAACAGCCAGAGATCCGTTACAGTGACCGATGACTTCGGGGAGATCATCACCATCCGGGGAACCCCGCAGAGGATCGTATCGCTTGCCCCATCAAACACCGAGATCCTGTATGCCCTCGATCTGGATGACCGGGTGGTCGGCGTCACCGATTACTGCAACTACCCTCCCGAAGCGGCCGATAAACCCCGGGTCGGCGGCTACAGCACCGTCAACATCGAGAAGGTGATCGCAGCGGAACCGGATCTGGTCCTCGCCGCTCTCGGGAATACAGAGGATGTTGTCAACCGTCTGCGGTCTCTGGGGCTAACTGTTGTCTCCCTCAACCCGCTGACGGTCGAAGACGTCCTGCACGACATCGAACTTCTCGGTGTGGTGACCGGCCAGGAGGAAGAGGCCTCGACGCTCGTTGGGGAACTCCGGGCCCGTGTAGAGGCGGTGACCGGGAAGACTGAGACACTGGAGGAAAAACCATCGGTCACCCATGTCGTCTGGTACGACCCGATCTGGGTCAGCGGCCGGGATACGTTCCAGGACGAGGTGATCAGGATGGCCGGGGGTGTTAACGTATTCGATCAGGTCGATGGATGGGGTATCGTCAGCCTTGAAGAGTTTATCGTCATGGATCCGGATTACATCCTGGTCAGTTCCGGAGACGGTATGAGTGAGAGGGGGCGCGATATCGTCTATGACTACTTCATGAATGAACCACGGATGCAGGAACTCACCGCAGTCAGGAACGGCCGCGTCTATGTCATCGATGCTGACGCCGCCAGTCGTGGGGGACCGCGGATCGTGGACGCGCTGGAAGAGGCGGCGGCCATCCTCCACCCTGACCTATTTGAGGCAGGCAGCCCGAAAGAGACCACCGCGGCCCGGTCGCCGGGTTTCACTGTGATCACTCTTGCCTGTGCGCTCCTTGTTCTTCTCCTGATCCATGAAAGAGGCAGGAAGTGATGCAGCGTGCGGCAGAGTCGACCCCTAACCTTGCTTTTTGCTGTTCTTGCGCTCGGCAGTCTCATCTGCCCGGTCACAGGGCAGGAGATCTCTGGCAGCGAGGTCTGGCGGTCCGGGGTTGGAGACCCGGTTATGGCGGTTGCGCTCTCAGAGGATGGTCTATACTCTCCTGTCATCACGGAACGGAATATCTATGTCTATGACCAGAACGCTACGGTTCTCTGGCGTTACCCGGTGTCCCACGGTAAGGGTGTGGCCGTCTCATCCGACAGCGAACGCATCGCTGCCGCCGGAGACCACCTCCTTCTGTTTGACCGGGAAGGGAACATCATATGGCGTTATAAACCGGATTCCCGTATCCGGGACGTTGCTCTCACCGCTGATGGACGGACCATCTGCACGGCAACCGACGCCGGCCTCCGTGTCTTCTCCCTGAACAAGGAGCGAACGGTCGCCAACGTCTCCTGGACGTTTGATGCAAAAGACCGGATCAAAAGTGTATCGGTCGATGGTGGGGGTACGGGTATCGTTGCCGGCGGGGCGGCGGGTGATGTATACCTCCTCAGCGGGGATGGGCGCCTCCTCTGGACTTACAGAACGGGTAATAGCGGAATCAAGGCGGTCATCTCCCACGACGGGTCGACGGTTGCCGCAGCATCCAGCCAGCAGGTGATCCTCCTGAATCGAAACGGAAATCTCCTCGGGAAGTCTTCGGTGCCAGGGAGGATCGCCGATGTTGCGATCTCCAGAGACGGTTCGACTCTTCTCCTGGCAAACGGAGGTGTTGCAGTCTTCAACCGGAGCGGAGAGAACATATGGACATACGCAACAGAAGAGGGTATCGGGTCGGTCTCCGCTCCATCTGCGAGTATGCAATTTCTAACCGGTGCGTCTGATGGGAGTGTATCGTTCTTTGTGCTGCAACCAGAAACCATCTTGGGCGGGACACCGGATGATACTTTATCTAACGCCGTCACCGCTGCCGCCGAACCATCTCAAACCAGCGGCGCACCCCATCAGGGGCAAACAACCTCGCAACAGGAGGGGAAGGCACTCTCTCCGGCAACGCCGGTTGCTGTGGTTGCATCTGCTGCTGCCCTGATCTGGTGGCGAAGAGAGAGACGGTAGGCCTGTTCTCTATGCCCACACTGAATTCTATCGGCTGCTCAACCTGGTGCCTGATGGACCGTTCACTTGAGGAGGCGCTGGACGTGATCTCCAGCCTCACAGATCGTGCGGAGATACTCTCCGACAGTCTTCACTCCCTCTTCATCTCTGAAGAAGCCTGCCATTCATTTGACCTGCAGTATACGGTTCACGCCCCTACGGCCGATATAAACATAGCATCCGAGAACGAGCGCCTCCGGAAGGCGGCCATCCAGGTCATCGGGGACCTCGCGGAGGTCTGCGACCGTATCGGCGCTGTGAGACTGGTCATTCATCCCGGGCACGTCTGGGAGGAGGAAAGGCGCGGTGCCGCACAACAGGCCCTCGATCGGTCGCTTGACGACCTTGCCGCGATGCAGCGGGAGGTAAACGTAAGGTTTGCCGTCGAGAACATGGGGACGTGGGATGTCTGCTTCTTCAGGGAACCGGATTTCCTCGGCCGTCTTGCCGATACCGGACTGGGTTTTGCCCTCGATGTGGGCCACGCCCACGCAAACGGCAACCTGGAAACATTCCTGGAACTGGGGGGAGCGATCCACGTTCACCTGCACGACAACTGCGGCAACCGGGATGACCACCTGGCATGCGGTGAGGGGAACATCGATTTTCGTCGCGTGCTGGCGGCCATCCCGGCGGGCGCCACGAAAGTTGTCGAACCGGTCTCGTTTCAAAAGTTCGGGCAAAGCCTCGATTACCTGGGGCGTCTCACCCTATGAAACGCTCACGGCTCCAGCCCGACCAGATTTTTCACCGCCCGAAAAAACTCCCTGAACTCCTTTGAGACGTTGGGTCCGGTTGAGGCCGGGTACGCGTCTGCGCCCTGCACGACGATCTTTTGCCCGTCTAACTCCATCTTGAGGTACCAGTAGGTGACGTCGCAGCAGGAGTGGGGGGAGAGGTACTGCGGCTCCCACTCCCTGACACCCAGGCGGTCGGCGGTCTCCCGGAACCGCGCCCATTCCTCCGGGGTGGGCGCTGCCTCCATAACCGCTCCTGAATAACTGCCGTTGGCTGCCCATTCGTAGAGGAGCCGGCCGCCAACGAGTCTGACATAGAGGGAGGGGCCGGCGCTCCCGCCAAGGTAGAACTCAAACGCCCCTGGTGGTGCAGCATCGTGCATACCCATACTACTCACTTTGCGAACCCTCCAGCATAGTAACACATAATTATATTTATATATCAAAAAGTACAATTACTTCCTCTGCAATATACTTCTTATGCCTCGTCCTCCAGCAACTCAGTTCTCTTCACTCACCCATCTCATCCAACAGACCGCCGAAAAGCGACACCTCGTTGCCTTGGAAACACCCCTCACCGCCACCGTCGTTGCCTCATTCCTCGACCGGATCGAGTTTGTCGAAACCATCAATGCAGCTCTTACCTGGGACCAGAGCCAGTGGCGGGTGAGCCCTGGCAACCTGGGAAAAGCCATTGTTCTGCTTCCCTTCATCCATTCCGGGTCACGTCTCCCGATCTACAGCATCTTTGAACACTATCAGGGAATGGATATGGATCTCCTCTTCACCCCGGAGGTGCGCCCCGAATGGCTGACCCGGGATGCCTTTTCCTGTTTCCTGGACCGGCTCTTTGCCGCCGGGTGTGAGCACCTCTTCACCTCTCTCGCCCTCCGGGTCTACACTGCGTTTTCTATCCCATTTCACCCCGTTCTCCACGGTGACACCACCTCGATCTCCCTATACGGCGCCTACGAAGGATCGGAAGACTCTCTCCCCATGGCCCCCACCATCTGTCACGGTCACAGCAAAGAGAAGAGAAATGACCTCGTTCAGATTATGCTCGGCCAGGTCTGCGACCCCCACGGGATCCCGCTCATCACCACCATCCGTGACGGTAACGAGGCAGATTGTACCTGGAACACTGCGATCATCCAGAGACTCGCTGAGCTGGATCCACTCTCTCATACTGATGCCATCTACATCGCCGATGCAAAACTGGCAACTGCCCCGAACATCCGGAAACTGCTGG
>Ga0208693_1002518_pt1 | contig 12008 bp, 10 predicted proteins | sample AD_UKC071_MetaG_FD_184438 | JGI IMG/M metagenome (GOLD analysis project Ga0208693, IMG submission 184438) | Active sludge microbial communities of municipal wastewater-treating anaerobic digesters from USA - AD_UKC071_MetaG (SPAdes) (version 2) | ecosystem: Engineered > Bioreactor > Anaerobic >... | reverse complement strand
GCGTTCGTACGCATTGCTGGTCACGCGCGGGCTCAGCCAGCAGGGACAGGAAGAAGATCGCGCGATCCGCGAATTCTTTGACCCGCTGGCGCGCGAATTCATCAACGCCATGCATGAAGCGCTGGCGGCCGAATTTCCCGGCGCTGCTCGGGCGCAAACTGCCTGGTGCTATCAGTTCGCGCTCGGCGCGCTGCTGCACCATCTGAGCGATCAGCGCATCGAGCGCTTGTCCGATGGCGCCAATGTGCCTGCCGATCCGTCGGTTGCCACCCAGCTGAGCGCTTTCATCACTGCAGGCATTCGCGGGGCAATGACGTCATTCGCCAACTGCGCAACTGAGCAGGCCGCCGAGGCCTGAGCGTTTCCTCGGCGTTTTGACGTCGCTGTTGCGTCAGCGGTAGGGGGCGTTACAGCCCCTTCCAGAGCCCGGTCTCCTTCGCGCAGGCGCGAATGGTCGGGATGTATTCGGTGACGAAGCGCAAGGTTTCCGGGTTGAGTCCGATGTCCTTGACGCCGTCGATATCGGTCTCAAGCTTGGCGACGTCAACCTTTTCAGTCAGGCAGCCGCAGAACTTCTGCGGGATGTTCGACTCTGCGACCACCGGTGAAACCGCGTTCAGCATGCGGATCACGCGCTCCTGGCACTTGCGGTCGAGCAGGGCGCGTTTCTGGTCCTGCACCACCGTGGCGCAGCCGCCGAGCGAAACGGTCGCAATCGCCGTCAGCGCGGCCAGAAGTGTTGTTTTAGTCGCGAAAAGCCGAGCCATTGAGCCTCCCAAAATCCGGTGCCGTAGTTGCGTCCGTCGAGTTGATCGCGCACGCCGGTCTCGGGGTACGCGTTGCGGAAATCCGCCGTGCCGAAAAGCTTATCCCAAATCGTGAACACCACGCCGAAATTCACTCCCTGCGTTCTGCCTTCGTGTCCGATGCTGATGCCATGATGCACCCGGTGAAACTGCGGGCTCACCAGCAGGTACTTCAATGGCCCGAAGCTCCAGCGCAGGTTGGCATGGGAAAGTGACTCGATCAGCTTGAGCACGAACAGCACCAGCGGGAATTGCTGCGGTGGCACCCCGATGGCGAGGGCAACAGCGGCCATCCACAATGCCGCCAGCAATTCGTCAACGATGTGGTTGCGGTCGTCGGTCCAGAAGGTCATGTCGCGCTGGGCATGGTGCAGCGCGTGCAACTGCCACCACCAGTCCAGCCGATGCTGCAGCCGGTGCCGCCAGTATTCCGCAAAATCTAGCACGATCACGTAAAGCAGCAGACTGAGCGCCGGATTGCCCGCCAGCCCCGGCCAGAAGTCTTCCAGTGACCACGGGGCATAGCCATGCAGGCGCGCGCTGGCTTCCAGCGGGCTCAGCATCAGCAACAATGCCGCGAAGGTGAACAGCGGGATCAATCCCAGCTTGTTGACCAGCGTGAAGATCACGTCCGTGCGGACCTGCCGTCGCTCGGCAATCGCCTGCACCGGCGCCAGCCGCTCCAGGGGAATACAGATCAGCGCGGTGGCGATCACCTGCAGCACGCCCGCGACCAGGAACGAGGTACCATCGAACGCGCGCTCGGCCCAGGACATCAATCCGAACGAATACACCAGCGGATCAACTGCCGTGGAATAAACCCAGCCCACGATCGCCTCAAAGGCATGCTCGGCGGCGTCGTACCAGTCAGCCATCTCTTGTTACCGGCCAGCCGTCGCTTGCGCCCTGGCCGGGCGCTCCGGGATGGTCGCAAAGCAGAAGCCCTTTGCCTTCAATTGAGCGATCAGCGGATCAAGCGTCGGCCAGAACGGATCCTTGCGTGACCAGATGCCCAGGTGCGCCATCAGGATGTCGCCGTCACGCAGGCTGCCGACGGCGCGTTTGAGCAGGGTGTCGTTGGAGAAAGTTTCGCTGGGCAACTCGTCGCCCAGAAAGCCGGCATCGGCCCAGCCAACGTGGGTCCAGCCGCAGCTTCGCCCGTAGTCGAGCAGGCGCGGTGTGGTCTTGCCCCCCGGTGCTCGCCAGATACCGTCAAAGCCGCGACCGGTCAGCTCGCGAAAGCGGCTTTCGGACTTGCCAATTTCAGCGCAAACGCCAGCGCGGTCGAGCAGTCGGCCATCTTTGGTTGTCTTGCCCCAAGGGATGTAGCTGACTTGCGTGTCGCCCACGTCACCACGAAAGTAATGGTGATCAAAGGTATGTGAGCCGAAGGCGTGGCCTTCCTTCACCAGCCGTTGCCAGAACGCTTTCTGCGAGTCGTCCAGCGTGAAGCCACCGGCACGGGTTTTCTCGTTGGCGATGAAAAAGGTTGCCTTGACCTGATGCCTGGCCAGGATGTCCGCGATGGCAGGGGCGGGCTCCATGTGCCCCGTGTCGAAGGTCAGGTAAAGCGTGCCGCTGCAGCCCGGCGGTGCCGCCAGCGCAGAGACGGCCAGCGCCGCTACGGCCAGCGCCGCCAGCGTCCTGCTAACGATCACGCCGCGCATGGCTCTTGAAGTAGATGCCGTGCGGCGAGCGGCCGACGGGGATGTATTCAATTGGCTTGTTGCCAGTCAGGTCGATTACCGCGACGCGTGCCTCCCAGCGCACGGTGGCCCACACTTCCTTGCCATCGGCAGTGACTTCCATGCAGTCGACGCCACGGCCCACCTTGATCGGCTTGGCGGCTACCAGCGTCTTGTAGTCAACCGGCGTAATGGTGCCGTCGACGCGGTTGCTGACCAGCACGCGCGAGCCGTCACCGGCCGGGAATACGTTGTGGGCGCCGCGGCCAGTGACGATCTGCTTGATCGATGCACGTTTGGCCGGGTCAATCACTTCGACGTAATCAGCGCCCATGATGCCGATAAATAGCAAACCTTGCGGGCTCATCCAGATGCCGGCCGGCGTCTTGCCGGTCTTCATGCGCCAGACTTCCTTGTGGCTGGTGAGGTCAATGGCAATCAGCTCGTCGGAATCCTGCATCGTCACGTAGGCTGTCGATGAGTCGCGCGCGAACGCCACGTGGCTGGGCGTTTTGGCGGCCGGGATGCGGGCTTTCAACTCGTAGTTCGGCATCGAGTAGATATCTACCCGGTCCAGTCGCAGACTGATCGACACAAACCACTTGCCGTCGGGTGAATAGCCGAGCTGGTAGGGGTCGCTGATGCGCGGCAGCCGACGTTTCACTTCGCCGGTCAGCGGGTTGAGAAACACCAGGTCGTTGGAAATTGCGTTGGCGACGACCAGCTCGCTGTCGTCCAGCGTCGGGATCAGGTGGTGTGGCTCCTTGCCCACCGGGTAGGTATCGACCACCTTGCGCGTGGCACGGTCGATGACCGATACCGTGCCGTCGCCGGAATTGAGCACCACGGCCCGTTCGCCGGGCGCCAGCGCGCAGGCGGCGGCGATGCCGGCGGCCAGGACCACACCGGCGAGCGCGCGCACGGCGGCGCGTAGATTGAATCCGCTGGCAGTGACAACGGGACGGAAAGGCAGGCAGCTTGCGATCATGGCCGCGATTGTACGGACGCGCTACACGCATCAGTTGCGGCATCGCAAGCAAGCCGCAGTCGGGGCGGCAGCAGCCGTCGCATGCAGCGTGGCGGGCTATCGGGTACGATTCCTAGGTTGCGCGTCCGTGCCGGGCTGATGCCTGCCGCCAGATTTGGCCCTTGAATGGCCCATGAAGAGTGATGCGCTGGCTGTCATTGGTGTTCGATGGTTCGTTTTCTCGTTCTCTTTCTGGTCATTCAGGCGGTGCTCTTCGGTGCCCAGCTCACGCCCTGGGGGCAGGAGTATTTCGTCATCCCGTGGACCAACGGTCTGGCGCACTTCTGCGCGCAGCTGGTGGCACTGGTGGACAGCAGCGCCGAGGCGATTGGCAAGGTGTTGCGCAGCACGTCAAACGGGTTTGCTGTCAGCATTGAAGCCGGATGCAACGGGGTCGAGGCGACGCTGGTGCTGATTGCGGCGATCCTTGCGTTCCCGTCCACCTGGAAGCAGAAGCTCTGGGGGCTGGCGCTGGGTTTTGTCGCCGTGCAGGGCCTCAACGTCGTTCGCATCATCAGCCTGTTTTATCTGGGCCAGTGGAACATGACGGCGTTCGAATGGGCGCATCTCTATATCTGGCAGGCGCTGATCATGCTCGACGTGCTGATCGTCTGGCTGATCTGGGTGCGCCGCATCAACCGTGCAGCGCATCGCGACGAGCCGCCGTCAGGCGATGGCGGTGTAGCGCCGCAAGCTGCCTAGTTCGCTGACCGTCGCATGCCCAAGACCATCAGCCGGTTCTTCCTGCGCATCCTGGCCTGGGTGCCGTTGGTGTTTTTGTGCTGGTACCTGCTGGTGCCGGTGTTGCATTGGCCCATTCGCTGGTTCCTGTCGGGCATGGCGCTGCTGGGTGTGCCCGAGTTCGTGACCTCGGTGCAACAGACGTTGCATGGCTTCGAATTTCTCACCAATCTGTCACCGGGCGTGACGCCGGGGCAGGTGTTTCGCCCCGATGCCACGGTAAGCACTGAAGTTGATGCCCGTCTCTACAGCTACGGCACGGCGCTGATGGCAGCGCTGACGATGGCAGCGTGGCACCCGCAGCGCTGGCGCAACCTCTGGTACGGCTGGCTCGCTCTGCTGCCGTTTCAGATGCTGGCCGTATTCGCGGTGGGCATGAAGCAGATTCTTCTCAATACCGGCGCCGCCGTGCGTGAGCAGGCGGCCTGGGCGCAATGGCAACTGGAAGCCATCGCTTACCTCTATCAGTTCTCCACGCTAATCATGCCGCCAGTCACCGCGCTGGTGGTCTGGTTTGTCCTGCACCGCAAATTTGTTGAGCAATTTGTCGGCGCCGACGTGATCGCGATGATCCGTGCCAGCGAAAAGGGCGCGATGTCGGCGCGATCGGCGCCGATACCGAAGCCGAAGCGGCCCTAGCAACGGGCGATCCGATTGCCTTGCGACACAAAATGTCGCAGCACGCGCTACGCTTGCCGCATGCCGAAACTACTCTCCAAGTCAAAACTCGTTGCCTTCCGCCTCTGCCCGAAGCGCTTGTGGCTTGCCGTGAACCGGCCGTCGTTGCGCGAAGTGAGTGACGCCACGGCGCGCAACTTTGACGCGGGCCATCAGGTTGGCGCGGTGGCGCGGCGGGTGTACGACGCCCGCGAGCGCGGTACGCTGGTCGACATTGACGACCTTGGCTTTGCCGGTGCGTTGCGGCGCAGTCGTGCCTTGCTGGGCGCCAAGTCGCCACAACCGGTGTTCGAGGCCGGTTTCGCCGCTGCGGGCGTGCTGGCATTTGCCGACGTGATGTTGCCGGCCACTCGTCCGCGCTCGGGCATGCCGCCGGAGCGAAGCACATCGTGGCGAATGATTGAGGTGAAATCCACCACCACGCTCAAGGACTATCACCGCGATGATGTCGCGATCCAGACCTTTGCCGCGCTGCAGTCGGGGATTGAGCTGTCGGCGGTTGCGGTGGCCCATTTGAACAAGGGGTCGGTGTATCCGGGCGACCGCAATTACGGTGGCCTCTTCTGCGAGGTGGATCTCACCGCTGAAGTGATGACGCGGCAGGCCGAGGTGGCCGAATGGGTCGATGACGCACATCGTTTCTCGCAGCGACAGCGCGAGCCGCGTCAGGCGATGGGCGCGCAATGTGCGGAGCCGTTTGAATGCGCTTACCGCGCCCATTGCGAAGCGCGCACGCCCCCAGTCAAGGCGGCGAAGTATCCCGTCATCTGGTTGCCGCAGGTGCGCACCACAGCGTTGAAAGAGCGCATCGCGGCGCTGTCGGCGCAAGCGCGGGCGCCCGACATGCGCCATATCGATGACAGCTTGCTGAGCACGGAGCAGTTACGGGTGAAAACGGCGACGCTTGCTGGCAAAGTTGCGTTTGACCGGCGCAAGAGCCGCGCCGCGCTCGCACCGCATGGCGAGGCGCCCACCTTTCTCGACTTTGAGACCATCGCGTTCGCGGTGCCACGGTGGGCAGGCACCACACCGTGGCAGCAAGTGCCATTTCAGTTTGCGGCTCACCGCGTCGAGGCGGACGGTACGCTCAGCGAACATGGTCACCTTGACCTGACGGGCAATGATCCGCGCCCCGGCCTCGTCCGCGCCCTGGTGCACACGTTTGGTGGGACGCACCGCGCGAGGCCGGTGTTCGCCTACAACGCAGGGTTCGAGCGAACCTGCCTGGAACAACTCGCTGCCGCCGTGCCACGCCACCGCCGCGAGCTGTTGGACATCGCGGCGCGGCTGGTCGACCTGCTGCCCGTAACCCGTGCCCACTACTACCACCCGGCACAGTGTGGCAGCTGGAGCATCAAACAGGTGCTGCCCACCATTGCCCCCGATCTCGACTATCAGGCGCTCGACGGCGTCCAGCACGGACAGGCCGCGCAGGACGTCTACCTCGAAGCCATCGCAGCCGAAACCAGCGAGCAGCGCCGCACACAGATTGATGCCCAGCTCCGCGACTATTGCGCGCTCGACAGCTACGCGATGGTGGTGCTGTGGGCGAAGCTCGCAGGGCGAGCGGTGCCAGCCGCACCCTCTGCCATGAGCGCGGAGTAGCCGCCGTGCCCCAACGCCCCGCCGGCCTTGAAACCCTGCAACTCGCGTTGCAGTTGCTGCGCAACATCCCGCGCAGCCGCTTTGTGACCTCCCGCGACATGCAGGAGCGCCTGGCCGCGAAGGGGATTGAGCGCGACTTGCGCACCGTGCAGCGGCAGCTCGACATGCTCGCCGAAGCGTTTGACATTGAGCGTGACATGCGCAGCAAACCCTACGGCTACAAGTGGAAGCCGCGGGCGCAGGCGCTGTCGCTGCCGGGGCTCAGTGCATCGGAATCGTTGCTGTTCGCGCTTGGGCAAGCGCATCTCGCGCATCTGCTGCCTGCTCGGGCAGCACGCGAAATGCGCAGTTTCTTCGAGCAGGCGGAGGACAACCTTCGCCGCGTTGAATTCAACGATGGAAAACCCGCCGTATCGCGCGAACGCGCCTGGCTCAAAAAGGTGCGGGTGGTGCCGGTAACGCAGCCGCTCTTGCCGCCCAAGATTCGCGACGGAGTGTTCGATGCCGTGAGCAACGCCCTTTTCAACGACCACTGGCTCGCGGTGGACTACGTCAACGCCAGCGGTAAACGGGTGCGCGCGCATGTCATGCCGCTTGGTCTGGCGCAACAGGGCGTGCGCCTGTTTGTCGTCTGCCGCTTCGAGGGCTACGATGAAGAGCGCGCCCTCGCCCTGCACCGCATCCAGTCTGCGCGGGAGACCGACGAAGCGTTCGTGCGCCCCGCAGATTTCGACCTTGAACGCTTTGACAACGAAGGACGATTCGGTTTTGGTGAAGGCAAGCGCATCCGCGTGCGCCTCGCCGTGTCCGACGCGCTGCGCCTGATCCTTGAAGAAACACCGCTCGCTGAAGACCAGATCATCCGGCGCACGCGCGGCAAGAACATCGTCACCGCGACCGTCGTCGAATCCCAGCAGTGGTATCGGTGGTTGCGGGGGCAGGGGGAGGAGGCAAGTTTGCTCAGCGCAGAGTAGTCGCTCTCCGATCCGACTTCCTTTTCCCGATAGTCAATTGATGTAGCCGTAGCCTTTTTGATGATGGCGAATCTTGTTTCCATCAGCGTCAACCAGTTGTCGCCCAAGTAACTTGTGTTTCGGAAGAAGTTGTCCGATGAACTCGTACTTCGGCTTGTTCGGATCGGCGCTTCCAAAAGCCCTTGTGGACATTGTCGTCCCCGCCGGATACCACTGCAAGATCCTGTATGCCCGCACAACAACACTCTCAACGAGTGCAAGTGCCGTTGCATAAGGCAACACGCCATCTGGTCCCGGCGTGCGGGTTTTGGCCGCAACTGCGTGCCAAAACTGTCTGACGCTGTCATAGATTTCCACCTCAGTTGCTGAAGCAGAGAATGACTGGTTGACGAAGAACATCATGTAGGGTTCCTCGATATCGTTGATTGCTAACGGTTGCGCTCCATGAACACGTTCGAAGTCCGTCGCCGATACCCGACCACGCTGTGTACCGTGCCCGCGAACTTCATTGGTGAGGTTTTCTATTCCAATTGCATCGATCAACGATGCCTCCACCTCGTGGGCAACAGTGACCGAGAGCCCATATCGAAGAATGTCCACCCTGGGTTCGACATGTGCATTTCGAATTTCATCGATTCGCGCTCGCTTGCGTTCACCCCCACCGCTGGGGCTTAGGTGATCGAAGGCGCGATTATTCGCATTGCCCTTTCCGATGTAGAAAATTTTTCCATTGCGCGGATCAACGAGGGCGTACACATAGGCCTCGATTTTCTCCTGCGATGGTTTGCTCAATTTTTTGTTCATGCTGACTTCCCTTTCATGGTGATTCGCTGGTGGCTACAAAGGCCACGTCCAGCCGGACTTCCATCAAAAGCCCATCCGCCGCCCCGACCCACCGTCGCGCATTTTCACCTCACCCCGCAGTCGTTCAAGTACGTCAACCAGGGATGCGTCGCCCTCTGCGTAGCGAATCGTCCGCGCTACTGACGCAAAGTCACCGAGCGTAAAACCTTCTAGCGGTCCGATGGTGCATTGCTCTTGCCACTCATCGGGATCAGCAACAAGCGTCAGCAGCATCCGCCGACACTGCGCCGCTGTCAGCGGCAAAAACTCCAGCTTGTAGGCAAACCGCCGCACGGCGGCTTTGTCGATCACGTCGATCAGGTTGGTGGCGGCGATGAAGATGCCGTCGAAGCGTTCCATGCCTTGCAACAGCTCGTTCACCTGGCTGCGCTCCCAGCTGTGCTCGGCGTGTCGACGGTCGTAGAGAAAACTGTCGGCCTCGTCGAGCAGCAGCACGGCACTATCGGCGCGCGCCTCGGCGAACATGTCGCGCAGATTGCGCTCGGTTTCGCCCACCCATTTGCTTTGCAGATCGGACGCGCGGCGGTAGAGCAGAGGTTTGTCCAGTTGCTCAGCGACATATTCCGCGAAACTCGTCTTGCCTGTGCCCGGTGCGCCATAGAGGCAAAGGCTTAGCGGCAGCCCGCGCCGCATCAGATCAAGCAGCGTATCCGGTTGCACGTTGCCTGCGATATTGATGAGTGTGGGGTCGTAGCGCATCGAATTCAGCCGCGCGTCGACATGATCGCTCAGCCCGGCCGCCGCGAGGCCTGCCTGCAGCGTGCGTTCGGCGAGGCACTGCTGCCGGGCGGCGAGCGTGCCCGCCGCATCGCACGATGCGTCTGAGGCCAGGCGCGCAAAGCGCAGCGCAGAGGCGATGGCGGCGGGGCTGGCATCGGCATAGCGCGCGAGTGGTGCGGCCACAGCTTCGGCCACGCCTTGCGCGGTGGCATGCCGCACGGCAATGCGTTCGCGAATGCGCTGGCTGGGGCGGCGCATTTCCAGGTGAAAACTGAAGCGGCGCAGATAGGCCGGATCAATCTGCGAGATCGCGTTGCTGATCCAGATGATTGGCACCGGCGTGCTTTCGAGCAGTTGATTGATCCACCCCTTGCGCGGGCCACCCGCATGGCGCTTGCCAGGCGTGAAATCGAAGCCAAAGAATGACGGTGCCTGCGGAAAGGCGTCCTCGGCCTCATCGAAGACAAGCACAGCGCGATCCTTGCCGCGCAGTAATTGCTGCGAGCTGCGCGCACTGCCCAACCGATCCGCCACGGGGTCGGTGGATGGCGCGTCATCGTCCCGCACCTGCACCGGCACTTCGTAGCCGTGCAAGCCGGCCGCCTGCAGCAACCAGCGCGCGAACTCGGTCTTGCCGGTGCCTGGCGGGCCGTAGATGAGGATGTTGATGCCGGTTTCGCCCTCGCCGGCGCTCTGGCGCAGAAACCGGATCAGGGCGTCGGCATCAGCGCGAAGGTGCTGAAAGTCGGCGTCGTCCAGCGTCGGCAGGGGGCTCGCGTGATAAAGCGCTGCCGTGAGCTTTGCCAGCGTGAATTCGCCCGTCGACGTGGCGAGTAACGGGCGCAAGGCCGGGTGCAGCGCGGGTGGGTCGGAGAAACCGGGGAACGGTCCATTTCCGAAGTGATAGTGAAACCGCACGAGCCCCGATTGGTAGAGCGGCCCCTTCGCGGCCAGACAGTCGCGCAGCACGCGCCGATCGAGCGGCAGCACGGTGCTGTACGCGCGGCCCGCATCGTTGGCGGCGTGTGCCAGTTCGTCGAGCAAACGGTAGCACCACTCGAACTGCGTGGCGTGCCACACCAGCCGCGCCACCATACATTCAGCGGGAGACCAATCAAACCAGGTCGCCAGCTTTTGCAGGCGTGCAAGGGTTACCGCTTCGGCTGCGTCGCGCTGTTGCTCCGCTGCGGCGAGTGATGCCGTCAGCACGCCTCGCATCCAGTCGGGCGCGCAGGAGCGCAATGTGATGAGTGCCGCGTCGTAGCTCAGCGGGTGATCGCAAAGCTTCACATCGACGGCTTGCATAGTGGCCCGCCTGTCGGCCGTCTCGGCGCGGCGCACGATACGGATATGGCGGCGGCCAGCAGAAAGCCATGTTGGCAAATCCCCTCCGCCGGTACCGCAATCGTCTTCGACCGAAGTGAACGCGGCGCGCACCCGCTTCATTGCGTCTTTTGGCCACACAATGTGACCGATGAGCAGGCTGAAAAGCCGCGCCTCAGCCACTGCGTCAGTGCCCGCCGGGTCGGTTAGCAGCAGGCGGAGGAGGTACGGGGCGCAAACCATGCGCTCAAATTCGGCATCATCTTGAAGCTCTGTTATCGGGGCAACGTCTCCAGCCGTCGGTTGAAGGTTTTCGTTGATTTGAGAATTGGCGCTGGACACAGGCTTCTCCAATGCTGATGGGGAGTGCCAGTGTGAGTGGCGCAGCGACAAATGGTGTCGTTGGCGATGCAGCGAATCTGGATTGTGCCGAAAACGGGCAACCAGACGTCGGTGTCGCGCTGGTCAGGCGCTTTACTTGTGCCGCGTTTTTGCCACAGGTGCAGCGTCGGATTCAACCACCAGATCCGGGATGTGATTGAACGCAATCGCCATGCGCGCCGATTGCTGCGCGCTGAAGGCGCCGCCCCAGAACAGCGTGTTCTTGCCGTACTTGAGGTTGAGCTGATCGACCACGCGATCAAGCTTTTCGGTGTTGGGCTGGGTGTCGAACAACGACAGTGATTGCCCCTCGCGCGGCAACAGGCCGGACAGCGCCATGCCGACCGCAGTGGGCGGGGTGTTGCGCACGTTGCGGTCGTTGAGCAGTTTTTCGTAGAGCGCGGTGATGCCGTGCAGGATGGCTGGCGTGCGGTCGGTGGCGTCGATGCGCTGATGCGCCTTCGCCTTTTCGCCGCCACGCAGCTTGAGATAGATCGAGATATCGGTGGCGACAAATTCGGCGTCGCGCAGCCGCATCGCGGCCTTCTGCGTCAGCCGCGAGAGCACCGCCTGTGCCCGCGTGTGCGAGCGCTTGTCCGGTGCCAGCACATGCGAGTGGCTGATGGACGAGGTGTTGGTCTCGCGCTGCTGCACGTCCTCGCCGCGCAGCTTCTGCCAGAAGCGCTCGCCCTCGACGCCGCCCCAGACTTCGCGCAGCCGGGCCACATCGGCTGCCAGCAGCTGGGGGGTCGTGGTGATGCCATGATCGTTGAGCCGCTGCAGCATCTTGCGGCCGATGCCGACGAAGTGATTGAGCCGTAGCGGCATCAGCACGTTGGGCAGGTCGGACGGCTCGATAACGACCAGGCCGTCAGGCTTCACCATGTCGCTCGCGGTCTTGGCAAGGAAGGTGTTGGGCGCGATACCGACTGAGCAGGTGATGCATTCGCCGAGCTGCTGGCGTAGCCGGTATTTGATCTCCCGCGCCAGCCCTTCAGCGGCCGGGCGCGGCTGGTCGCGGCCGCTGAGGCGAATCCACATCTCGTCGATGGAATTGACGGCAGCGATGGGGGCGACACTCTCCACCACGGCCTTCGCCTTCTGGTGGAATTCGACGTAGACGGTCGGCCGCGACTCGACCAGCACGATCTCGGGGCACAGCCGTTTGGCGTCGGCGACGTTGGTCAAGGTCTTCACGCCAAAG
>Ga0208693_1002515_pt1 | contig 12015 bp, 12 predicted proteins | sample AD_UKC071_MetaG_FD_184438 | JGI IMG/M metagenome (GOLD analysis project Ga0208693, IMG submission 184438) | Active sludge microbial communities of municipal wastewater-treating anaerobic digesters from USA - AD_UKC071_MetaG (SPAdes) (version 2) | ecosystem: Engineered > Bioreactor > Anaerobic >... | reverse complement strand
CGCTGATGTTCACGGGCGGCTCGCAGTTCGCGTTCGTGGGTGTGGTCGGCGGCGGCGGGTCGTTCCCGGCCGCGCTCGCGGCGTCCTCGCTGCTCGGTCTGCGCAACGGCGTCTACGCCGTCGGCCTCGACGGCATGCTCCACCCGCGCGGACTCGCCAAGATCCTCTACGCCCACCTGACCATCGACGAGTCGATGGCGACGGCGTCCGCCCAAGACAGCGTCGACGAGCAGCGTCGCGGGTTCTTCACCGCGGGCGTCGGGGTCTTCATCACCTGGAACCTCTTCACCGCCCTCGGCGCCTTCGTCGGCGCCGGGGTGGACGCCAAGCAGTTCGGCCTCGACGGCGCGGCCGTCGCCGCCTTCGCCGGGCTGCTTTGGCCGCGTCTGAAGGACGCCGACGCCTGGGCCACCGCCGCGCTGTGCGGCGTGGTGACGGCGCTGCTGGTGCCGGCGGTGCCGCCCGGCATCCCGATCGTTGTGGCCGGCGGCGTCTCGTTCGCCCTGGCCAGCTGGCAGCACCGGAGGTCGGCATGACCGCCTGGCTGTGGGTGCTCGGGGCGTGCCTGATCTCATTCCTGATCAAGCTCGCCGGCTACCTCGCCCCGGACTCGCTCGTCGACTCGCCGATGATGCGGCGGGCCAGCGCGTCCATCACGGTCGGGCTGCTGACGTCGCTCGTGGTGACGAACGCGTTCGCGTCCGGTCAACGGCTCGAACTGGACGCCCGCGTCGCGGCCCTCGTGGCCGCGATCGTCGCGCTGAAGCTGAAGGCGCCGTACATCGTGGTGGTCCTGGTCGGCGCGCTCGCCGCCGCGCTCGCCCGGGTGGCCGGGATGCCGTAACGCCCACCGAGGTAGTAGGACCACTCCGGCCAAGTCGTAGGGCCATTGGCGAATGGCGATGGCGACAGGCCGTCCTTACGCTGACAGCATGGACTCCCTCTTCGACGTCGTTGCCGGCCTGCCCGTACACCCGCTGCTGGTGCACTTTGCGGTGGTCATCCTTCCGCTGGCGGCCTTGCTGCAGATCGCGGTCGTGCTGATCCGTGGGCTGCGCGCCCGTTGGGCCACCCTGGCCCTGCTCGGACTCGCCGCAGGCACCGTCGCCGCGTTCGCGTCCAAGGAATCCGGCGAGAAGCTCGCCGAACGGATGGGACTCCCGCAGACACACGCCACCTGGGGCTCGATCCTGCCGTTCATCGCCGCCGTGCTCACCGTGGTCGCTCTGGTCTGGTGGGTGCTGCAGCGTCGGGTGTCCAGCCGTCGGTCGGTCAGCCCGCAGCCCGCTGGTCTGCCGCAGCAGACGGCCGGTGCGCTGTCCGCTGTCCTCGCCGTCGGCGTCGTCGGGCTGACCATCCTGGTCGGCCACTCCGGTGCCGTGTCCGCCTGGGCCGGACGCATCGACGACTCGGCGACGACCCCCGCCACCACCGCGTCGGCGACCCCGGCCCCCGCAGCGAGCGCCGCGCCTGCGGCGTCCAGCTCGAGCGCGCCCGCGGCGTCCTCGAGCCCGACGGCGAGCTCGACGACGGACGCGCTGACCATGGCCGCGGTGCAGAAGCACAACTCGGCGTCGAGCTGCTGGTCCGCGATCAACGGCAACGTGTACGACCTGACGGCCTGGATCAGCGCCCACCCGGGCGGCGCCTCGCCGATCAAGTCGCTCTGTGGCACGGACGGCACCGCCGCGTTCACCGCGCAACACGGCCACGGCGGACGCGCGGTCAACCAGCTCGCAACCTTCAACCTGGGTAAGCTCGCCGGCTGAGGAAACGGGGTGGGCGGTGTCGATGCAGCGGCGAGAGATCGATCTCGTCGAGCTGTGGTGCCGCGAACGCACTCCTGAGAACGGGTGGAAGCATCACCCGGTCGTCCCCCAGATCACCGGACGCCACATCGACCTGATCGCGGACGCCGACGGCATCAAGACACCGATCGCGCGCCTGCGCTACTTCGGATCGCCACGCGGCGAGGGCTCGTGGGTGCTGCATTGGCGGGACGCCGAGGGCACGTTCCAGATCTACCGCAACCTTCCCGCAGCGGACGCCGTGAGCGAGATCCTCGACTTCCTGGCCAGCGATCCGGACCCGCTGTTTTGGGCCTAGTTCGCGCCGACGCCAAGGCTTAGGGTTTCGCCATGGCTGAGAAGAATGTGCTGGGCGGTGACCTGCAGCTGTGCGGCGGCGACCCGGTGACGGGTTTCTTCCGCGACGGCACCTGCCGGACCTGCGCCGAGGACCTGGGCAGCCACACCGTGTGCGCGGTGATGACCGCCGAGTTCCTCGCCCACCAGCGCGCCCTGGGCAACGACCTGATCAGCCCGGCGCCGCAGTGGGGCTTTCCCGGCCTGGTGCCCGGCGACCGCTGGTGCGTCGTCGCGGCGCGGTGGTTGCAGTCGTACCGGGCGGGCGTCGCGGCCCCCGTCGTGCTGGCGGCGACCAGCGTCGCCGCGCTCGAGATCGTGCCGCTGCGCTACCTGATGGCGGCGTCCGTGGACGTGCCGGACGACCCGTCCTCGCTGACCTGACGTCCTGAGACCGGACACCGGGACGCGAGTCCCACGAACCACCGGAAGATCGCCTGGGCGTCCGCTGACGTTCGGCTCATCATCTCGGGGTGCCACTGGACGCCGAGCAGCGGCCGTCCGGGGAACTCGACGGCCTCGACGATGCCGTCCGGGGCGGTGGCGACGACGCGCAGGCCGTCCGCGACCCGGTCGATGGCCTGGTGGTGGAACGAGTTGACGGTCGCCTCGGTGCGTCCGAGGACGCCGGCCAGCGTCGAGTCGGCCGCGATCGCGACCCGGTGCGCCCCGGCCTCGGGCTCGTCCGTCCCGACGTGGCGCAGGTTGGTGCCGGCCCGCTCCAGGTCCTGGTGCAGAGTGCCGCCCAGGAAGACGTTCAGGAGCTGGACGCCGCGGCAGATCGCCAGGATCGGCAGGTTCCGCTCGAACGCCAGCCGCAGGGCCTCGTACTCGTAGGCGTCCCGGACGGGGCTGGGCATCTGCGTCCCGACCAGGGGCGATTGGTCGTACAGCAGGGGGTCCACGTCCTGGCCGCCGGCGAGCAGGAGCGCGCCCGCGGCGTCCAACTGACGGCTGAGCAAGGAGACGTCCCGCATGGGCGGCAGCAGGATCGGGACGCCGCCGGCGGCCGCGACGGAGCGGGGGTAGTCCTCGTTCAGCATGGCGCGCGGGTAGCCGGGGAAGGGGTAATTGAGGTCGCGTTCGAGGTTCGTGACGATGGCCACCACGGGACGGGAGTCGCTGCTCACGCACCCCAATCTAGGGCGGGGCGCTTGGGCTTCGGGGGCTCTGATGCGAGGCTGAGGCATGGCTTCCGTCACTCTTCACACCCAGGCTGACCCGTCCGCGCTGCCGCTCGTGCTGCTGGCGCCCTTCCCCTGCAACGGACGCGTCTGGGCGAGCGTCGCCGCGGCCCTCGGCGGGGACGTCATCACCGTCGACCCGCCCGGTTTCGGTGGCGAGCCGGACGCCGCGCCGAGCCTGGAGGGGTACGTCCGGGCGCTGCTCGAAGCGTTGGACGCCCGCGGCGTCGGCCGCTTCGTGGTCGCCGGCAACTCGATGGGCGGGTACGCGGCGATGTGCCTGGCCGAGCTGGCGCCGTCGCGCGTCGCCGGGATCGGGCTGTTCGGGACGAAGTCCACCGCGGACGCCCCCGAGGCCATCGCAGGGCGCCTGTCGATGGCCGCGGCGGTCGAGTCCGGCAAGCCGCTGGGCGAGGTCCTGGCGCCGTTGAAGGAGAAGCTGCTCGGGGCGTCCACGCGGGCGGGGCGTCCGGGCGTGGACGCCGAACTCGACGCCCTCATCGCCGCGACGCCCGAAGGTGTCGCGTGGGCGCAGCGGGCCATGGCCGCGCGTCCGGACCGGACCGACGTCCTCGCCGGGCTCGGCGTCCCGGCGGTCGTGGTGCACGGGTCCGAGGATGCGCTGATGGGTCCCGACACGCAGCCGATGATGGCGTCCGCTTTGGGGGTCTCGGTGATCGAACTGGACGCCGTCGGTCACCTGATCCCGTTCGAGGCCCCGGACGCCGCCCTCGCGGCGCTCGCGGACCTGTGGGCGGCCTGCCGGGATTGAGGTCTGCAGCGGGGGCGTCGCCAGACCGGCCAGTGCGTGCTGCTGAGTGGACAACCGGTCAGGTCGGGAGACGTCCACGGCGCCTACACCAGACGGGCGGCGTCCACGACGGGGACCAGGGCGCTCCTGGGGCTCGACGCGCCGCAGGTGAGCCGGGCCGGCTCGGTGAGTCGATCGTGCCCGCGGACCTCGACGCGACGCTCGCCCATCCGGACCACCACCCGCCACGCCGGACCAGGCGCGACCCGAGCGGTGGTGAGGCGTCGGTCCCAGGGCTTCTCGTCCAGCAGGGGAGCCGCCGCGAGCAGAGCCGCTTGTTCGTCGGGGTCGCGCCCGACGATCCCGCGGACGTGGGCCGCGTCGGGGCGTCCGGCCTGGTGGTCGCGAACGAGCTTCACCGCCGACTCGGCCGACACGTAGCCGTACAAGACCCCGTCCGGCAGCACCGCGAGGTTGGCCGCGAACCGGTCCCCTCCGAGATGCGAGGTCTCCCAGGTCTCGGCGGGCCACTGCGTCGCCAGGACGCCCGCGACCGGACGCCCCCGCAGCGCGCAGCACGCGTCGTGGCGGCCATGGCAGCAGACCAACAAGACTCCCGCGGCCCGCACCGCCCCCGCAGCGAGCGGGTCGGCCAGCGCCTCGAGCGCTCCGCCCCAGCCGCCGTCGGCGTCCCGGACGCCCCACACCTCGACGCCGAGCCGGGCGTCGATGACGCACCAGCGGCGCTGGCGGTCGTCGCGATCCTCGGTGGGCGCGCCCGCGGCCAGCGCGTGCTCGAAGGACGCCCCGCGCCCCAGGTGCCCGGACGGCGCCTCCTCGGCGTCGGCGTCCCGCCCCGGACGCCGGATCAACTGCAGCCGGGCCTTCGCCTGCGCCAGGGCCGCGTCCAGCAGCGCCAGCGCGGCCTCGGGTGCCTGAACGGACGACCGCGTGTCGGGCAGCCAGCCGCCGTCCTGCTCGACGAGCAGCCAGCGCATCGCCGGCGGCGCCGTGCCGAGCGCCACGTCGCAGCGGGCGCGGGCGGCGTCCGAGCAGCGGACCTCGGTCACGCGACCACCGCCACGCCCTCGACGAGCAGCGCCCGGGCGGCGTCACCCAGCTCGGACGCCGGCACCTGCTCGCCGGCCAGCAGCCGATCGACCGCGGCCCGGACGCCCGCCGGCAGCGCGCAGCGGCCCGCCCGCGAGCGGACGACGAACCCCTCGGAGGCCTCCTCGATCGTCGCCAGGAGGTGCGGGCGCAGGCGTAAGACCGCGTTCGGGGCCAGGGCGTCCGCCCTTGCCAGCTGGGCGATGGGCGGCACGGACGCCGGGCGCTGGCTGCCGCGCGCCTGCTGCAGCAGATGATCGGCGAGCGTCTCGACAGGCACCGCGGAGATCACCGCGAGCACCGCAGCCCGGACCGCCTCGGCGTCCGAGTCGAGGTCGGCGGTGGACGCCACGTCCACGCCCAGCGGGAGCGACGACCGCGCGTCGGAGTCGGCTGCGAGCGCGTCGCGGGCGGCGTCCAGCAGGGCCTCGGCGAGGTGGTGGCGCGTCCAGGTGTGGACGCCGATCGTCAGGTGGATCGTCAGCCCGCCCAGCGCCCGCGCCGCGTGGACGAACCCGCGCGGCAGGTAGAGCACGTCGCCGGGGGTCAGGTCAGTCTCGACCAACGGCGGCCCGGACGCCGCGGCCGCGACGGCGTCCGCGTGCTGTTCCCACGGCTGGCTGCGCAGCGGCGACGGCCAGACGGGATCGTGGACGACCCAATGCTTGGTGCCGGTGATCTGGACGACGAACACGTCGTGGACGTCATAGTGCGCCGAGAAGCCCTGGTTGCCGGCCGGCGTGACGTAGGCGTTGACCTGCACCGGATGCCCCAGCTCGGCGGCGAGCGCCTGGCTGAAGGTCTTGATGGGCGTCCAGGTGCGGTGCAGGCCCTGCAGGACGATCGTCGCGCCGTCCGCGAACTGGCGCCGGACGAGGTCGTCGCTCACCTGATCCCGGACGCCGGCGCCGACCCCCCCGCCGCCCGTGAACGCCGACTCGGGCAGCGTCGAGCCGCCCTTGGCCAGGCGCACGAACGGCGCCCTGAGGCCCCGGTCAGCGATCAGCTCGTCGACGGCGTCCGGTGAAAGGAGGTCGGCGAAGACGTCACCGGCGTCCCGCTCCTCGCGGGACGCCAGCAACGCGTCTCGTCCCCAGGCCGGGGCGAGGGCCGGCAGCGCCGTGCCCAGGAGCCGTCCCAGCGCGGGGGTGGTTCGCCCCACGGGGTGGGGCTAGTGGGAGCCGAAGTTCAGCTCGCCCGCCACGCCGTCCGCGCCGCGGTCGGCTCCGGAGTCGTGAACCTCGATGACCTCGTCGGCGCCGTGATCCGCACCGTGATCCGAGCCGTGATCGGCGGACTTCTCGGCGCCGTGGTCGGCGCCGTGGTCGGCGCCGTGATCGGAACCGTGGTCGGCGCCGTGGTCAGCACCTTCGTCTGCGCCGTGATCCGCGCCCGCGTCCAGCTTCTCGTCCGTCATGGGTCTCTCCTGTTCGCCGTACTGGATGGTTCCTTGAGCCTGACCCACCCCCACCGTGGAAGGAAGGCCACCCGGGTCACGGATTCGTACCGAGTGCCGGCTGGTGTCAGTACGTGATCGTCCGGACGCCGTCGGCCGTCCCTAGCAAACACACATCAGCCTTCTGATGAGCGAAGACGCCGACGGTTACCACGCCGGGGATGTCGTTGACGGCCGACTCGAACGCGACCGGGTCGGCGATCCGCAGACCGTGGACGTCCAGGATGTGCTGGCCGTTGTCGGTGACGTACGGCGTCCCATCGGACGCGAGCCGCAGGACGGCGTCCCCGGATGTGCCCAGCACGCCGCCGGCGAAGCGCCGCCGCACGGACGCCTCCGCCATCGGCACGACCTCGACCGGCAGCGGGAACGCGCCCAGCACCGGCACGGCCTTCGAGGCGTCCACGATGCACACGAAGCGCTGGGCGAGCGCGGCGACGATCTTCTCGCGCGTCAAGGCGCCGCCGCCGCCCTTGATCAGGTAGCCGGACGGGTCGACCTCATCGGCGCCGTCGACGTAGACGTCGAGGTGCTCGACGTCGTTGGCATCCAGCACGTCGATGCCCAGCGCGCGCAAGGCGGCCGTCGACCGCTCCGAACTCGACACGGCTGCGGCGATCCGCTCCGGCATCGCGCCGAGGGCCGCGATGAAGTGGGCGACCGTCGACCCGGTCCCGACGCCGATGACCGTGCCCGGTCGCACATAGTCGATCGCCGCGCGCCCGACCCGGGCCTTCAGTTCGTCCTGGCTGAGCGGCATTGGCGTCCCTTCATCGGTGCGTTCGTGGTGGCGATGGTGGTGGTGCACACCCAAGTTTGGCCCATCGGACCCCGCGCGGTCTGGCGGGGCGGCGTCCGGGTGGGCACAGTGGTCGCATGCCGGTCTTCGAACACGTCAGCCACTACCCCCACCCGCGCGAGGAGGTCTTCGCGTGGCACACGCGTCCGGGCGGGTTCGTCCGGCTGACGCCGCCTGGCATGGCCACCCTGCTGGCCGGCCCCACCGACGGCATCGAGGTGGGCTCGGAGCTGCGACTCAAGATCTCCGACCCCGTGCTCAACGGCCTTCTGGGCGTCGGTCTGCCGTGGCTGGTCCGGCACGTCGAGCTGGTGCCGGGGGAGCGGTTCGTCGACGAGCAGGTCCGCGGCCCGCTCAAGTCGTGGCGCCACGAGCATCTGTTTTCGGACGCCCCCGGCGGCGGCACGACCATCACCGACCGCGTCACCTGGGAGCCGCCCATCCCGCTGCCCGGCTTCGCGATCGACATCATCACCGGACGCCTCGCCGGCATGTTCACCTTCCGTGAGGCCCAGCTGCGCGACGACCTGGCGCTGCACTCCCGGCTCGGCGCCGCACCCGCGCACGTGGTCGTGACGGGGGCGTCCGGGCTGATCGGGACGCAGGTCTGCGCACTGCTCACCACCGGCGGGCACCGGGTAACGCGCCTGGTCAGGTCGAAGAAGCCGGGTCCGGGGGAGGCGTCCTGGGATCCGGCGTCCGGACACATCGACCGCGCCGCGCTGGAGGGCGCGGACGCCGTCGTGCACCTGGCCGGGGCGTCCATCGCCGGACGGTTCACCCCGGCCCACAAAGAAGCCATCCTTCGCTCCCGCGTCGACGGCACCACCACGCTGGTGAGGGCGCTGGCGTCCGGTGGCATGCCCCGGACGCTCGTCCAGGCGTCCGGCATCGGGGTCTACGGGGCGAGGCGTCCGGGGGACCTGCTCACCGAGGCGTCCGCGCCGGGCACGGGCTTCCTCGCCGAGGTCGTCGAGGCCTGGGAGGCGTCCGCGCAGCCGGCCGTCGACGCCGGCGTCCGGGCGGCCTTTCTGCGGACGGGCATCGTCCTGAGCGGAGGGGGCGGCGCCCTGCTGCCGCAGCTGCCGCTGTTCCTGATCGGCGCCGGCGGACGCCTCACCGCCGCTGACGCTTGGCTCAGCTGGATCGGCCTCGACGACATGGCCCGCGCCTACGCGCACGCCCTCTTCACGCCTGGCCTCGACGGGCCGGTCAACGCGGTCGCCCCCCAGCCGGTCACGGCCGGCGAGTTCGCACGCGAACTCGGACGAACGCTGCGGCGTCCGGCCTTGCTCCCGACCCCGGACTTCGGCCCGAAGCTCGTCCTCGGCAGCGAGGGCGCCGACCAGCTCATCGACACCGATCAGCGGGTGTCGAGCGCAAAGCTGGAGGCGTCCGGGTTCGTGTTCGGCCAGCCGACGCTGACGGCGGCGCTGCGGCACGCCCTGGCTCGGCCGGGGGCTCGCACGGAGGCGTAGAAAAGGCCACCCGCCCCCGGGGATCCCCCCGCCCCGGAGCCGTGTGGCCTCGGCCCTCGAAAGTGGGAGTGGGTAGACCTTCGAGTGACCGAGGAAGACTCTGGCCCTCCTGCGCAAAGGCGGCGCAAAGCGCTAACGTGCCCTCGGGCGCAACGGTGCGCCACGCGGGTGATGGGGGATCAGCGCGTGATTCGAGTGCAGCTGTTGGGGCCCGTGTCGGCCACGATCGAGGGCCGATCGACGGCGCTGCGCGGACGCCTGCCGGCCGTGCTGTTGTCGCTGCTGGCGGTTCAGCCCGGACGCACCCTCAGCGCCGACCAACTCATCGAACGGGCCTGGACGGGCTCGCCGCCGCCCACCGCCGGATCGGCCCTGCGCGTCCACATCACCAAGATCAGGCAAGCGTTCGCGCCGCTGCCGACGGGCCTTGCGACCACGGCCCGCGGCTACCGGCTCGACCCGGACGTGGTGTCGACCGACGTTGCCGAGCTGACGTCGCTGACCGCCGGGCTGGACGCCGTCCCGGATCCGGCCGAGGCGCTCGCCCGGGTCGACCGCGCCCTGGCGCTGTTCCAGGGCCGGGCCTTCGCGGGCTTCGTGGACGACGACGAACTGCGAGCCGAGGCCGGACGCCTCGACGAGCTGCGCCTGGACCTCGAGGAGTCCCGGGCCGAGTTGCTGCTCGCCCTCGGACGCCACGGCGAGGCGTCCACGGAGCTCGTGAAGCTGGTCCGGGCGCAGCCGCTACGCGAACGGCGCAGTCGGTTGCTGATGCTGGCCCAATACCGGTCCGGACGCCAGGCCGAGGCCCTGGCGACCTACGGCGACTTGCGCAACCGACTCAGCGACGAGCTCGGGCTCGACCCCAGCGGCGAGGCGCGCGAGCTGGAGGTGCAGATCCTGCGCCAGGACGCCTCGCTCACGCTGCGCGGCCCCCAGCCCGGGCCCGCCAAGCTCACCGACGCCGGACGCCCGCGGGCGCTGCGTCCGGCGGCGGCGTCCACGGACGTGCTGCTCATGGTCGTGGCCGGACGCCTCGCCGCCCTCGACGAGGCGACGGCCCGGCTGGTGAAACTGGCCGCGATCATGGACGACGCGGCGCGACCGGCGGTGCTGGCGTCCGCGATGGGGCGTGAGGAATCGGACCTGGCCGCCCTCGGTTCCCGGGCGGCAGCCTCCGGCCTGCTCGAGCTGGCGGGCGAGGGGCGGGCCTGGCGGGTCCCGCGGCGCGAACGTCGCAACGCGGTCCTGCAGAGCCTGAGCGAGGGCGAGCGGGCGGCGCTGCACGCCCTGGCGGGGCAGGCGCTGCTCAAACGCGGGACCGTCCCGGCGCTGGTCCGCGGCGCGTGGCACCTGATCGAGTCCGGACGCGACGCGCTCGGCGCCGGTCGGGCGGCCGTCCGAGCCGTGGACGCCTGCCTCGAACAGGGGGCGTCCAGGACGGCGGACGACCTGTGCCTGGCGGCGCTCGACGTGCTGCCCGCGTCCAGCCCGGTCGCCGTCGACCTGCTCACGCGACGCGTCCGGACGCTGACCCTCCTCGGCCGCACCGCCGAGGTCGAGGCCGTGTGGCGGGCGGCGATCGAGGCGGCGCGCGCGTCCGGGGACGCCAGCAGGTTCGCGCTCGCAGTGCTGGCCCAGGAGTGGGCGATGCGGTCCTTCCACGTGGTCAACCGCGACCTGCGGACGCTGCTGACCGAGGCGCTGGCCCGGGTCGGACCGGGACCGACCGCGCTGCGGACTCGGCTCGTCTGCGCCCTGATGATGGACGGGATGCTCGGCACGGCCCAGCTCGCCGAGACCGAGCGGCTGGCCGACGAGATTCGGTCCGACGCCGAGGCGACCGGTGATCCGGTGGCGCTGGCGTCGGCCTGCCGGGCGCGGCACACGGTGCTGCGCGGACATCCTGACTTCGCCGCCCGCGCCCAGGCCCTGGACGCCTTCCTCGCTGCGGCCCAGCAGACCGGGGACGAGTGGTGGGCAGCGATCTCACTGCTCGGACGCCTCTACGACCTGTTCGTGGTGGGCCGGCACGCCGAGGTGCCCGAGCTGCTCATGCGCCTCGATCTGCCGGGTGGCAACTCCGCGGCCACGCGGGTGTCGTGGCACCATGCGCTGACGCAGGCGTCGTTGGCCCGCGACCGCGGGGATCTCGCGTCCGCGATCCGCTGGGGAGAGCGCGGTCTGCTGCGGGGCGCCGAGGCGGGCATCCCGGACGCGCCGGCGGCGTCCGCCTTGAACCAGTTTCTGGTGGTCTTCCTGCGGGGATCGACGGCCGCCCTGCTGCCGCACCTGCACGCGTCCGCGCAGCAGGGCGCGGAGCACGCGATGGCCCTCGCGATCGTGGCAATCGCGGAGGCCCAGGCCGGCAACCGCGCCGCGGCGGGCGCGCTGATCGGGCGGGCGCTCGACCGCCTCCCTCAGGACTCCCTCGAGGCCAAGCCGGTCGCGCTGGCCTGCGCCGCCCAGGCCGCCGCGGCGTCCGGACTCGCTGACCTCGCCCCCCGCCTGGACGCCGAACTGCGGCCCTACTCGGGCCAGTTCGCCACGTTCGGCCAGGTCACCGCGACCTTCGGCCCCGTCGACCGATGCCTCGGGCTGCTCTCCGCTCTTCAGGGGGACGCCGACCGTTCCGTCGCTCTGCTGGCGGCGGCGCAGAGGCAGGCGGCCACGGCTGCGCTGGTGCCCTGGGAGGTGCTGTCCGCGGCGGACGCCGTCGGCGTCCTGAGGTCGTCCGGACGCCTCGGGGAGGCCGAAGCGCTGGCGTCCGCGCACCGGACCACCGCCGCCCGGCTGGGGCTGCAGGGGTGCCTGGCGCGGTTCAGCGCGGCGGCGTCTTGACCACGTAGCCGACCGGGTCGAGCGTCGGGGAGCGCCACAGATCGCCCGGGGTGACGGTCTCGGGCTGGACGCCGAAGTCCTCCTCGGGTGGCGTCCCGGCCCGGTCGTTGTGCCGTCGGACGCGGCGCCAGTACTTCTCGTCCGAGCGGGTGATGTCCTCATCCCAGGGGTGGTCCGCCGGCAGACCGGCCAGCGGCTCGACAATCTCCAGCTTGATGCCCGCTCGGCAGAAGGAGCGATAGACGAACTCGG
>Ga0208693_1002512_pt1 | contig 12030 bp, 8 predicted proteins | sample AD_UKC071_MetaG_FD_184438 | JGI IMG/M metagenome (GOLD analysis project Ga0208693, IMG submission 184438) | Active sludge microbial communities of municipal wastewater-treating anaerobic digesters from USA - AD_UKC071_MetaG (SPAdes) (version 2) | ecosystem: Engineered > Bioreactor > Anaerobic >... | reverse complement strand
CGACTCCCCGTAGGGAGACTGGGGGTCCTTGGCGGTGTCCTCGGTGACCAGGGCGACGTCGGGCGTCCCGTAAACCGCTGCGCTGGAGGAGAACACGAGCTTGTCGACGCCCGCCCGCTGCATCTGTTCAAGCAGGACCATCGTGCCGACCACGTTCTGCCGGTAAGTGTGCAGCGGCCGGTTGACCGACTCGCCGGCGTACTTGAAGCCAGCGATGTGGATCACACCCTCCACCTCGTGGTCGGCGAACGTACGACCGAGCAGGGCACCGTCCAGGATCGACCCCTCCACGAACGGGGTGTCGGCGGCGACGAACTCCCGGTGCCCGCTGGACAGGTCGTCCACCACGACGACGCCGATCCCGCGTTCGGCGAACAGCCGGGCCACATGCGAGCCGATGTAACCCGCCCCTCCGGTCACCAGCCACGACCTCATCCGGTCACCTCGATCCGGCCGGCACCGGCGACCGGGCGGACTGTGAACACCTTCGGTGAGGTGAATCCGGCGTCGGCGAAGGCGTCATCGACCGCCCCGCCGAGGGCGCCGACGGCGTCCACCGGCACCAAAGCAATCGCGCAGCCGCCGAACCCGCCGCCGGTCATCCGCGAGCCGAGCGCACCGTGAGCACGCGCGACCTCGACGGCAAGGTCGAGTTCAGGGGTGGAGATCTCGAAGTCGTCCCGCATCGAGGCGTGCGAGGCATCCAACAAGGCGCCGACCGCCGACGGACCCGCCTGGCGGAGCACGCGTACCGTGTCCAGGACGCGCTGGTTCTCGGTCACCACGTGCCGGACCCGCCGAAACGTCACGTCATCCAACACCCGGCGCGCTGCTGCCAGGTCACCGACGGTCACGTCACGAAGGCTCGGCACGCCCAGCGTGCGCGCCCCCGCCTCGCACGCGGCCCGCCGCGAACCGTACCCGCCGTCGGCATGGGCGTGGCTCACGCGAGTGTCGACCACCACCACCTCCAAGCCGGCGGCGTCCAGACCCAGCGGCACCACCTCCGCGTCCAGGGTGCGGCAGTCGAGGAACACCGCACAATCCGGTGCGCCCAGCAGGGATGCCGACTGGTCCATGATCCCGGTCGGCGCACCCACCACCACATTCTCGGCCCGCTGCCCCACCCGCGCCAACGCGTGCCGGTCCAGACCCAACCCCCACGCGTCGTTGAGGGCCATCCCGACCGCGCTCTCGATCGCCGCCGAGGACGACAACCCCGCCCCGACCGGCACGTCCGAGGTCAGGGCCAGATCGAAGCCCGGCACGTCTGTGAGGTCCACGCCGAACTCTCCCAAGGCCCACACCACGCCCAACGGGTACGCCGACCAGCCCGACACGGGCGCACGGCCGACCTGGTCCAGATGGAACTCGACGATACCGTCGGCGAAGTCGGTCCCCAGCCGGATGGTGCGGTCCGACCGCAACCGCACCCCCGCAACCGCCCAACGGTCGATCGCGAACGGCAGCACGAAGCCCTCGTTGTAGTCGGTGTGCTCACCAATCAGGTTCACCCGACCCGGCCCGCGAAAGGCGCTCGTGGGTGGGGAGCCGAAGGTGCGTCGGAAGGCTTGGTCGAGGATGTGTGGCTGGAACATTCAGTTCTCCGGGGTACGAGTGTGCGTGGTGGGGTGGATGGCTGGAGTCTCGGGGCGAGCCAAGCGGGTGACCTCGAGGAGAAGGCAACGATCGGGCGGGAGCCACGGCGTCCGGACTCCGACGGTGCCCAGCGCGCGGCCGGACAACCGCAGCGGCCAACCCCTCTGGAGCCACGGCGTCCGGACTCCGACGGTGCCCAGCGCGCGGCCGGACAACCGCAGCGGCCAACCCCTCTGGAGCCGCGGCGGGCTTCCGAGTCCGGGGATGCCGGGGTCCAGACCCGCAGCCACGGGAATCGCTGCCGGCTCGACGGGGCTCACCTCGTAGAGTGCGTCGGGGTCGAGGCCGGGGAGGACGACCCGCCCGAGGGTGGGGGTGTCGGTAGTCTCCGTGAGGCAGAGACTGTAGATGGCCAGCTCGGGCGTCACGGCGTCCTCCACCCCCGCGGAGCCGAGCCCGGGCAATGCCGCCCCCCAGTGGACGACGGCCGGCAGGCGGGCGTCCGAGCAGTCGAGCACCAGAGCGACATCGGCGGCCCGCAGCGCGACGCACCGGCCGGTCACGATGCGCCGTCTCCCACGCGGAACGTCAACGATCCCGACACCGCGCGTGGCCAGAGCGCGTGCTCGGGACGCACGTCCGGGCCGCATGACCGCGACCCGAGGCCGTGCTGGGCCAGGTCGAGGTACAGGTGGACGCCCCCCGATTCCGGCAGTTCGTGCTGGTGGCGTGCAGCCGTCCACTCCTCGGCGCTGTGCCGCGCCACGACGAACCCGGGTCGCGCTCCGGCGACAGGGACAGCGACCACGCTGAGGTCGGGCAGGCCCGCCCCGGCGAGGCACAATTCGCGGAGGGCCTCCCGGTGGCCCGTCTCCTGCGGGACGGCATAGCGAACCGTCACGTCATCGATCGACGCCGCGAAGCGGCCCACACGGGCGGCCGTCCGGCTGTCGGCGTAGTTCTCGCCCGGCCCGGTACCGAACCATGACGCGGACGCGTAGTCGGCGGGCAGCACCAGGTGGACGCCGATCCGCGGCCACGTGCAGGTCCACCCGGCGGAGGGCTGGACGTCGACGTCGAGGTGGAGCGCCCTGTCAAGCCAGCGCCAACGCTGATCGACCATCACGTAGTTCGACGAATTGGCCGCCGCCAGTCGGTAGCGCGTGGTCAGGCCGTTCGGGTCGGCGACCAAGCTGACGAGCCGGGTCTGCAGCCGGTCAAGGCCGGCCTCGCGCCACCGCTCGGCGGACGGCGGCCCATCGACGCCCATCCCGAGCGTCTCGGCCGGGTCGCCCAACTCGTACGACCCGCGCGTCGCCAGGCTGTCGTTCTCCGTGGGCGCGCGCCACAGCGTGACAACCGCCCCGGCCAACGGCACGTCCGCGAGGGCCACCAGGTGCCCCATCCGGTCGAACCGTGCGTCACCCAGGAGGTAGCCGTCGTCGACCGGCGTCGCGCGGACCGCGACGGAAACCGCGGCGGGGACGGGGACCGCCGCCAACTCGATCTGGGAGGTCGTGAGGACGTGTCCGGCGGGAGCCCACGCCGTCGAACGGGCCAGGTCCGCGGTGACGGCCAGCCAGTGCTCGCCCGGCGCCGACAGGTCGAGGGTGGGCAGCGGCGCGGACGCCGACCCTCCCGGTTCCACGGGCGGGACGTCGAGCGATCCCGTGCCCACGGGGTGTCCGTCGACCTCGTGGGTCCACGTGAACCTGAGGTCGCCGGTGTCCCCGTCGTGGCGGCGGTTGGACACCGTCGCCCCCTCACGTGCCAGCACGATCTTGATGGGCGTCACGACCGCGGCGTACTCCGCCAGCATCGGCGTGGGCGTCCCGTCCGCGAGCACCATGCCGTCACACACGAAGCTGCCGTCGTGGTACACCTCCCCGAAGTCGCCGCCGTAGCCGTGGAAAGGGATCCCGTCGGGGGTGGCCGTCAGGAGGCCATGGTCGCGCCACTCCCAGACGAAACCACCATGGATGGCCGGGTGCGCGTCGAACACCGCCTCGTAGCTGGCGATCCCGCCGGCGCCGTTGCCCATGGCGTGGAGGTACTCGCACTCGATGATCGGACGCCCCGGCCGGGTCTTCGTGAGCTGCACGAGTTCCTCGACGGTCGCGTACATGCGCGACACCACGTCGACGTAGCGGTCGTCGTGGTCGTTCTCGTAGTGCACCGGACGCCCCGGGTCGCGCCGGTGCAGCCAGGCGGCCATGGCGGCCAGGTTGCTGCCCGGCCCCGCCTCGTTGCCCAGCGACCAGGCGATGACGCAGGGGTGGTTCTTGTCGCGCTCGACCATCCGGCGCGCGCGGTCGAGGTACACCTCGCGCCAGTCGGGGTCGTCGGACGGGTTGCCCACCCAGCCGTTCGTCTCGAAGCCGTGGGTCTCGAGGTCGCACTCGTCGATCACCCAGAAGCCGAGCTCGTCGGCGAGGTCGAGCAGCGTCGGGTGCGGGGGGTAGTGGCTCGTGCGGATCGCGTTGAGGTTGCTCCGCTTCATCAGCAGCATCGCCTCGCGCACCCTGTCGGCGTGGAACACCCGGCCCTCGATCGGGTCGAAGTCGTGCCGGTTGACGCCGCGGAGCCGCACGCGGCGTCCGTTCACCAGCCAGGCGTCCCCGACGACCTCGACGCGGCGGAAGCCCGTCCGCACGGTCACGGTCTCGGCGGCGTTGGCGACCTCGACGTCGTACAGGCGCGGCGCGTCCGCGCTCCAGGGGTCGACGGGACCCACCTCGAACGTGTGGGGCGCGGCGGCGTCCACGATCTCGGCGGCGAGGCCGAGGTCGGGGCACGTGACGCGCACGGGGTAGGCGCGGGGGTCGCAGGCCAGGTCGACGGCCAGGGTGCCGCCGCCCGTGGTGGGGTCGCGGTCGGCGCCCAGCCAGACGTCGTCGAGGCCGGCGTCCGGACGGTGCAGCAGGGTGACCTCGCGGAAGAGGCCGGGCAGCCACCACTGGTCCTGGTCCTCGATGTACGACATCGCCGACCACTGGTGCACGCGCACGACGAGGACGTTCTCGCCCGCCCGGACGGCGTCGGTCACGTCGAGTTCCTGCCGGAGCCGGCTGCCGCGCACGATGCCGACCTCGTCGCCGTTGAGCCAGATCCGGCCGAGCGACTCAAGGCCGTCGAACCGCAGCCAGACGCGGCCGGAGGCGAGCCACCCGGCGGGCATCTCGAAGCGGCGGCGGTGGTCGCCGGTCGGGTTGGCGTCCGGCACGTGGGGCGGGTCGAGCGGGAACGGGTACTTCACGTTCGTGTAGGCGGGACGCCCCCAGCGTCCGTCGCCCCGCAACACCCAGTGGGACGGGACGTCGATGGTGTCCCAGTCGGTGTCGTCGAAGCCGGGGTCGGACGCCGCCGCGTCCGCCTCGCCGACGCTCGGATACAGGCGGAACCGCCAGTCGCCGCACAGGTCGATGCCGGGCGCGGTGGTGCGCAGGTGGGCGCGGGGCGCCACGCGGCGTCCGGACCCCGGGGAGATCTCCTCGACGTAGGCGGTGTCGGGGGACGCGGTGGGAGACATGGGTTCCTCGTTCGGGCAGGCGGGCGCGACGGGACGCAGGCGGCGTCCGTCGCCGGTGGTCGGAGGCGGTGACCTGACCCCGCCCCCGGCGCGGCGGCCGGGGGCGGGGGCGGGGTGGGTGGTCAGCCCTTCGTGGCGCCGAGGGTGAGCCCGGAGACGAAGTGCTTCTGCAGGGCGAAGTAGATGATGATCGTCGGGAGGGCGATCATCACCGCCCCGGCGGCCACCAGGTTGTTGTCGGTGAAGAACGCGCCGGCCAGGTTGGTCAGCGAGCTCGTGATGGGGAACATCTTGCCGTTCTGCAGCAGGACGGTCGCCCAGAAGAACTCGTTGTAGATCCAGGTGATCTCGAGCGTGGCGAGGGCGGCCAGGGAGGGCCGGCAGAGCGGGAGCGTCAGCTTCCAGTACTGCTGCCAGATGCTCGCGCCGTCCACCATCGCCGACTCGTAGATCTCCTTCGGCAACGCCTTCATGTAGTTCGAGAGCACGAACGTGCAGAAGCCGACCTGGAACCCCACGTTGACGAAGATCAGCCCCCAGTAGGAGTTCAGCAGGGTGCCCGACTCGCTGAACCAGAAGGGCACCTCGACGCTCTGGAACATCTTGAACACCGGGATCAGCAGGGCCTGCGGTGGGAGCAGGTTCCCGGCCGTGAAGGCACCCAGCATGACGATGTTGAACTTCCAGTTGAAGCGGGCCAGCACGAAGGCCACCATCGACGCGAAGAAGAGCGTGAGCGTGACGGCCGGGATCGTGATGATCGCCGAGTTGAGGAACTTCCGGGCGAAGTCGCCGTCCGTCCAGGCGGTGAGGTAGTTGTCGAGCGTGAAGCCGCCGAAACTGAGGTAGCCGAACTGGGCGGTGTACTGGTAGTCGCGCAGCGACGCCAGCATGGCGTACACCAGCGGCACCAGCCAGATGAAGGTCATGACGGCGAGGAACACGTGGGTCGCGATGCGGCCCTTGGTCCAGGGCCTGCGCGCGGTGGCCGTGGCCTTGGCGGTGGTCATCGATCCTCCTTCATGACGATCCTGAGGTAGATGATGATGAACACCGTCGACATGACGAGCATGATCGTCGCCAGGGCCGACCCGAACCCGATCCGTTGGGCCTCACCCACGATGTTGCGGGTGACTTCGGTGGCGAGCAACTCCAGCCCGTTGCGGCCTCGGTTGATCACCCACACCAGGTCGAAGGCGCGCAGCGAGTCGATGAACGTGATGACCAGCACCACGACGTTGATCGGGAACATGACGGGGAACACCACGTGGAAGAACGTCTGTACCTCGGTCGCCCCGTCGATCCTGGCCGCCTCCTTCAGGGCGAGATCGACCCCCTTCAGGCCGGCTAAGTAGAGCAGCATGACGTAGCCGACGTGCCGCCACGACGTGGCGATGAGGGCCGAGTACAGGTTGATGTTCGGGTCGCCGTACCAGTCGATCGACGTGCCCAGCAGGGCGTTGAGGAGGCCCTGGTCGCGGCTGAACATCAACTGCCAGATGAAGCCGATGAGGGCCATCGACAGCACCACGGGTAGGTAGAGGGCGGTCTGGTAGAACTTCGTGTGCGAGGCCTCGCGGTCCAGCAGCACGGCGAGGAGCAGCCCGATCGGGGTGGCGATGCCGAAGAGCACGACGAGCCAGATCACGTTGTGCTGGATGGCCGGCCAGAATGCCGGGTAGATGGTCGCGGCGTCGGAATACCACTTGACGCCGACGAACTTCGCCTCGGTGAACGGGCCGAACCCGTCCCAGTCGAAGAACGACAGCACGATCGTGGCGATGGCCGGCAGCCACACCAGCATCGCGACGACGGACGTCGGGACGAGGATCATCAACGCGACGGTGACCCGGTCACGGGTCGACATGCCAGGTTTCTGGCGCTTCCCCGTGACCGTCGATTTCGTCTGGGTCGTCATGACGTGAAGATCGACTTCTTCTGGGCCTCGACGTTCTTCAGAATCGTGGCGATGTCATCGGGGTTCTTGATGAAGTTCTGGATGGCCGGGCCCATCACGGTCGAGGCGAAGTCGGGACGCGAGTCGCGGTCGAGGAACAGCGCCACCTCCTTGGCGTCCTTGAGCACGGCCAGCATCTTCTTCTGCAGGCCGGTGTACTTCGCCACGTCGGCCTGCTGGCTCGTCGCCACGACCGACGGGTCGGCCTGCACGAGGATGTCCTGGGAGGCGGCAGCGCCGAGGTAGCCGAGCCACTTCTTGGCGCCGGCCTCGTTCTTCGGACGCTTCGACATCATGAAGCCGTCGGTCGGCGCCTCGATGGCCCCGGTGCCGATGGCGGAGTCGACCTCGGGGAAGACGAAGAAGTCGAGGTCGTCCTGCTCGGCACCCTTCGCGAACTGCTGCGCGGCGAAGGTGCCCAGGTAGTACATGGCCGCCTGGCCCTTCTGCAACGACTGCGCGGCCTCCTGCCAGCTGCGGCCCAGCGCATCCGGCTGGTGGTAGGGGAGGAGTCCCTTCCAGGTGTCGAAGACCTTGGTGACCTTGGCGGAGGTCCAGTCCTCCTTGCCGGCCATCAGGTTGATGTGGAAGTCGTACCCGTTGACGCGCAGGTTGAGGATGTCGAACGTGCCCATCGCCTCCCAGCCGTCCTTGTCGGCGAAGGCGAGCGGCGCGATGCCCTTGGCCTTCATCTTGTCGCCGAGAGCCTTGAACTCGTCCAGCGTCTTCGGGACGGTCCACCCGTTCTGCTGCCATACGCTCTTGCGGTACAGCACGACCCACGGGTAGTAGGTGCTGGGCAGGATGATCTGCTTGCTGCCGTCCTCGGTGGAGCACGCCTTGAGGAGGCCGGCGGGGATGCCCGGGGTCGCCTTGTACACGTCGGTCACGTCGCCGACGAGGTTCTTCGCGGCGAAGAACCGGCCGCGGTAGCCGGCGAACCAGCCGAACACGTCGTCGGGCGATCCCTGCAGGTAGTTGTTGATGTTCTCCTGGAACGTCGTGTGGGCGACCGTGTTCATCTTCACGGTGAGGCCGGCGTTGGCGTCCTGGAAGGCCTTGGCGGCCGCCTCGATGGCGGCCTTCGGGACGGGGTCGGCCTGGTTGTTGCCGAAGGTGATCTCGCCGGACGCCGCGGCGCCGGGCGACGTGGTGCCCCCGCTCGAGCAGGCGGACAGGCCCATGGCGCCCACGGCGAGGGCGCCGGCGAGCAACGAGCGACGGGAGAAGCCGCTCACGGGAGCGGTGCGGAATTGGGCGAGGTACTCGGCCTCGGTCTGCGGATGGGACATCATTGGCCTACTTTCCTTTCGGTGGACTGCTGTCGGACGGGGTCGGTGTGCGGTGCGTATCGGCCAGGACCAGGCACGCCCAGGGTTCCAGGGTGAGACCGTGGTCTTCAGGCACGGGGACGCCGGCGACCAGGTCGTCGACGCCATGGGGGGTCACCGCGTGCGCGGTCTCCCCGCTCCAGTTGTGGACGAAGTGGATCCTCGTCCCGTTGGCCACCCCCGAGAGGACGGTGACCGAGGCGTCGCGACGCCAGGCGGCCGCGACCGGGGTGGGGACCAGGTGCCGCACGAGGTCGGCGCCGAGGGTCCGGTCGGGCACGGTGCCCACGTACGTGACCCGACCGAGCCCGTGGGCGCGGGTGGTCACGGCCGGGAACCGGCCCAGCTGGGGGTGCTCGTAGCTGGCGAGCACGTCGGCGTCGTCCACGAGGAGGTGGTCGGCCCACCACAGGCCGGACGCTCCCACGGACACCGCCATGCCGGCCCCGCTGACGGGGATCGGCGCCCGCAGCGAGGTGAACTCCTCATAGTGGACGCCGGAGGCCGGACCCACGACGTCGGGCGCGACGGCGAACCGGGCCCGGGACTCCTCGTCGCCGTAGCCGGTGCGGGGCCCCACGACGAGGTGGCCCCCCGCGGCGGCGTACGCGCGCAGCTTCTCGAGCTGGTCGGTGGTGGCGACGTAGAACGCGGCGGCCACCAGCACCGGAAAACGGGCGGCCGCCTCGGAGGCGTCCAGTTCGTCCCACTGCTCGGCGTGGATGATGCGGGCCTGGGCGCCGCCGTGCAGCACGGCGGCGTGGAAGGCGTCCACGATGTCGTGGTACGCGGTGGGCCGGGGGCTGCCGTCGGGGTTGCACAGCGGCGGGAAGTCCTCGAACGACTGCTTGCTGTCGGTGGAGTAGAGGATCGCCACGTCGGCGTCCGGCGTGTAGCCGTCGAGGCGGTCACCGAGGCCCGCGAGCAGGGCGCCGAGGTCGGCGACCTCGGCGTAGATGCGGCCGGGCACCTGGCTGTGCGGCAGGACGCCGCCCCAGTAGGTCTCGGCGCCGACGTGCAGCGTGTGCCAGTGCCAGTACTCGATCATGGACGCCCCGCGCGCGATCAGGGCGAGGGCGCTCTGCCGGATCTGGCCGGGGTAGGGCGGGAAGTGCTGCCACCACCAGTTGATCGACTGCAGGTTGGTCTCGGTGACGAGGAACCGCTCCTGCCGCAGGGCGTAGCCGCGGTCGCCCAGCTCGAGCAGGCCGGCGACGCCGGTGCGGATCCAGTGGTCGGGGCGGGTGAGCTGCCGGGCGAGGTCGAGGTGGTCCTCGACGCCGTGGTAGGCGTTGAGGGCGGGCACGTCGAGGCCTCGCACCACCTGCTGCTCGTGCACGGCCGGCCGGTCGAGCGCGACGCACGTGGTGACGAACTGGTCGTCCCGCGCGTACTCCCGCACGAGGTCAGCCTGCCAGCCGATGAAGCCGCTCACGACGTGATTCTGATAACGGCGCCAGGCGAGTCCGTACTGGGGCTGCAGGTTGCCGTCCGGACGCCAGAGCTCGGCCCAGTCGCCGAGGCGGTGTGACCAGTACGCGAGGCCCCACGCACGGTTGAGGGTCTCGACGTCGCCATAGCGCGCCTTCAGCCACTCGACGAACCCGACGAAGGTGTTGTGGTTGTGCAGCAACATGGCGCCCGGCTCGTTGTCGACCTGGAACCCCACGACGGCGGGGTGGGCGGCGTGACGACCGACGATGGCCCGGATGACCCGCTCGGCGTGGAACCGGAACGCGGCGTGGGTGATGTCGACCTCCTGCCGGCGGCCCCATCCCTGGCGCCGCCCGGTGGCGACCTCGCCGGCGATCTCGGGGTAGGTGTGCCACAGCCACGGCGGCACGGCGTACGTGGGCGTCCCCAGGATGACGTCGATGCCCCGGGCGTGCGCGCCGTCGAGCACGGGCTGCAGCCAGTCGAGATCGAACTGGCCGTCGCGGGGCTCCCACGTCGACCAGACCGACTCCCCCACCCGAATGACCGTGAAGTGCGCGGCGCGCATCAGGTCGAGGTCGCGCTCGAGGTCGAGGCGCGGCTGGTACTCCGGGTAGTAGGCCGCACCGAACCGCAATCCGGTGCGGCCTGGCGGGGGGGGGCGTCATCGTCGTCGTCCTCGGTTGTCGGTGGGGCTTCTGGCGAAAATGTTACCGGTAACATTTGGCGCGTGGCAAGTTTTCCGAAGATTTCCTGGCGGCGTCTTCAGGCTTGGCGGAAGCCCGTCCCGGGACGTCCGGTGGAGGCTCGTGCGACCAGCCGCCCGACCGGCATTTGGAGTTCCCGCCGCTCGCCGATGCCCGTGAGGTCCAGGAGTGCGCGCACCGTGTTGCGTCCCATGCGGGCGAAGTCGGCCGCGACGGTCGTGAGCGGCGGCCAGTAGTAGGCGGCGTCCATGATGCCGTCGTAGCCCGAGACGCTCACGTCGTGGGGCACGCGGACTCCGTGCTCCTGCAGCCAGAACAGCACGCCAAGCGCCAACTGGTCGCTGGCCGCCACGATCGCGGTCGGCGCCTCGTCGAGCGGGTACGACGCCATCGCCTCATAGCCCGCGGCGGGGACCCACTCTCCCGCCGTCTCACCGCAATTGCGCAGGCCGCGACGGACCAGCACCTCGCGGTAGGCCGCCAGGCGGTTCCGGGCCGCGAGCCACGTCCGCGGGCCGCCCACGTGGAAGAAGCGTTCGTGGCCCAGATCCGCGAGGTGGGCCACGGCTTGGGCGAAGGGATGCGCGACTGCGCGATCGTCGCCGGGGAGCAGCACGGGCTCGGCCTCGATGACAAAGGACACCTTCAGCCTCTCCAGGTGGAGCCGCTCGAGGACCGGGTCGGATGGCGAAATCACCACGGCGCCCGCAAGCGTCGTCCTGTTCATCAACCGCACGGCATCGCGGACTGAGAGTGCGTCCCCCGGGTCCACACGGAGGATGTCGAGCATGTAGCCCGCTTCACGAGCCGCCTCCGCGGCTCCGGCCAGCACACGCTGCGGGGCCCAGTCGTCGAGGTCGAAGACGAACGCCCCGATCCGGCGCGACTTCTTCGTCGCAAGCGCCCGCGCCTCGGCGTTCACCTGGTAGTTGAGCGCGGACAGCGCCTGTTCGACGCGCTCCCGGTTCCGGGGGCGCAGCGACTCACCCTTCAGGTACCGCGAGACTGTCTGGTGGCTGACCCCCGCCCGTTCCGCCACCGTGTAGATCGTCGCGCGTTGGCCCCAATCGTCCCGATCGACCCGAGCGACAGGGGTCGCCATACCGCTGCCTCCTCCGTGACACAGTTGCTCCAAGCCCACGTTAGCGATGCTGCTGGCCATCGGGACCCTTCGTCGAAACCTGCTCCCACTGGCCGGCGCACGAGCGGGCTGCTGCCTCCCCCCGGCGCTCCTTGGGCAACCACCCCGCGCGCCCACCCGCCCTGAGTGGCACCCCGTACCTACTGGTTCGCCGATGCCCGGGCCAGGATTCGGATCGCTTTCTCCCCGGCCCGAACCTGGCGTCCCTTGGCCTGCCATGCCCGGTAGCCGGCGACCGCCGTCGCCTGGCCGCCCGTAGCCAACATGATCAACAAGGTGTTGGACATCGAATATTTGTGGAGGCTACTAGCGAACTTGAGCCATGACTGCCA
>Ga0208693_1002504_pt1 | contig 12047 bp, 8 predicted proteins | sample AD_UKC071_MetaG_FD_184438 | JGI IMG/M metagenome (GOLD analysis project Ga0208693, IMG submission 184438) | Active sludge microbial communities of municipal wastewater-treating anaerobic digesters from USA - AD_UKC071_MetaG (SPAdes) (version 2) | ecosystem: Engineered > Bioreactor > Anaerobic >... | reverse complement strand
CCTTTTACCAACTGTTCCACTACGTTAACTCTCCTGGCTTCCTTCGGCTTCAAGAAAATGTCTCCTCCCATAATGGTGACATTATCTCAGACCGCTTATATGGTGACAATATCACTGTCCGATCACAGATTTTTCTTATATAGCTTGACAGCGGCAAGCGGGTATATTATCATTTACTTTGTGCCGAAAGGAGTATAAGGGGGAAGAAGCAATGCAAAGCACCTACATGGCCAAACCCCACGAAATCAAGCGTCGCTGGTACATTATTGATGCTGCCGGCCGTCCACTGGGACGGGTAGCTACAGAAGTAGCCCGGCTGCTGAAGGGAAAACATAAAGCAATTTATACCCCCCATATTGATACCGGAGACCACGTCATTGTGCTGAATGCGGCCAAGGTTGTTTTGACTGGAAAAAAACTGGAGCAGAAAATTTATTATCGCCATTCCGGCTATCCCGGCGGTTTGAAGATGACCGATTGCGCCACGATGATGCGTAAAAATCCCGAGCGGGTAGTATATCTTGCCGTGCAGGGGATGCTGCCGCACAATCGCCTGGGGAGGGCAATGTTGAAGAAGCTGCGGGTTTACCGTGACGATCAGCACCCACATGAGGCGCAGAAGCCCCTGGTCTGGGAAGAAGGGCCGGAAGTGAACGAGGAAGGAGGCCCAGCTGTTGAGTGAACTTCAAGCCATGGCTACCGGTAGGCGTAAAGAGTCGGTTGCGCGGGTTCGCTTAATTCCCGGCAGCGGACAGATCACCATAAACGGAAAGGACCTGGATAAATATTTCGGTCTGGAAACCCTTAAGTTGATAGTACGCCAGCCGCTGGTGGCTACTGAAACTCTCGACCGCTATGATGTCATTGCCAGGGTGCACGGAGGCGGCTTTTCCGGGCAGGCTGGAGCCATTCGCCACGGCATTGCCCGCGCGCTGGTTCAGCTTGAACCCGAATATCGTTCCGTGCTTAAGCGAAGCGGCTACCTCACCCGCGACTCCCGGATGAAAGAGCGGAAAAAATACGGTTTAAAGAAAGCCCGCCGGGCGCCGCAATTCTCCAAGCGTTAAAAATTGTTTTCAAGAAGTTATTTTGCGAGTCAACTAAACCGCCATTGGTTGAATACCTTTGGCGGTTTTTTATGTTATACAGACGCAGTTAGAAAATTGTGCGGGAAGCTGTTCTGATTGATTAGGGGGGGGAGGAATAATATGGAGCAGCCTAAAATCATAATCAATACAACTATGTCAAAGGAAGACTATAGGAAATTTTTATACATCTCCGCCTTTAGAAGGAATAAAGCCATGATTCCCTTCCTGGGCTTAATCTCTTTACTTGGAAGCGCTATAATTAGCTTCGATGGCGGTAATTTTAATTTAACCAGGTTCCTGGTAAGCTGGATGGCATTGCTTGCCCTGGCCTTAGCTGTTGTAGTATTTAAAGTTGAAATAAAGACTGCACAGCGCGTAAAGACAGATAAAACCGGCACCTTTGACAGCGTCAATACACTAAAATTTTATGACGATAGGATTGTTATTGATAATCAGGCTCTTAAGTCAACGGGCGAGCTGGAGTACGGCCAGTTTTATGCGTTAATGGAAAGCAAAGATTATTTCATTTTTTATCTAAACCTGAACCAGGCTTCCTTGGTGAGGAAAAAAGATATAGACAATCCCGGCGCATTCAAGGAGTTTATTGTAGGAAAATTTGGCAGAAAGTACAAGAGAATATAACAGCTGGGGCTGCCCGAAAGCATACGGAAAACAATACACAAATTAGCACGCGTAGTTGTAGGGGCGGCTCATGAGCCGCCCGAGAGCGTACCGTTAAAGCAATACAAGTTCCGCGCTTTAGAACAACGCAAACGCTTGTGCCTCATCAGCGGGCGAAACATGCCTCGCCATTACAACTCTTCTGGGGCTTAATTGCTGCGGGCGGGGATGGAACCCCGCCCCTACAATTCTGGCACCAACATATCAAAAATACGGGATAAAGGCCGGGCATGCCCGGCCCCACATCTGTAATCGTAACTTTAACCTGTAAGACCGATGTCTAGGATTGAGATCAATTTCGTGTTCTATTCTTCCGGCCCATGGTTTTCTGTAGGGGCGGGCTTCCACGCCTTCCCTTTATCCCAAATAGCTTTCAATACTCCCACGTCTGGGAAAGATTCGAAAAACTCCCCCTTGCAAAAGGGGGGCCGGGGGGGATTTAATTTCCTCCGACCTCCGGCTTCCGACATCCAACCTCCAAATAATGCAGGATTAAATCCGCTCCTGGTAGAATATGTAGCCATGTGCAAGCTATACCTTGGACATCTGCAGGAACTGGAGAAGAAGCTCTGCGGCGATATTGCAGCGGCCAAGAGGGATGACCCTTTCTACCCCGTCATCGTGTTGGTGGAGAACAACCTGGCCGGGGTTTACTTAAGGCGGGCGCTGGGCCGCTGCCGCAGTTACTGCCGGGTGCGCTTTATGACCCTGTCCGGCCTGGCCGCTGAGCTTGCCGGGGAGACGCCGGAGTATGCTTCCCGCAAAACCATGCCTCCCTATGGCGAAGAGTGGCTGGCGGCGCTGACCGCCCGCGAGGCTGCCGGGGGCTATTTTGGCCCGGTCGCCGGGCGGCCCGGTTTTCGAAAGGCGCTACGCCGGACCTTTCAAGAACTCGAGGAAGCGGGTTTAAAGCAGCTTCCCCATCCTCCCGGAGGCGACCCTGACCGCATTGAAGAGCTGCAGCGCCTCTATGACCGCTACCGGGAGCTGCGACGCCCCTTTGCCTGCCGTGAGGAGGCTTTTGCCGCCGCGGCGAAAGCAAAGCCGGCGGAACCCTTTTTCCTGGCGCTCTACGGCATCTATATCTTGTCTGCCCTCGAGAGAGAGCTGCTGGCTTCCCTGGCTGCCCGGGCGAAGATTTCCGTGTACTGGCAGGAGACGGCCGCTTCTCTAGCCCCGGTGAAAGAAACGCTGCAGTGGTATGAGGAACAGGATTTTCTTATAGAGCGCCTTTCCCCGCCCCCGCATTCACGTGGCAACCTGGCGCGTCTGCAGGGCAGCCTCTATCAATTTCCTCCCGAAGATTCCGGGGTGCAGGCCGGCGGGGATGCCAGCCTTGAATTTATCTGCGCGCCGGACGAAATCCGGGAGGCGGAAGAGATTACCCGGGAAATTATCCGCCTGGCCCGCGCCGGGGTGCGCTTTGGCGAAATGGCCGTGCTGCTTCCCAACCGTGCCTACGGCCGTCTCATAAGGGAAAGGCTGGACGCCGCCGGGATTCCCTCTTTCATAGCCGGGGGAGAGCCCCTGGCCAATACCAGGACCGGCCGCTCCTTTCTGCTGCTGCTCCAATTAATTGGCAGTGACTATTCCCGCCTGAAAGTGATGGAACTTTTAACTTATGCCCCTTTTGATTACCGCCGCCTTCTCGAAGCGGAAGCGCCGGTCAGCCCCTCCTTCTGGGATTTTCTGACCGTGCAGGCGGGGGTGATCAAGGGGCGCCGGCAGTGGCGGGAAGCGCTTGAGCGCTACCGCCGGCAGATCCTGGCCCAGCCCCGGGAGAAAGATGATGATGACTCCACGGCGGAGGAGGAAAAAGCGGCGGATAGAGCGCGCAGCCGCCTTCAGGCGGTGGAGATGCTGCTTGCTTTCCTGGAAAAGCTTTTCGGTGCGCTGGAGCGCTTCGAAAGCTGCCACTCCTGGACCGGCTTGAGCAACCTGGCCGAAGAATTCGCGGTTAACTTTTTTTACCCGGGGGACGAGCGGGAGGCCCTGTGCCGCTTTTTAAAGGGCCTTTCTCAGCTCGATAATTGCGGCGGGGAATTTGAGCTCAACATTGCTCTCCATCTGCTCCAGTCGGCCATGCAGGCCACAACCCTTCCCGCGGGACGTTTTCAGCAGGAGGGGGTCAACCTGATGCCGCTAAGTTCCGCCGCCGGTTTATGCTTCACCGCTCTCTTCATTCCCGGCCTGGCAGAAAAGATCATTCCTGCACCGGTCCATACCGATCCCCTGCTGCCCGAAACGGAGCGCCTGGCCCTGGAGGGGGCGCTGCCGCTGCGGCGGCGCCAGATCGAGATAGAGGCGCTGCGCTTTGCATTAGCCCTCGGTGGCGCTCTCCGGAAGGCGGTATTGACTTGGCCGCGCACCTCCGCTGCCGGCAGCAGGGAGCAGCTGCCTTCATTTTTTCTTTCCCGCTGCGGCGAGGCGCTGCTCGGCAGCCGGCCGGGATACGAGCAGCTTTCACTCTTGCCGGGCTACCGCTATATTCCCTCCGCTGTTCAGGAGGAAACAGTGGCCGATCCCATTACCGCAGCCGAGTACGACCTGGCCTGCTGCTCTAATTTACCGGCGCCGCTGCAGCCGGTCCAATATTACAGCCGCCTATCCCCGGAGCTGGCCCTGCTTCTTGAAGCGGACCTGGCGAGGCGCAGCCGCCGGCTGACTCCCTTCGACGGCCTCTTTACGCCGCAGGGCGCCGCGCGGCTGCTTCTTGCCGCGCGCCTAGGCGGCTCGGGAGGCCGCTTTTCGGCCACCGCCCTGGAAGATTACGCCCGCTGTCCCTTAAGCTATTTTCTAAAGCGGCTCCTTAAGCTGGCGCCGCTGGAAGAGCCGGAAGAGCTGCTGGAGATGGCGCCCCTGCAGCGCGGTCTCCTCGTTCACCGCATTCTGGAGCAATTTTACCGGCGCGCGGCAGCAGAAGGACTGTTCCCCGTGGAGCGCCACCCCAGTGAATGCCGGAGCCTTCTGGAGCAGGCCGCCGCAGAGGAGCTGGAGGCTCTTCCGCCGGAGGAGCTGCCGCCCTATCCCCTGCTCAGGCAGCTGCAGCAGCGCACTCTCCTGGAGATGCTGCAGGCTTTGCTGGACTGGGAAATTGAAACTGCCGCGGGATTTACACCGGTAGAATTTGAACTTGCTTTCGGCTTTAACGGTTCGGAGGAGCAGGTGACCTTAAGCCTGCCCTCGGGAGAGAAGCTCTCTTTCCAGGGGCGGATCGACCGGGTTGATCGCAGCGGCAGCCGGATCCGGGTCATCGACTACAAAACAGGCCGGAAGCGGATTAAAAATGAGAGCCTGGCCGGGGGAGAAGCCCTCCAGCTGCCGGTTTATCTGCTTGCCGCCGCCGTAATTTTCAACCTGCCCCGGCTGGAGGAAGTAGAGGCTTATGCCTACCATCTTTCTCCCGCAGGGGTAAAAACGGTGCTTTTTTCGGGGAGTTCGTGGCCGGAGAAGGAGCGGCTCCTGCAGGAGACGCTGGCAGCTCTTTACGAGGGTATTGCCGCCGGCCGCTTTTTCCCCTATCCCGGCCCGAGCTGCCGCTTCTGTGATTACCGCGACCTTTGCGGCCCCGGGATAGAGCGGACTTTCCGCCGGAAAGCCGGGGATCCCGCCCTGGCTGCTTTTCAGAAATTGAAGGAGGAGAAAACTTGAGCCTTAAACGCAAGGCAGGTGTGATTTTATGAACCGGCCTAGTGGCAAACCTCTGGTTGATGCCCGCGAGCGCAGCCTGGCGGAGAGCGATCTCAACTGCAACTACTGGGTGGAGGCGGGAGCGGGCACCGGGAAGACCACCCTGCTGATCCGGCGGCTGCTGAATATCATTATCCAGGGCGCCGCCCGGCTGGAGGAAATCGTGGCGATCACCTTTACGGAAAAGGCCGCCGCCGAGCTGAAGGCCCGCCTGCGCGATGAGCTGGAGAAGCGCATCGCCGGTGCGGCGGGAGAAGAGGCGGTCCGGATCTGGGAGGCCCTGGAGGCGATCGAGACCGCGCCGATCACCACAATTCACTCTTTTGCGGGGCAGCTGCTGCGCGAGCGTCCGGTGGAGGCGGCCGTGGATCCGCATTTTGAAATCTACGAGCCGGGGGATATGGACGACCTCCTGGAGCAAGTCTGGGAAAACTGGTTTTCCGCAGAGCTGGCCGCCGAAACCGAGGTGCTGAAGCGGGCTTTAACGTTCGGCATAGCCCCAAAAAAGATAAAAGAGCTGGGCAGGATTCTTTATCACCAGCGGGACCTGGTAGCGGAGGGGAGCACTCCCTCGCCGCCTGACTTGCTGCCGGCATTTCACGATCTTCTCCAGGAGAGTCTGCCCGAGCTGAAGGCGCTGCTTTCCTCCTGCCGGCAGCATGACGACAAGGGCTACCGGCACATTCTTGAGCTCATTGCCGCCGCGGAGAGGTTTCTCCACATCAGCGATCGCCTGGAGAAGGAGCGCTTCTTTCTGAAGAGCTTCCCCGCCGTTGCCGCCCGCGGCAACCAGAAAAACTGGCAGCCGCAAGAGCACTGCAAGCGTCAGAAAGAGATCTGCGGCGAACTGCGGCAGGCACAGGAGGCGGCGCGCCTTTCCCTGCGAGGAGAGCTTACCGCCGCGCTGGCTAACTGGTGCGGCGGCTACCTTGCTGCAGTGGAGCAGGCCAAGGCGGAAACCGGTGTCCTCGATTTCCAGGACCTGCTGATCAGGGCCCGCGATCTCCTCCGCGATTGCAAGGAGGTGCGCGGCTATTTCCAGAAGCGCTTCCGCTATCTGCTGGTGGATGAGTTCCAGGACACCGATCCCCTGCAGGTAGATCTTCTTTTTCTCCTGGCGGAAAAGGAGCCTCGCGCCGCCAGCTGGCAGGAAGCCGAACTTGCTGAAGGAAAGCTTTTTCTGGTTGGAGACCCGAAGCAGTCGATTTACCGCTTCCGGCGGGCTGACATTGAAATATACCAGGCCGCCCGGGAAAAGCTGCTTAAATATGGCCAGGCCCTCTCCATTAAGCAGAATTTCCGCACCCTGCCGGGACTGATCGATTGGGTCAACCGCACCTTCAACATTTTGATCAAACCCCAGGGCAATTACCAACCTGCTTACCAGCCGCTCAGCGCTTTCCGCCCCCCCTACCGCCGGCCCCCTGTTGTTTTACTGAACCCGGCCGATTCTCTTGATGAAGCGAAGGCTGATGAAATACGGGCCGCCGAGGCGGCGGCGGTAGCGGAATTTATTGAGAGCGCCGCCGGCAAATGGACCGTTCCGGCAGGGGACGGGGGATCACGCGAGCTGAGATACGGCGATATCGCCCTTCTTTTCCCCACTACCACAGGCTTATACCATTTTGAAGAGGCCTTGCGCCGCCGGAAGATCCCCTACCGGCTGGAAGGAGGGCGTCAATTCTACCTGCGCGAAGAGATTGTTTTTCTTAAGAACCTGCTTGCCGCCGTAAGCAACCCCTATGACCAGCTGGCCCTGGTGGCGGTGCTGCGCTACTGGGCCGGGGCCATCCCCGACGAGATGCTCTTTCAGTATGTGGAAAGCGGCGGGAAGCTGAGCTACTTTGCCGATGCCGGGGCGGATTTCCCCCGCCTGCAGCGGGCTTTCGAACTGCTCCGCCGGGCGCATGAGCGGCAGCAGAAGGTTCCCATCGCTGTGCTGGTGGAGGAGCTCCTGGAAGAAACCTGGTTTTGGCAGAGAGCTTCCCTGGAGCCGCACGGCCGCCAGACGGCCGGCAACCTGCGCAAGGCGCTGCAGATGATCCGCGGCCTGGAGATGGAGCGCCCCCTCACCCTGAAGGGCTATATCAGCCGGCTGGATCGAATTGCCGAGCAAGAACGCGAAGAGGCCGAGTCACTGATCTACGATCCCGGCAGCGAATCGGTCCAGCTCCTGACCATCCACAAGTCCAAGGGCTTGGAATTTCCCCTCGTCTGCCTGGTAAATTTGGGCGGCCAGAAGAAGGGGGGGAGCTCCTTCATGGCCGACCGGAGCCGGGACAGCTATTACCTTAAGTTGGGCGATCTGGCCAGCGCCGGCGTGGAGGAGGCGGAGCATCAGGAGGAGCTGCGCCTGGAAGCGGAGCGAATCCGTCTTTTCTATGTCGCCGCCACCCGGGCCCGCGACTACCTGGTGCTGCCGCGCTTTTATAAGAGCGGCGCCGCCGGATTCTGGGCCTACCTGGAACAGGCGGAAGAAGGAGCGGCGGGCCTTTGGTCCGGCAGCTTTTCTTTCCAGGCCGGTCCGGCCGGGCCCTTGCCGGATGATGAAGCCGGCGCCTTTGCCGGCGCACCGCCGGACAGGGACGAGAGCGCCCTCCTGGACCATCTGATAGCGCGCCGCCGCCGCTGGGATGAAGATCTGAAGAAGGCTATCGCCGCTGCCGCCGTGCCGGGCCCTTATATTAGCGCCGGTGCCCTGGCCGGATTGGCCGGGGAACCCGCCCCGCAAGTGGAGCAGCCTTTCTCTCTCACTGACCCGGCATCAACTTTAACCGGTGACGGGACCGCCTTTGGCTCCGCATTTCACCGGGTCATGGAGCGGCTCGACCTGCGCCGGCCCCTGCCCGAACGGCTGGCTGCAGAGGCTTCCCGGGCAGCGGACTACTGGGGGCTGGAAAACAGCGATGAGCTGATCCGGCTGGTTCTAAAAACCCTGGAGCATCCGCTTTTACTTAGAGCCCGCCGCGCCGGGCGGCTTTTCAAAGAACTCCCCTTCAGCTACAAATTTGAATCTCTCCTGGTCGAAGGCGTTGTCGACCTGCTATTCCAGGAAGGAGAAGAACTGGTCATTGTTGACTATAAGACCGATGCGGGCGGGGAAGCTGAACTGGAGCGGCGCTGGACGGATTACAAGTACCAGGGCTGCGTTTATGCCGCCGCCATGGCCGAAATTACGGGCCGCCCCGTCAAGGAGATCTCCTTTATTTTTGTCAGGACAGGCCTGGTAAAGAGTATTTTTAATCCCGATCCGGATTCTCTTCGCCGAGCGCTGCGTCAAAACATAAACCGGGAACCCTGAGAATATTATTATGGAAGGAATAAAAGGCCTATTTTCACCCGTTTCCCGGGCGAAACGGAATGCCTTCTGCCAGGAGCGCCCCGGCACCGCCATCCTGGTGGAAGCCTGAAGGCAATAAAGTGGAAATACTTAGCTGTTGTCAAAAGGGCCCTTCTGAACTATAATGACCTTAAAGCGAGGAAACCTTTTTTCTAGCAAGGTTTGATTGAAATGAAAGTTAAAGAATATTTAAAAAATAAATTAAGCCAGGGAGCGGTCCATATAACCCTCATAGACCCCTCCCGGCAGCTGCCGGAAGCAGCCGGCCGCCTGGCCCAGACTGCGCAAGAAGTGGGCAGCGATCTTGTGCTCATTGGCAGCTCCACGTCTGCCAGCCAGCGCACTCTCATGGAAACAGTGGAAGCGATCAAGGAAAAAGCTACTATTCCGGTTATTTTTTTACCGGCGGGAGCTGAATCGATAAGTTTTAATCTCGATGCTCTCCTTTTTTTAAGCATGCTTAATTCACGCAACGCCGGGTTCATCAGCAAGTCCCATGCCGGAATTGCCTTGATCTTAAAGAGACTCGGTATGGAGACGATTTCCGTCGGCTACATTCTTGTGGAACCGGGAATGAAGATCGGCGAGCTCGGCGAAGCGGAACTGGTTAGCCGCGACAACTTCTGGCAAGCCATCGGCTACGCTCTCACCGCCGAATTCATGGGCATGGATTACGTTTACCTCGAAGCAGGCAACGGGGCGGCACAGCCTATTCCTGCCGGGATGATTCGCGCGGTGAAGCGCGAGATCTCCATTCCCCTCATCGTCGGGGGCGGCATCCGCACGGCGGTTGATGCCCGCCGGGTCCGCCAGGCTGGAGCAGATATCGTCATTACCGGCACGGTAATTGAAAACGCAGGCTACCGCGAACGGCTCCGCTCCATCCTCAGCGCCCTCAAAGAATAGCTGCATTAGCGACCGCGCTCTTTCCCGGACCACTGCTCTAAAAAAGTAGAGTAAGATTGTTTTTTCTTCATCTTTTCCATCGTGATTGCCCTTGCTGCATTCCTTCAACCTTGGCATTAAACGTAAGGGCGGGCTTCCACCCCCGCCCTTAAAGGCCCCATCCACTCGCCCAGTCGTAAGGGGGGGGGATTTTTAAATACGTTGAAGCAAAATTACTACAGGTTATGGAGGATATTTCCACATAGGGTAGAAAAGAATTAGACGAGGGCCTGGCCGATCCGGACCAATAACCGCCAACGGTGTGCCTGCACTCGGAGACTGCAAAATGCTTGGCACTGAAGCAGGTTTTAGAGTTGGAGGGGGCAATATGATAAAGCATCAGGGAAAGCGTCAGCGAGCCATGACCATGACATCCCCTACGCGGTGAAGCAGGAATTTTTCTCGAAGCTAGACCGATCTCTGGCCCAGGAGGTCAACCGGGAGCTGATGGATGAAATTCACGTCTCTTTCCTCGAGTGCCTCCAGGGCTGGGACCATGAAAAATAAAAAAAGGGAGGGCTGTATTTCATGCGCAGGGTGCCGCCGGAAAAAAATTATACCAGGGAGCAGCTAATAAGGAGGGTGAGATTTTTTAGGCCGCTGGCGAACCTGGGTATGGCCGTCTTCTTTTGGAAGAAGAAGGCAGGCAAGGAGCTCTACCTGGAAACGTCTGCGGGAAGGGTGCGCGTCCTTGCCTACGGCCTGGAGAGGCCGGAAAAGCTTCCCCTCTTCGTCAACATGCACGGGGGCGGCTTTGTTCTCGGCAGAGCGGAGATGGACGATCCCCACTTGATGAAAGTGGCCATCAAAGCCAATGTGAAAATCCTCAACGTTGACTACAGCCTTGCACCGGAAGCGCCTTTTCCAAAAGCCCTGGAGGAATGCTACGCCGTGGTAAAGTATGCAAAGGAGCACGCCGAGGAGCTGGGCATCGACCCGGAGAGGATTGCCGTGGGCGGACATAGCGCCGGAGGCAACTTGAGCGCAGCCATCTGTCTCAAGGACGTTGAAAGGAAAGAGCTGGGCATTAATTGCATTATCCTGGATTATCCTCCCCTGGATCTCTACACCGATCCCTACCTCAAGCCGAGGCCCAAGGGCTCTTACCTTCATCCGAGGCTATGCCGCATTTTCGACGCCAGCTACTGCATTGAGAAAGAGGAGAGGAAAAACCCCCTGGTCTCGCCCATTTACGCATTCCTGGAGCAGTTGAAAACATTCCCGCCCACCCTCATCCTCACCGCAAGCCAGGACTCGCTGTGCCAGGAAGCTGAGGATTTCAGGGACAAGCTGCTCCAGGCGGGAGTAGACGTTACTCACAAGCGCTTTGAAGACTCGCGGCACGGCTTCACCATGACCAACAAGCCCGATGCCGTGGAAGGATGGCAAATGATCATCCATCACCTAAAGCACCACTTGCATGATGCCGACTGAGTCAGAGGGGTGCTAACCTCGCTTCATTACCATGTCATCTTGGGCGCGGCGAAGGATATCCAAACCGTCCTGCCGCCCAATGACAACAAAGGTTCTGACCTCCGACTTCCGACCTCCAATGCTTTCTCCCCCCTTTGAAAAAGGGGGGTAGGGGGGGATTTACTGCTAAGGGCTTTCTCCAGGAAGCAAATCCCAGGCATGCCTGATCTGAAGTATTCTGGCCTGGCCATTTTCTGTCCGACCTCTGACCTCCGACTTCCGACCTCCAATGCTTTCTCCCCCCTTTGAAAAAGGGGGGTAGGGGGGGATTTACTGCTAAGGGCTTTCTCCAGGAAGCAAATCCCAGGCATGCCTGATCTGAAGTATTCTGGCCTGGCCATTTTCTGTCCGACCTCTGACCTCCGACTTCCGACCTCCAATGCTTTCTCCCCCCTTTGAAAAAGGGGGGTAGGGGGGGATTTACTGCTAAGGGCTTTCTCCAGGAAGCAAATCCCAGGCATGCCTGATCTGAAGTATTCTGGCCTGGCCATTTTCTGTCCGACCTCTGACCTCCGACTTCCGACCTCCAATATGCGTAGGGGCGGGCTTCCACGCCCGCCCGCATGCTGGGACCCATCCCCCCGAGGGGATGTAGGGGCCGGGCATGCCCGGCCCGCTTGCTTCCCGGGCGCTTAAGATGGGGCCGGCTGCGCCGGCTGCTTGAAGGAAGGCGGTTGGGGCTGTTCAAGAGAAAACTGCCGCCCGCCTATATTGGATAGGTCAAAGTAAAGACGGGCATTTTCGTCAACACCCCAGTCGCGGGTAGAGCCGGTCCCCTGGACCTTTTGCAAAGCCTGGCGGAAGAGGGTATTGTGGGCCTCTTCGCGGTT
>Ga0208693_1002501_pt1 | contig 12053 bp, 15 predicted proteins | sample AD_UKC071_MetaG_FD_184438 | JGI IMG/M metagenome (GOLD analysis project Ga0208693, IMG submission 184438) | Active sludge microbial communities of municipal wastewater-treating anaerobic digesters from USA - AD_UKC071_MetaG (SPAdes) (version 2) | ecosystem: Engineered > Bioreactor > Anaerobic >... | reverse complement strand
TACTATAGAATCTACAGAATTATCATCCAGTAATTTCATACCCTCAAGACAATCCATGTTGTAGATTTTGTTTAGTTCAAGCATCTCCGACAAACCCCCCTTTTCCTCCCGCCGCAAGCTGGTTGCTTTCCTTGGTAACACGAATGAGTTAACCACAAAGGAGCCCCTAGTGTGTAGCCGGCTTTAACAATTTTATCCTTGGTGTCGAATATAAAAGGCGCTTCGACGCGCACTTTATGTTTAGTTCCTAGTTGCAAAGCAGTTGACATGGCTGTAAAGTACTCGGGTCTACAATCAGGATACCCGACATGATCTTCGCGGTGAGCTCCGTAAAATACCGCTTCAGCTCCTAAAGAGTCAGCATAACCTCCTGCCACCGCTAATAAGATAGTATTACGAGCCGGTACATAAGATGGAGCTACACCTGAAGCTTGCATTTCTTCGAAGGTTCTGTTGGTAGGTAATTCTTCTCCTGAATTCGCAATTAGTGCACTTTTCAGTAGATCGCTTACACCTAGGAATTTTCTGTATAGAGGTATCCTGAGAAACTCAGCTACTGACTCTGCTGCGTCTACTTCAACCTCGTGCTTTTGACCATACCTGATACTCAACCCATACACTTCGAACCCTGCTTCTTGAGCATACCTAGCTGTTACACAGCTATCCATTCCACCCGACAATAATACAACCGCCTTTTTCAATGTTTTCTCCTCCTTTTTTCTTTTATTATACACTGTTTTGAAGCGAAAATCAATCCGTCCCTTTACTCTTCCACTTGCGTAGAAGTGAGATGAATGCTGGGCTCTTACGGTAACCATTAGTAGTTCTGTCGATCATTCGAGCCTGAGACAGGAAGTGGATATGCTCCTTAACTGTAGGCTTATCAAGGTCAAGCTGTTCTTCGATGTCCTTTGCCCTCACATAAGTTTGACGTAGGAATATATCTGCAACGTCCGGGAAGGCTTCTATGAACTTGAATACTTCGTCTGCTTTTTCCTGAGCAATCCTTTCGGCCTCCTTCTCCTGATGAGAGAACGACTTGTAGTCTAGGGAAGGTTTCGAGTATATCTGGTCAAGGTAGTCGTAAACGAAGTCTACGTGCTCCTTCCTTACAATTACCTTATCCCCCCGGTCATCAGTCGAAAAAACTCGAGCAGCTGCTGCTACAGCCATTCTAGCCAGTTTAATGCGTTGGTTGGCTGACTCGACTAATGGAATCTTAGTGGAGTAAGTCTTTCCCATTTCAATTGCATACTTCAGGATAGCTTTAACAGCGTCCTTCTCAAATACTACATCTTCGGGCTTTCTAGACCAAGCCCATAAAATCAACGCCTTACACACATCAGAAGTATAGGTTAGCTGTGGAACATCATCAGTAGCGATTTTGTTGATCAATTCTGCTGGGACTTCTTCTGAGGCGGAACTGACGGCGAAGTCAAAACGAGCCACATCTTCCGCCTTACCAATAAGTTCCGGGATTGCTTCTACACCGTAACTGTATGTGCGTAGGGCTTTACCTGACCTCGGGTTCGAAAGCCAAATAAGACGAGTTCGGGCTAAAGCTCTTTCCGTTTGAATTTTGGTTATCTCAGCGATACCTGAAGACCTAATACCTGACATTCGCGCGATATCCTCTTCATACAAACCAGAGGCCTCGTCTATTATGATCAACCTGCGATCGTTCAACGGTATCTTACCCCAGGTGATGAACCAACGTGACTGTGTTTGTTGCATACCACCGACGAGACCGGCAAAGGATGTATTTTCACCGAAGACCATTTCACCTAGCTTGTAATGCCTTAGAAGCTGTTCAGCTGACTCGGATTTTCCTGTCCTTGTGTCTCCTATGACTAAGCATTCCAGCCAGCCCTTTTTTACTAAGGTGTTTTGGAAGTAGAACTGAAGAACAGAGTGATATACCAGGTCGAAAGCAGTTAAGAGATCGTTTCGCCCGTAAATATGCGTAACATTGTGAGCGAATTGCTCGTGTATTTCGTCAAACTTCTCCTTGACCGTTTGGCCTTCTGCTACCTGAAATATTTTGAGCTTCTCTTTTATGTCGTCCGTCAACTTAAAAGCAGATACAGAGTCCTGTAGCGGTTTAGCATCAGTTAAAAGAAAAGTAGCGTATTGCTGCCAAGGGTCAGGAGCCATTACACCTTCAACAAGATATGACTGGTTAGGTGCTAGAGAACCAGATCCGCCTGCGGCAAAGAAGGCTCTTTGAAGTGTGTACTGGTCGCCTGCTTTGTCTCCTATGTTGTATGTAACTTCGGGAGCTAGTAGTAACTCTTCTATATTTTGAGGTTCCAAGATCTGCTCAGAATACATTGAACATTTCGGTATTCCAGCCCACTGTCTAAGGTAGCCTTTTTGTTGTTGGTCTGAACATCTGATAAGCTTGAGCAGGTTTGGATTAGGTGTAAGGTTCATTATTACTTCTCCGCCGTTGTTGTTGATAGAACAAGTCATGCACTTCTTGTCTTCAGGTGTCATAGCTGAGCAGGAAAATTTGATCTTGCGAGGTATTGTGTAAGGAGCCAAATCCTTACCTACAACTAGGACGCTCATACGAACTTTGCGGTCTCGGTATTTAGCTAGCCGAGCTTCAAAGAGGGATACTTCATGTACTTCATCCTGAGAAGGCTTCTCTTTCGCCTGCCGGTCTTTAACCGGAACGTAAGGTTTAGTTCGTTTTAGCAAGACCTTGAAGTCGTCCAATGTATAGCCATGTTTGATAAAGTAGTCAGTTATATCAGCATTGTCTGGCTCTTGAAGAGGTAAGTCTACAACATAGACCTTTTGTGCATACGGATGTAACAGCTCAGCTACGCGAGTTGCTCCCTTTTTACCTTTCTGGTCTATGTCGTAACAGATATAGACTATTTTACCTTTAAAAAGTTCGTTCCATGCACTTAGCCACGTACCAGCACCGCCTGTAGTTGTTATTGCATTAAAGCCGAGCTGGTTGGCTAAGAGGCAGTCCATCTCTCCTTCACAAATGAGAATACTCTTGCCCTTAAGGTTAGAAATAGGGAATAGTCTAGCCTTACCATACCCAGCTTTATAGTTCAGCATTTTGTTTTGACCTTTAGACTTGGGAGAGTATCTACGGACGTTAACACATAAGCCGTGTTCGTCATAGATAGGTATGGTAATGCGCTGCCCGTCCCAACCTATTTTATACTTGACAAGCGTTTCGGTTTTTAAACCCCTACTATGGATAAGGAAATTGAGTATTTCGGGTGCGTTCAATAAAGCATCGTGCCACTTTTGAATGAGTTCTTCTGGAATGGGTAACAACGAGTTGTGATCCTTCCCCGACAAAATTTCGTCTACGGCGCGCTTAGCTTGCTGGAAATCTACATCATGTATTTTCTCGTAAAATCGATAAACATCGCCCCCCTCGTCACACTCACCAAAACATTTCCACAATCCCGTCTCCAAATTGATACTCATACTGGGGTCTCTGTCGTCGTGAAACGGACATGACACCATTACTTCGTTTTGGCCATTAGGTTCAGGGAGGCGAGGAAAGTAATTGCTATAGAACTTTCGATAATCAGGCATACGCGGTATTCCCTCCCTCCTGTTGGATTTTTAGCCTAATTATCCACGCAGGGGAAGGTCACCGTCTTCGGTCTCCTCTACAATAGTGGGAGGCTCGTTGTCAAACCACCTGCCGTGGCGATAACACCCTCTACAAGACCAATTTCCTCCTTCCGCTGAGTCCCGGGTGATCACTAGAAGCTTTTGACCGAGCTCATCCTGAGATTCTCCACACGCTGGGCAAGCGTCTGGTTCTCCGTAAAGGACATCTTCGTCCCAGTTAGGAGTAATCTCCTTAGCAGCCTCCATATCTGTACCCTTTTCTTTGAGCACAAGTTTGCCCTGCAGATACAAAGTAATGATCATTCGAGCCATAGAGCTCATACTACGAACCTGTCGATCAGCAGCTTCTTGCAAAGCGTCATACTCTTTAGGCTCAAGCCAAACTCCGACCATCTTTTTAGCCATTATAACCACCTCCTACTAATATTATATCATAAACCCCTAGTATGTTTCAATACGGCATTTAATGTAACAATTCATAATGCTCTATTACGAGTAGCCTGAAAATTCATAATGAGTTATTACGAAATGCCACATATTTCGTAATAACTCATTATGAATTGCATACCAGTTCATTACGCTTCATTATGAAAATCCGTTAAGCTGTATTATGGTTGTTAACGGTTTTTAATGCGATTTCGCTGTGATTTTAGACCAAAAATCACTCCATACATCATTCTCAATAGTATACGCGCGATAATCGCGAATAATCACACCTCAAAAATAAATTATTTGAGAAGCGAAGATAGGTGTTATCAACTTTTTACAAAAGAAATTTTTTGATACACTTGAAATCACATCGCAAATAATTTATTTTGACGTATTCAAAAATCGCGATTATCTCTCGAATACTATTGAGAATCTATTCTCAAAAATAGGAGAAAAAGTGGCCCAACTAACTTGTAGCCGGGCCACCTTTAATTTACTTGAGGAAAGGTAAGTCGTCACCCTCATCACTTGCTTTCGGAGCGAGTACGTCAACTACTCTGTCTCTGGTTCGACCCTCGTACTGTTCGTGATCAATTACGACGCGGCAAAGTAGACCTGCTAACTCGTCCGGATCAATATCAACAGGACCATCGAGGTCTAAATGGGGTGCAATACGGCCTAGGATCTGCTTCAGCTTCCACAACGCTTGAGACTGTAATGAAGTAGTAGTGAATACCCTGCGGTTGTCATACTCTCCGCCAACAATCTTAAACTGCCAGTTCAGATAAGGTTTACCAGCTTGACTCTCCCTCAACTCAACTTCGTAAACAACAGCGTCATACCTTCCCTTCGGTAGAGGCTCAAATTCCCCCTGCACGTTTGTGAAATCAACAGTGATACCCATTATTTCTTCTCCTCCCCTTTGATAAGATTTAAGATTTTAGGAATCGTGGGTTCCTCCACGTAATTCCCCAGCACTTTGTATCGGGATTTTGCATGATATTTCCCGATAGGCTGCACCTGCAACACGCGAACTAGCTCCTTCGTTTTTGGATCCTGTTTTACATGTAGGTAGCCTACGATATCCAGGAAGCCGCACACTTCGTCAGGTAGTTTACCTGGTAGTGAAGGCTTAACTGAAATACTTCCGTCGCTTTCATCCTTTACCGTTTGGTCCAGGGTTGTAAACACAGTATGCATGTCTATGTCCCTAAAGGCTCTGACCAACATGCGGATGATTTCTGCACCTTTACCCCAATGTTGAATTTGAGGCGTTGTGACATCTTCGTCCAAGGCGACTTTGTTGATATCGATCCCGAGAATGTGATACATAGCATATTTCTGGACCTCTGTTAGAGAGTCTATTACAACGGTTCGGTACAAGGTAGGCTTTTTGATCTTGTCTTCCGGGATCTCTTTGATCCAACTCTCCAACTTGATTAGCTTTGACTGTAAGTCAGTACCCTCAGACGACTTGGGATCAACTGCAAGGTACATATCTCTTAGCTTCGAATGGGTTCTGCAGAACTCGTAGAGCTTGTTAAACGCTGGGAAAGTGTTGATCCTGAAAATGTCTAGTTTAATACCCTGATCCCTGATCGATTTACTGCCGCCTTCCGCGTCGATAAACAGCGTTTCCTTAGTCTCCTCATGCAGCTGCGCTGTAGCTGACAGTATGGTTTTACCAGAACCAAAGGGTCCATAAACTAGCATGTTGATCCAATCGAAGGTATCCGGTTGTGTGAACTTAACCATCGCTACCATCTTCTTCCTCCACCTCCTTCATTAAGTTTTCTAGCTCGATAATCTTGTCGTTTAACCTTTCGAAATCGGCCAGAGAAATGCGGCCCATTCCGTAAAGACGAGCTACCCTGTTCTTCACTTTACCTAGCTCTTCAATACCTTTAGTCCTCAGTTCCTTCATAGGGGCTCACCTCCTCTCTTCGCCTAAACATCGACTCTAACATATACTCATAGTCAGAGCCATCATTCATTGCTAAACAGACCGATCTGAAATCGCAGTCCCAACTGCAATCTCGAGTTGGATTAGGATATATAACGAGTTTGGGGCTTGTCATTTCGCGATATTCCCAGTAAATCTGTTCAGCAAGGTTTTCGATTTCCTTTTGAGATCTGCGCACCTTTTCCCGGTGGAAGAACGTGTTACCTTTGTCTTTCAAAGTTTGCAGGATGTCAGTATACTCCTGCCAAGGTACATTGTCTTTAGAGCCATAGTAATCAACGAGCGCCTGTACGTAGACCTCCAAAGTAGTATCGATGTTCTTGTTTTTCGAAAGGCCTCCCCTTTTGAGTACCTCTGGTTTTCTTGGTACCTTCTTACGAAGCATATTGTAGATTACGCCCTCCAGCTTGATACCGTAGATCTGCTGAGCTGCCCAAATGTAAGATCCACACTGTTCATCTAAGGGGAGCTTTTCCACGTCAAACCTGTTGCTGACAGTTTTGTGCTCGAGTAACCAGTATAGACCGTGTTCATCTCTTACAATGCCGTCAAATCTACCTACGTAGTCCGCCATAGCCCTATTACCTTTGGGTGTTCGTATAGGTACTACGAAGTCTTTTTCAACGTGTATAACTTCAAAATTATCGTGTTTAGGGGCCCAAATCATGTAGTGTTCTAGCATTCCTTTACTGAGCTCAATTTGCTCCTGCAACATCGCTTCCTGTTCGTCCCATAGACCTTGGTTCTCTTCACGAATACGTTCTACCTCTTCATCCGCCCAGTTCAAGAAAGCCTGTACTGGGTTCTCGCCTTCACCGTAATAGCACTTCAACGCATGGTGAACACCTGTTCCCAACCACAACTTATCGTTTACCTTGATTGGTTCGAGACCTCTACGCATTAAAGAGCCCAGGTCCCATTTACGCCGGCATCGCTTAAACATAATCCTGTCCGACGTATGAATTACAGCTCTTGCCATTGTACCACCTCCTCTTGATTATATTATAACCTAGTTTTAAGGTAAAAGTCAACAGAAACTACGCTCTTTCTATCAACTTTTCAGCGACTTTTTCAATAGCCATCGCTTCGCTAGTAATGCGCTCCTTGTTCTGTAGAACAGTTTCCATATCCTCTTCGATAGTGTCCTTGCATACCAATGAGATAATAAGGGGGTTTTTAGTTTGTCCTTCGCGATGTATTCTATCCTCAGCCTGCTCATTATCTCCTGGAACCCAGCTTTTGTCAGTAAAGACAAGTACCGAGGCGTTTTGTAGGTTAAGACCCTCCCCTCCGGTCTTAATAGTAGAGAGGAATACTTTAGTGTCAGGATCGTCTCGAAACTGCCTTTTTGCTTGATCACGGGCTACATCACTGGTATCACCGTGCATTACTACGTGTCTGATCTTCTGTTTGTCTAACACCTGGGAAAGGAGTTTCACGTAATCCTTAAACCAGGAGAACACAACTACCTTCTCGCCGCTCTCGATCGCTTCGTCCAATATTTCGAGAAGCGCTTCCGTCTTTACACTTTTATCAGGACCGCCAAGGATAGCCGGCGAAAGACAGAGCTGCCGTAGACGTATCATTTGAGCGAGGCCAGTTCCTGCCTTTACTTCTACACCATTCTGTAACATGGCAACCATTTCTTTTTCCATTTGCTCGTAAGCCTTCTTTTGCTGTCCTTCCAATTCCAAGCGAATGGTCTTATAGATCTTGTCTGGCAAATGTGACATAACTTGTTTCTTTTCACGTCTAACCATTATAGGAACCAGAATGTATTGCAAAGCCTTGACGTTCTTGACATCGATAATCCGCGGCGTAGGTGCAAACGGATTTTCCTCCGTCTCGCAAAACCTTTCAACAAACTGCCAATATGATGTAAATCGCTTGGGGTATAGCAGGTTAAGCAATGACCAAAGCTCTTGAGGTGCATTTAGCATAGGAGTTCCAGTTAACAGGACAATACGTTTAGCTTTGAGTCTTTTAGCTCCTTGTGTCTGTTGAGCTTTTCTTCCTTTAAGTTGATGTGCCTCGTCGAAGATTACCAGATTCCATTTGATCTTAAACAGTTCACTGTACTTGGAACCACGAAGCATAGCGTAGTTAATGATTAGGAACCGCTGAAATTCCGCGATTATTTGCTTTCTCTGTTGTATAGATCCGCGAGCTACGCTCGCTTTATCGCTACACCAGACTCCGATTTCATCTGCCCAGTCGCTCATTTTCGACTTAGAACAAACAATCAGAACTTTCTCTGCTCGCACTTCATCTGCTAGCGCAAGGGCTTCGACAGTTTTACCTGTACCCATTTGATTGGCGTTCAGTACAAAAGGAACTTCTCGCATGAAGGCTACGTCGACCCTTTGAAACGGATAAAGCCTATTCGCCTGAGGGGCGTTTATCTTCGCGTCGGGCATATCCTTTAGCTTGGCGAGGTACTTAGCTCTCTCAAGACTTTCGTCTAGCCAACGCTGTACTTCTGGGTCCACTGTTAGATTAGGTATTATCTTTATTAGTCTGCGCGCGTTCAACTCGTCAGGCGGGTACCTCATAACTGTTTTATCCCGAGAAAGAGAGGCTCCAGGCACGCTTTGAGCTACAGACCAAAGAGAACGTGGACATTTAAGACACAGTCTTTTAGGTTCACCTCTAGAATTGTATTCAAAGTACAACTTAGGCATTTCTACCAAACTCCATGTAATAGAGTGCGTGCCTGATAGCATCCCGGATGTGAGGACTGGAAGAATATAACCCCATTTGCTTCAACCTCCTATCATTGAAGAATTTCTTATGTTGAGCCCCTTGACCTACTGCTTTTATGCCGAAATGTTTCGCTAGAAATTTCAAAACCCCGATAACTTCGACTTCTATGAATGAGCTCCAGCTCTTATGCTTTGCTTTCCAAGGGTAGAGCCGAAACTCCTCAAAAACGATTACGTTAGGCTTCTGGTTTTTAATGACCTCAAGTAGCCCATCCCAACCATCTATTTCACCTTTAGCTACAATAGTATCGGCTTTCAAAGCAGCCCATCCAGTAGTTCCACCTGGATCGACGCCTAAAACGATCATGCCTCTTCCTCCTTTCAAAGATAAACATGGCCCCACCTTACCTAGAATCAGCGGGGCCACTTTCTTTTATTAAAAAGCGTCGTCCTTTGCAGCTTCCTCTGCTTCCTTTTCTTTCTTGGGCCCGTACTCGGCGTAGAGCTCCTTAAACATAGCCCTGCCCTGCTTAATGGTTCCGCGATAACCTTGCCCAGGAATCTGACGAACCATTTCTCCGTTTACGAACCCTTCGACGAAGTAAGTACGCTTGGTCTTAGTTTCGACCTTTCCCTCGCCCTTCACGATTTCCTCCGTGGTAACCTCTTGACGAGCTACCACTTTTACACCGTCCTTCTCCCTTTCATACAGAATGTTGTTGATCACTTCAGACATTAGCGTCCTCCCCCTTAATTTAGATTTTCAGGTTCTAGGAACCTGTTGCTAACTCTATTATACACCAACTTCTGCCGGAAAGTCACTCGTTTTCTTGTAACTTTTTGCGATAACGTTGTTCGACTTGATAGACGTACTGATAGCGAACACCTACCTGTTTAGCGATGGCACTACGGCTAAGCCCTTGGTCGAGAAGCTCTCGAATCATGTCAGCTTTAGATTTTTGTCTCTCTTCGACCTTTTCTTGAATTGCTGTAGTATCATCAGTAACTACGACCTTCTTGAGATTACTGGGCCTCACGTAGCCAGAACAGTTCGGGAATTCGGCCAATACACCCCCGTCTTCTGCAATTGCCGCGACAACACCTCGCTCTCCTTTCTCTACCTTAGCCTTGGTGCCGTTGAGTTTTACGATGTTACCTCTTCTCGTGACCTCCACTTTCTGACCAATTTCAAATGCCATTTTGTCGACCTCCTTTCTGATTAAATTATAGCTTATTTTAGGCTACAAGTCAACCGTTTTTTGAAGAAAGCTTGCGTAATTCTGCCTACAGCATCGTACAGACTTTCGACGGGTAATTCCCAATTGAAATAGCCTGTCCTTATGATATCAAAATACTTGTGGCTAGGCAAAGCCAGCTTATAACCAGAGTTCATGACGTAGGCGAATGCTTTCACAGTTTTGCCATTGGCTAATTTGACCCTCACGTCCTTACGAATGTAGAGTCTTGGGTAGCCTTCGTAAACATCCAGACTTTCGATGTCGTCTTCAGAGACTTTGTAAACGGCCCCGAAAACCTTTCCCTTACCCGGCTCTATATTCGCTACTCCATAGCCTTTACTGTTTCCTCTAAAGGTCAAGACGTAACCGAAAAGGGTTGCAGGCGCTACAGGTTCGCTATCCGGGCAACGACGTTTCATATGCTGTAAGTGCAAATTCGAACCGTAGGCGAAGTATAGCTTCATTTATTCACCCTCCTCACGTTTAGCTCTACAATAACCCCTATCCTGACTAGTTCGTGGATAAATGTCTGTGCGTCGTGATATTGAATTCGCTGTCCGTTGTAGATTTCAGATCTACGTGCTACTGCCTTCATGTAGTCTTCTTTTGTTTGTTCGGTAACCCAAGCATCGAGTTTCATCTGGTAGACAAGGTCTTGGTAGGACGGAGCCTCGAATACAGCTCCGTCCTCTGTAACTGCTGTTATCCTCAACATTGTCATCCCTCCTCTTAGTTATGCTGCGGTGCGCTCAGCTAATTGCTGGCGCCTCTTATTGTAGAACTTGGTGACCTCTTGGATTTCCTCGCTAGCTCCTTTGCAACCGATCAACTTGAGGTATTTCTTGAAGTGGTACCAGGTGTCGGTGTTGTAGTTAACTCTCGTGGGAACTTGCACTTGACCGTCTACCGCTCGATTGACCATCGCCTGAGTGAGGATGATCCAGTTCTTAATTTTCTTATATTCAGTGGTTCCGGAGTGCTGACGGAACTCAACCGTTCCGTGTCTGCGGTAGCTTTGACAATTGAGTTTCAGACAGCGACTTCCGAATATGTTCAAGATGTCCTCTACGTGACGTGCTTCTCGAATCCTGTTCAGCACGTAGCGGGTTCTCAAGCTGCAGCAGTAACCGTTGTTGTTCGCTCTTCTGCTCTGTGGAACCAACTCGTCGATGGTACCCTCAAACCTGATGTAGAGACTGTACAATCTCTTGAAGGTGTTTACGTCGAAGTCGTTTGCATCGTGGTGAACGTGAAGCCCGCATCTGCGATCCACTTTCGCTCCGGCTGCCTTCAGCGCTTCGCAAGCGATCTTCAGCTGCCTGAAACCCTCTTCCCCCTTCAGCGGCGGGCTAACTAACTCCCAACCACAGCTCGCATCGCTAACCACTTTCCAATGACGTCTGGTGACGTGATTGTAACCTTCCTGATAACACTCGACTCCTCGGTTTCTCATTTCTCGAGCTACATCCTCAGGGTTGGCTCGTGTAAACTCGATCTCGACTCCCCAGCGCCTGTTCTCATCAAATCTCATTTTGTCGACCTCCTTTGTGGTGTTCCTCCTTCTGATTATATTATAGCTTATTATGGACGAGATGGCAACCCCTTTCTGCCAACTTTTTTCTTCATTTTTATTATGACCCTATAGCCCTGTTGTTAGTCTTGTTATGCCTGATTCAAATCGGTTTCATACATTAATTATTTTCTGAAGGTGTCTAATTGGAAAGCTATCTGGATTGCTTTTCTTACTGTCAGGTCATTCTTAATATAACCGCTGAATGATATTTGTTTAACCTCTCCCGCTTCATTCTCAGCAAATGTTCCTCTTGCGATGAAATCTGACCATACCTTATATTTTTTACCTGCCACTGTAGTTGTTCTCATCCTGATTTCCTCCTTATTATTTGGTTCTGGGCTGTTGCCCTGTCTCTAGCCTTCTTCTGATTATATTATAGCTTATTATGGACGAGATGGCAACCCCTTTCTGCCAACTTTTTTCTTCATTTTTATTATGACCCTATAGCCCAAAATTATTCCAGGAGGTCGAAAAAAAAACGAGAACCCTGGAGGGGGAGGCTTCCAGGGTTCTCAAAGGCCCGAAGGCCGAGGGAA
>Ga0208693_1002496_pt1 | contig 12063 bp, 13 predicted proteins | sample AD_UKC071_MetaG_FD_184438 | JGI IMG/M metagenome (GOLD analysis project Ga0208693, IMG submission 184438) | Active sludge microbial communities of municipal wastewater-treating anaerobic digesters from USA - AD_UKC071_MetaG (SPAdes) (version 2) | ecosystem: Engineered > Bioreactor > Anaerobic >... | reverse complement strand
GGCACCGCCCCGCCCGGAATCCCTCCTGCAGATCCTCGACTATCGCCCGGGCTATCCGGCCTTCGTCGAGGCCGGTCATCCGATGGGGACTCACGTGGTGTTTTACCTCGACAAAGACGGTGGTGCCGTCTTTCTGCGCGATGCCGTCAACCTCGTGCTCACCGCAGAACCCGGCGAGGACGCATCCGGCCTCCACCTGGTAGCCATGCTCCCGGAGGAGAACCCTCACAAACTCCTCAAACTCCGGTTTAGAGCGAAGAAGCGCGAGCGCTCGCCTCAGGTTTGTCCGGTAGGCGACGGCCGGCCGGACGATGCGCGCGCGGGCACGGACCATCTGGAGGATCGCGGATGTTTTCACGCCGTCAGGCACAGCCTCTTCAATCTCGCGGGCGATCCGTTCGGCATCCTCCATCCCCACACCCATCCTCTGGAGCGTCCGCTGCACCTTCCCCCGATCGAAAGGCTGACGGCTGCCGTTGGCCTTCGTGACGTATTTCATAAGGGAAGTTATCTCATCACGCCGGGTGAAAAAACGTTTGGTAAAGGTTTTTCCCGGCGACCGCCACAACGATGGCGCACCCTTATCAGTTCCCGTGATATAACTGTAGCCAGATGGAACCGCTACAGCAGCCCACCGTTCTGATCCTGGGCGCAGGGGCGGTCGGGCTCTCGCTCGCCGGGAAACTCCACGGCGTCGCGACGGCCTGCGTGGCCTGCCGCCAGGTCCATGCCAGCGCGATCGTGGAGCGGGGGCTGGTGATGGAGGGGGTCTGGGGAGACCGCACCGTCCGGGGTATCCGCTGTGTCATGGGGCCGGAGGATCTCCCAACTTCGATTGACTTTATCATCATAACCGCGAAGGGCACTGACACCCGGGCGATCTGCGAGGAGTATGCCGCGGTGATCCGTGACAGACCGACGGCAACCCTCCAGAACGGCATCGGAAACGAAGAGATCATTGCGGAGTATACCGACACCGTCATCGGGGGAACGGTAACAACGAACTTCTCGGTGCTCGGGCCCGGGCATGTCCGCGTCCTGAGCGATAGCGCTCCCATGCGCCTCGGGATCTGGTCCGGCGGCGCCGACGCCGCCCGCGCTCTCGACCGCCTGATCGCCCTGATCCGATCCGCTTCCATCCCGGTCGAGGCTGAGCCCGATATCCGTGCAGGCAAGTGGGCAAAAGCTCTTCTCAACATCGCGGTAAACCCCATCTGTGCCCTTCTCCGCGCCCCCGTAGGGGTTGCCGCCGACCCCGAACTCCGGGAGACCGTCTCCAGCCTGATCCGGGAGACCTTTGCCGTCGCTGGGGCTGAAGGGGTGAAACTCCCCTGGGCGACACCCGATGAATACCTCGGATACCTGTTCGGTGTGCAGATTCCCGACTTCGCCGCGGTCTACCCCTCCATGTACTACGACCTCCAGCGGGGCCGCAGGACAGAGATCGACCTCCTCAACGGGTATATCGCGGCCGCAGGGGAGAGGCGTGGTATAGAGACGCCTTACAACCGCTGCATCACGGCGCTCGTCCGCTCCGCCGAAAAACAGCCCGGGAGGGCATGATACCGTCACGCCCTGCCACGTTTTGCCGCGAGGCGCCGGGCTGCCTCTCTTGCCTTCGCCTCCGTCCTCCAGAGACCCGTCCTGCCAACGGGGTTACCCACGATGTCGTAGAGTTCCACGTAGTAGCCGCCGTCCTGGCGGGAGAAGTGGACCTCACCGATGATGCCGGGGCCGTAATCCTCCATACCCCGGGATCTTATCGCCGGGGTGTTATGATGGTTCCGCACACCCTTCCTATATACCGCGCCGCCTCAGATGGAGAGCGGGATCCCTAGGAGGTGAAGCACCAGCGTAATGATGACGCCAAATACTCCGCCTATAGCACAGACCAGGACGGTGATGATGTTGATCGGGATATCAGGCCTGCCAGCCATGCCCATCAGGCCGACAAGATTGATAACCCATAGCAGGATCACGCCAACGACGGCGTTTATGATCAGCCCCGTCACGCTCTTTACCAGCCTGTAGAGGACAAACGCAATAACGATCACCAGTATAAGGGCGAGGAGCCCGGTGAGTAAGCTCATGCTTGCCTCTACGACGCCAGGGATATTGAAACCTTCCTGCGGGGGTGAGGAGGACATCCGGGCGGATGCTGGATCCGCCGGCAACGGAGATTAAGTGGACAGCACGGCACCCAATCAGTTAAGCAGCGGCACCAACGGCCGCAACGCATCATCACCACCTTCCGTGTAGATGAGGCCAAGGACGGCCAGGGTGAGGGCTGCCTTCTCCCGCTCGAGGGTCTCCCCGGTCTGGCGACGGCGATTCCCGCCGCCAATCAGGTTCTCGCAGAGAGACCAGCGGTCGCAGAGCGCCGCGAGTTCCTCCGACCCCACCCTCCTCCCCGGCAAGATCTTCAACACGAGGGTGACATCCCCTATGAGGGCGAGGGCCTGGATGCCGGTCGAGGTGTTTGCAAGCCTGGCAAGGTCGTTTGCCTTTACCGGCAGAGCACCTTCCTCGAACCCGGCGAGGATACCCGAAAATAGGCGGGAGGCAGAGGGAGTGATAAGGATCCAGGGCAGCGTCTCCGGAGACCTGAATGCATACCCTGTATCATGCTCGATGCGGGGAATGGTCTGCTGCCTCACCCGGCAAACCTCATCTATCATGCAGACGGTCGCCCTTCTCCACCCCCGTATACGCCGGAGCCTCCTGGACTGCCGGGCTGAACGACGGTGAGCAGGGACGTACTCAAGGCGGTAACGGCGTGTGAGCCAATCCTCAAGCGCGAAAAGAACCTCTTCCAGAGAGGAGGAAGGCGGTCCATACTCATAGACCATGGGGGTAGTGTGGTGGAGATATTGATTTTAACTTTGCTGCTATGTTAAACGCATTCTAATGCTGGAGGGGTGTATCAGCAGAGACCTGCAAGGAGCAGCACGGCAGCCAGCATAAGGTGCAGGCATAGGAAGAGGGGAACCAGCCGGAAGACTCGCTTCTGCGTCTTGTGCCGGAACATCCTCATCGCGGCGAAGGCGCCAAACGGCCCAAAAAACGCAAGAGTGAGCAGCCGTTTCTCAGGGATCCTCCATGCCGAGCGTTCAGCCAGGCGCTTGTCGCGGTAGTATGTGATGAATGAGACGAGGTTTACAAGGAGGTAGACCGCGATCACTGCCACAACCGGGGTCATACAGACTGTTGCTCCCACCGGGATGTGTTCTGCCGTATACGTTCGCAGATCTCCGGATCCGATTTGAGCAACTCTACAAGAAACCGTATCTGCCGGATCGTCGTTGGGTGGAGTTCATGCTCCATGTAGCAGGCATCGGTGTTGGCTATCGTCTCCGGGACATGGATGACCTTAAGAAACTCCTTTAAAGTATCGTGACGAAACTTGACGGCCTCCGCGACCTCACGCCCAGCAGGCAAGAGAACCACACCCTCGTAACGGCGGTAATCGACAAGACCCATACTGCCAAGCTTTCGAAACATCTCCACAACTGTTGATGGGCTGACGTCCAACTCGCGCGCCACGTCCTTTGTACGGGCGTAACCCTTCTCCAGCGTGACGTTGAGGATGGCCTCAAGGTAATCCTCGACTCTCCTGCTCAGGTTTTTTCTACATCCATGGTGTCTCATATTGGTGTCTCATACGGCAAATTTAGAGTCTGACTTAAACGACCAACGATCGAGAGGCCAGGCCAGCGCGGGGTCTTTCAATCTCTGGCACCTGTTCTAGAGAGGTTCACCTTCGATACCGGATAGTTTCTCGTGTGGTGATATGATTGTTATTCTCACTTGTTTTTGCTTCAAGCAACTTCCAGGTAGTGGAAGGGTGAAAGGAACGCCTCGGGGCGTGCAAACTCAAGAGAGACGCTGGAGTGGTTACCCGCCCGATCGCCACGCGTCGTGTCACCATTTTTTCGCTCCGACGTCCCCATCAACAGAGTGACCGGTTCAATTTGTTCTTCAAATAAAAGGTAGGCGGTTTGGGCGTAATCAATCGCATCCGAACTTTCTTGGGTTGAATGGTCTTTTCCGAAACCGGCATGGGAATAGCACCAAACAAAACACGATCCGATCAGGGGTATGCAGCAGCGCATGCATTCTGTGCAGTTCACCTGCCACCCCGCACCCCCACATACCACCGGGTATGAAGCACGGCCTCATGAAGACCTCCGTGGCGAAAAAGAAGAGGGGAAACGCCTATAGGATGATGATCCGCTACGTTCTACGGATTGAGGCATTACCCTGGTTATCCCGTCCCCTGAACGCGGTTCTTCCTCCTGACGCTCCATATCAGAACCAAAGAGAAAACGGATAAACTCCTGGACCTCCTCCGGGTTGCGGGCACCGCGGATCGAAGCACCGCTATTCATCTCAAATACCTCCCCTTGACACCCCTGTCTTTCAACTTCATGTTCACCTCTTGCATGTATACCTGGTAAGGCGTTCGGCAGGGATGATTTTCGCCCGAAATGAGTTTGGTTTTACATAAAACTCCTGAAAATGAGTGCCGCTGGAGAAGCCAGGGGTCAGCCTGTTCTGGCGGACACGCCTGGAGGAAACATGCTCCTGCCCGCCAGGCAATGGATGGTGTGCAAGCGGCCTGACCGCTCAGAGCCCGAGCCGCCCGAGTGGCGACGAGAATACGCTGAACTTACTCTTCTCTGCAAGGCAGATCGGACAGCGCCAATCATCGGGGAGGTCTTCAAACGCGGTTCCAGGCGGCGCATCCACATCCCCGGTCTTCGGATCGTAGATATGGCCGCATATCGAGCAACGATATGTCTGCAGGGTTGTCATCAACTTGGAAGTGGGCCGGCCGCAGACTTAAAACCAACTACACGAGCCTCCATAAACCAGGCATCGAGCCGCGAATGGGAATGCCAGTATAACAGAGACTCTCAAGCGTAGCCCCCTCCTCCCGGTCATCTTCAGCAGACGGATATCCCTGATCACCGCTTAACGTGGTTCTGTCCAGGGGTTCTCATAACGCGATTGAGACAGTCCGGGATAAACCGGGATGGGAACGCGGCGATTGCCTGGAGGAGATACCCTCACGCCACAACCGCCCTCTCAAACGCCCTTCGGGCAAGGAGGTACATCACTGCTGCAAAGACCGCAAGGTACGCAAAAGATGTGAGGACGTCACCTGTTGTGATGGCGTAGCGAGCACCAACGGCAAAGAAATCGTTTCCCAGAGCAAAGTAGCGGATCCCGGTAACAAGATGGGTCAGCGGATTGTAGGCCGAGAGAACCTGCAAAAACGGCGGGAACGCCTCGACCGGGTAGAGGGCGTTTGAGACGAAGAAGATCGGCAGTGAGATGAGCGTCATGATCCCCTGCAGGCCCTCAGGACTCTCGAGCCGCATCGAGATGTTGGAGGAGAAGAGAAGAAAACCAAGTGAGAACAACCCGAGGAACGCAAACACGCCAATGACCGAAAAGGCTATCCTGGCAGCCGAAAACCCGTGGAAGAACCGGACACCCAAAACGAGCCCGAAAACCATGATGATACCCGCCTGGATGAACGACTTTGTCATCCCCGATAGGCTTACACCCAGCATGATGTGTGTCCTTGGCATGGGGCTTGCAAGCATCTCCGGCATCAGCCCCCAGTTCTTATCGTACAGGAGGCTCATCCCTCCATAGAGGCTCGTAAAGAGTGTCGTCATCGCGATCACACCTGCTGCCATGAAGGTGAGATAATCGACCTGGACAACCCCGGCCGGGACTGGTATGGCGGATGTGAACTGGCCAAGGCTCGAGGACATCGCGACGCCAAAAAAGGCCATCCAGAGTGCCGGTTGCAGGATCGACGAGAAGAGCTGCGTCCTGAACCGGACAAACCGGATCATCTCCCGCCAGTAGACGGTAAGAAATTCCCATGCCATATCCGCTCACCCTCCCCCATCACGCAGTTCCCTTCCTGTGTAGTGAACAAAGACATCATCCATCGTCGGTTTTTTCAGGTTCACGCTCACGATCCCGATACCGGCCCCCCGCACCCGATCGATGATCCGCGGGAGGCAGTGGCTCCCGTCGGCCGAGATCGTGACCGAGAGACCGCGGGGTGACCTGGTGACCGACCGGACATCTTCAACCCCCAGAAGAACCTCACGAACCCTCTCATCGTCGTCTGTCTCGAGGTAGACGACATCCTCTCCCAGGGTATTCTTCAGTTCATCCGGCGTGCCGGAGACGACGATCCTGCCATGATCAATGATGCTGATCCGGTCTGAGAGCATATCAGCCTCCTCCATGTAGTGCGTTGTCATGAATATCGTCGTCCCGGCTTCATTCACCTGCCGTATGTAGTCCCAGACCCGCATCCTTGTCTGGGGATCGAGCCCCAGCGTCGGTTCGTCCAGGAAGAGCACCTCCGGCCGGGTCAGGAGGCCGCGGGCGATCTGGAGGCGGCGTTTCATACCACCAGAGAGGTTCTTTGTCCGCTCATCCCGTCTGGCATCGAGTTCCACGACCGCAAGAAGGTCGTCGATCCGCCTACGCCGTTCATCGCGGGGGATGCCGTAGATCCGGCCGTGAAACTCCATCGTCTCCCAGACCGTGAGATCGCGGTCGAGCACCTCGTCCTGGAAGACGATCCCGATAACCTCCCTGACCTTCCGGGGATCCCGGGCGACGTCGTGACCGGCGACCCGCACCCTGCCCTTCTGGAGAGGGAGAAGCGTTATCAGTATGTTGATGGTAGTACTCTTCCCCGCGCCATTTGGACCGAGGAATGAGAAGATCTCACCTTTTTTGACCGCGAAACTGATCCCCCGCACAGCCTCAACCTCGCCAAACGTATGTTCAAGGTCCACCACCTCGATGATGTCGGTCGCTCCCATCGGTCACCATCCAGTCGCGCGTAACAGTAAATCTCCTCCCGCAGCATGATATCCCTTTTCCCCCTGCCGGAAGGAGGAGCGCGCTGCAAAGAATCGATGGGGGGGCAGAAACCATCAAAAAAGTGTACAATCGGTTGCCTTCAGAGCCCTGCAAGACGCATGCAGACACCCAGCGTCAACCCCGACATGGCCGATGTAGCCGAGAGGGCAGCAAGCACGGCGGCGTTCACCGCCGGACCCGTCATGAGCGGGGTGTAGGTCGGGTTGGACTGCAAACGCCGCACAACCCTGAACGGCTTTGCGGTCGCCGAGATCGGGGGTTTATAACGTTTGATCCTCGTTTGAGACACCTCCCTGTACCGGGTGAACAACCCACAACTCTCGATCGACTCTCCTGTAGATAACGGTTGTGGTTTACCAGCATCTCCAAAAGGAGGCCATCAAACCAACAGCCTCACTGGTTTGATGGCCTCAGTCCCCCGGAGGCAGGAGAAGCACACGTTTAAATACGCAGAACGCGTACACCTCAATAGCCTCCGGGCTTGCGGGGCTCCATCATCCGGGCCTCAACCGTGGATGGGGGGACCCCCGCACATTGCGGCATACCGATTTTGGTATCCACGCATGAGAAGTCAACGCTCTTCTGTAAACCTTTTCTGTCACAATCCTCTACACATCAGCCCTGGCAAGTTGGATCAAACTGAAAAAACGCCACATGGAGCCGGGAATCAACACCGCGCAGATTGGTCCGGGGGCAAACCCGGGCCGGTAGTACCGCCGCACGACCCACCCGGTTCACGGCCATGTCGTCAGGATCACGTAGTATGCTCCTTCGTACTCCATGATAGAGTCGTAAGTCTCGTGGAGCGCCTTGCTCTCGGCGTACGAGACCCTGGTTCCCCCGATGACCCGCCGGTCCCGCGAGCCCCATTCCCACGCTGAGGGGTTCCGTTCCTCGCCCCGGATAACTGCATCGAGTGCGGGATGACGTTCGAAGTCCTGCTCGGTCAGGGGAACGATCATGCTCTCCCCCGGCTCTGCTATCTCCAGGACGTAGAGCATCGGCTGCCCGCCTGAACCCTCCATTGCGTGAAGGATGAGGGCGTCGGCGAGCATGAAGCCGAGGACGATGGCGATGACACCGGCAAGACCGCAGGCGACGATGATCCCTGCGGTTTTGAGCCGGTTCCTTGATTTTGGATTCTTGTCTTCTTCCATTTCGGTTACACCTCTCAACCCGGCCTTAGTGGAGCAGAACACGAGTGAGGTAATACGCACCGTCGTACTCAAGGTATGGTCGGTCCCCCTCCCTTGCATCGATACCGAAGGACTCGATGAGTACGAGGTTTTCGACTCCTGTCATCGGGGCTTTACCAGATATCTGCACGGCGGCATCCCGAATCGCGGATTCGAGCACCGGATACTGCTTTAGATCCTGATCGGTCAGGTGGATGACGGATGCATTCTCCAGATATTCCACCTGGACCCTCTCGATGACCAGCTCCTGCGTGGGACCGTCGATCCCCGTGACCAGGGCAACAGCGGCGGTATACGTGAGCACGACCGTCGCGACAAGGAGGACGACGCCGATGAACGCAAGAGCCCCGATAACGAGCAGTTGTTTGATGTTTTTCGCTTCCATGTGATTTCCTCTGTGATTTCACCCAATCCCGCTGAAATAGGATCGCCCTATTTCCATACAGATGGACCCCCATTCATCTCCTCTGACGCGTCCGATTCCCGTACCACCCACAGATCTCAGGTGGTGCTTTAAAAAGATGGATAGGGGTAGACTTGCATCTCCTCCCATCAGGAGTGGTAATTTGCAACCGTCCATTTTGTCTCCCGGATTCTCCTTGCGTTGTCGTGATCGGCATCCCCGTGGTAGTCATCCGATGAAAATTCGGTGGTACTCATCAACTCATTGAAGTAACTATATGTCACGGTATTCTTGAGGTTGAGGGGAGGAGAAAACGGTTGATACCACTGGTAGGCCCTACGGTAAGACGGGATCGTCCGATTAGGATCCAAATCCTGATGACCGGTATCAAAGAGATGCCCCAGTTCATGGATACTCACGCACCTGCGGCCGTGTGTGGTACCCAGGTACCAGATGTCGTCAGGGACCATCTGAGCCCACGCATGCCGATGATGATCTGGGTAGTAGCCGTAAGTAGCCCCCTGTGCAGAACCATCTGCATCGTAACCGCCAACATACAGTGCGAGATCCGAGGCCCAGAGATCAAGGTCGGTGTTCGGATAGACCCTCTCAAATGCAGCAACCGGCTTGCTCAGGATATCGGGCTGATTTGAAAGTTGAACCCTCCTGGAGTCAGTATACGCCATTACACAGAGCGCCACCCTGATATCGTCCCGGTCGAACTGCCGGTTCGCTTCGGCTACGATATCCTGAGCGACTGTTTTCCAGTTGTCCTGATCCTGGTAGAACTGGTTATCGGTAACCACCAGCAGATTGACCGTGGCATACTGGTCCTGGAGTTCTCTCATGGAAGATTCCAGATTCTCGGGAACTTCGGTCGGAGTGTATCCTTCCGGGGGCGTGAGCGTCCCGTAATCGATAAGACTCCATTTTTCAGGATTTTCAATATCCCGAGAGCTGTAGATGACATGCAGAGGCGACGCTTCTCCCTCTGCGCGCACTCGCGACTCGACCGGGGTGATCCAGAACGTCTCGTTACCGAAGGTTACGCTCCCGACAAGGGCGTTTTCCCCGGTCGTCAGGAGAACATCGCTCCCGCCAACGCCGACGATCACCCCCTCGTACGAGTCGATGCCGTCGTCGATCTGCTCAAAATCCATCCTGTGCAGTTCGGCCTGGTACTCCTTGCTGTGGACCCGGAGGGGGAGTACACCCCGTACCTGCTTGTTCAGTGCAGCATGATCGAACGTCACGAGGTCATACCGGGTAATGCCCTTCGGGATGTTCAGTTCTTCCGGCTCCGGGATCCCGGATGCCCGTATATCAGATACCGATGTAGCACCCGCGATGAGTACATTCATAGAGTCACCGACGACCAGGGCCGGCTCGCCGCCACCTACAGCAGGAGTCCCTGTTGCATCCTGAGCGCTCACCGCAGACACAACAACCACGCTCACCAGCATTACCGCCAGGAGCGTGGAGAGTGCCCGCAGGCCAGTTTTTCTTTTCATGTGTTTCAACTCCGTTTTCATTTACCGGAGGCAGGAGAAGCACACGTTTAAGTACGCAGAACGCGTACACCTCAATAGCCTCCGGGCTTGCGGGGCTCCACCATCCGGGCCTCAACCGTGGATGGGGGGACCCCCGCACATTGCGGCATACCGATTTTGGTATCCACGCATGAGAAGTCAACGCTCTTCTATAAACCTTTTCTGTGACAATCATCTACACATCAGCCCTGGCAAGTTGGATCAAACTGAAAAAACGCCACACGGGGCCGGGAATCAACACCGCGCAGATTGGTCCGGGGGCAAACCCGGGCCGGTAGTACCGCCGCACGACCCGCCCGGTTCACGGCCATGTCGTCAGGATCACGTAGTATGCTCCTTCATACTCAAGGAGTGGGTAGAGCCCGGTCTCTCGGTCAGGACCGTAAGTCTCGTGGAGCGCCTTGCTCTCACGGTACGAGACTTTAGTTCCCCCGATGACCCGCCGGTCCCGCGAGCCCCACTCCCACGCCGACGGGTTGCGCTCCTCGCCCCGGATGACTGCATCGAGTGCGGGATGCCGTTCGAAGTCCTGTTCGGTCAGGGGAACGATCATGCTCTCCCCCGGCTCCGCTATCTCCATGACGTAGAGCATCGGCTGCCCGCCCGAGTTCTCGTAGGCATAAAGGATGAGGGCGTCGGCGAGCATGAAGCCGAGCGCGACCGCGACGATGCCGGCAAGACCGCAGGCGACGATGATCCCTGCGGTTTTGAGCCGGTTCCTTGATTTTGGATTCTTGTCTTCTTCCATTTCGGTTACACCTCTCAACCCGGCCTTAGTGGAGCAGAACACGAGTGAGGTAATACGCACCGTCGTACTCAAGGTATGGTCGGTCCCCCTCCCTTGCATCGATACCGAAGGACTCGATGAGTACGAGGTTTTCGACTCCTGTCATCGGGGCTTTACCAGATATCTGCACGGCGGCATCCCGAATCGCGGATTCGAGCACCGGATACTGCTTTAGATCCTGATCGGTCAGGTGGATGACGGATGCATTCTCCAGATATTCCACCTGGACCCTCTCGATGACCAGCTCCTGCGTGGGACCGTCGATCCCCGTGACCAGGGCAACAGCGGCGGTATACGTGAGCACAACCGTCGCGGCGAGGAGGACGACGCCGATGAACGCAAGAGCCCCTGCGATAATCAAACGTCTATCGGATTTCGATTTCATGTGACCTCCTTTATCCCTTTCATCCCGGATGCTACGGTGCCAATCCCCGCCGTTTTGAGCAGGCTCCCAGAATCTGGTCTTTCATTCATTCCGATTACACCTTTTTGACCGTGTCAGGGAATCGAGACGAGGGTATAGTAGTACGCACCTTCGTACTCGAGATGCGGTCGTTTCCTCGTCTCAAGGTCTATGCCGGACGACTCGATGAGCACGTCACGTCCACATACGTCACCGCAACACTTCCAATCAGACGTTCGTCAGGATCATCAGAGGGGCGCAGCGTGCGCCATTGCACACCTTGTAGTATGAAGCATCCACGAAGAGGTATGGGATAGCCTGTTCGATCGGCCGCAGGAGGAATGCCTGCACCTGGCCGTCGAGGTCCCTGGCTATTCGGGAAACCGGGACTGAAGAAACCTGGTCGATCCCTGGAGGACTGACGATCTCCTGGATCTTTCTCGTTGAAACCCCCTGGTGGCAGGATTTGACGATTGCGTTCACCTGAGCCTTCTCCACCCGGGCATAGCGCCCGAAGACCTGCATCTCGAACGGGAATTCCCGGAACTTCGGGTCTTGAGAGACCGATCCTTGTAGCCGTTCCGATGCGCCTTCCGTGCATCGGTGCGTTCGTACTGGGTGGCTCCTGCCTGCTGGAGAGCCTCCTGGAGCATCGCCTGGTTGAGGAGCCAGGTGATGAGGGTCTTCATGCCGTTCTCCGAATCGGAAAGATAACCTTTGATGAACGCTAAGAGATCCTTGGCCCTGTTTCTCCTTTGTCCAAATCCAGGTTGGATCCAGGGCCGATTCAATTTTACAGA
>Ga0208693_1002495_pt1 | contig 12064 bp, 9 predicted proteins | sample AD_UKC071_MetaG_FD_184438 | JGI IMG/M metagenome (GOLD analysis project Ga0208693, IMG submission 184438) | Active sludge microbial communities of municipal wastewater-treating anaerobic digesters from USA - AD_UKC071_MetaG (SPAdes) (version 2) | ecosystem: Engineered > Bioreactor > Anaerobic >... | reverse complement strand
ACCGCTGCTCTATCCTGCTGAGCTACAGGGACAAAAAAATGGCGTCCTGAAAGGGATTCGAACCCCTGACCGACGGCTTAGAAGGCCGTTGCTCTATCCAGCTGAGCTATCAGGACAACATCAATAGCAATAGTTATTATACTACATTTTGGCTAATATGTAAAGTGGAAATTTGTTTCACAAGCGATAATAAAAAGGGATTATTGCATCAAACAATAATCCCTGATATGCTCGCTATCTTTCTGCCTATATCTCCGAAAGCCATTCGTATTCATTATAGCGGGCGATGCTTTCCAAATCGTAAAAGTTATTAAGCATTTTTAAATTTGAGTATATTTTCTCTATTTCCTCGATTTGCGGCGGGTATTTGATATAATAGTCGGCCCCCAGGAAGAACGCGTCGCGAAGAAATTTATAGTTATAGTTTTTGGAGGTAAAGATTATTTTGAGATGATGATTTGCCGGGTTGGATCTGATGATTTTTAATAAATCCATGCCGCTGATGCGGGCCGTCATTACGTCGATTATTAACAGCATCGGTTTTTCCTTTTTAATAAGTTGCAATCCCTCGATAACATTATCGGTTAAGATAATATCAAACAACCCGCTTGATAGATTATTGGATAAGTCGGCTCTTTTTCTTAATATCATTATTACTTTATCCATTTCTATACCTCCGTTTTTATTATTATACAATTCTTTCTTTTTATTCTTTTGAATATAAACAATGTTTACAAGCATATAATTTAGCGAAAGAGAGGTATGCCATGCTTGTAATCATTGATCCGGGACACGGCGGCTTTGACCCGGGAGGGGGAAGCAATAATCTTTGGCGGGAAAAAGACATGGTCTTAAAAATATCCCAATATCAAAACAGGCGGTTCCGAGAACTCGGGATTCCCTCGGTAATGACCAGAACGACCGACGAGACGTTAACGCCTCGGGAAAGAGTCAGAAGAATCAATAGTTTAATCGTTCCCGACACGATTACAATATCCAACCATATCAATGTCGGCGGCGGAAAAGGCGGGGAAATAATCCATTCTATCCGCGACGCTCCGACCTTAAGCCGGCTAATCGCGCTTGAAATCGAGAAAACCGGTCAAAACATCCGCAACGTCTACACCCGGATGAACGCTCTCGGCAACGACTATTATTTCGTTATCAGGGAAACGCCGCGCTCGCAGACGATAATCGTGGAATACGGGTTTGCTGACAATCCCGACGACCAACAGCGTATTTTCTATAATTGGCCGGCTTTGGCGGAAGCCGTGGTGCGCGGCGTCGCGGCCTATTTCAATGTCCCATACGCGCTCCCCGCCTTTACCGTCTATACCGCTCGCCCGGGCGACTCCTTATATAAAATCGCGCAAACTTTCTCCACGACCATCGACAGGATCAAAAGAGACAACAACCTGACTTCCGACCAGATCCTCGTCGGGCAGGAACTCTACATCTACCGGCAATGAAGCGTTGGGCAGTATTCGCGGCGCTGGCGCTCGCCGGATGCGCGCTTTACGGCGTCATATCCGACCCTTCCGCTTTTTTTGCCGGCATCGTCGATACCCTTGTCGTTTGGCTCTATAAAGTCTACCCGGCGATTTTCACCTTTTTTATGCTCGCATCGCTTCTAATCAATACGCGCGTTATCGACAGAATCATTTATTACTTAAACCCGGTTCTTAAAAACCTGCGGTTTCCAAACGAGGAATCCCTTCACATCTTTATTTTAAGTATTTTTACCGGCAACCCGGCAAGCGCGGTCATCATCGGCGAAGCGGTAAACAAAAACAAGATTTCCATAAATGACGGCAACGAACTTTTAAAATACGCTTCTTTTTTAAACCCGCTTTTTATTATCTCGTTTTGGATGCCGCACAATATAAAATATGCATTAATCCTTGTTTTCGTTCATATCGCGGGGAATTTTCTTATCGCAATATTTGAGAATAGAGGGAACCCCAAAACCAAGGCATTAAAAAAACCGATTACTTTTTCCTTAAACGAGCTTTTTAACTCGCTTAACAAGATAATCGGAATCCTTTTAATGATCGCCTCCGTAATGACGGCCGCAAACATCATCTATTATTCTTTGAACAATATTTTATCTCTTTTAAACCAATCCTCGGCGGCGACGCATATAATACTTGCCAATATCGAGATATCGGTCGGGTTAAATAATGTCGCTTCCTTGAATCTCCCGAAAAACGCGACTTTGTTAATATTCGCCTTTTTAACGGGCTTTGCCGGCCTCTCAATCCATATGCAGGTCTATAACGTGACAAACGAATATAATTTGCGTTACGCCGTATTTTTCAAATACCGACTGCTTCAGGGCGCGGTGTCAACATTGTTATTAGCGCCGTTTATCGCTCTCTCGTAATTATCGCTTTTTTCTGTAGACAGTAACCTCGTTAATCGCGTAACTGTAGTTTTTAATGACCGAGAACTCTTCCGTTTCTTCGGGCGCGTGATGGCCTTTAAAATAATGACAGACAATGTAGGCGCCTTCGTTAAGCATCGCGTTTTCATTCAAGTAATCGCGCGTTTGCTTGATGACTTTTAACTTGAAAGGCGGATCGAGAAAAACGAGATCAAATCGCAAACCATCGTTTTTTAGTTTTCGCAAGGCGGCCTGATAATCGCACCGTAACAATACGATCCGGTCTTTTTCGTTCAAGTTCCGCGCGTTGATATCAATAATTTTGAGCGCCGCCGGGTTTATCTCGACGATATAACTTTCTTCGGCGCCGCGGCTTAACGCCTCGAAACTCAAAGCGCCGCTTCCGCCGAAGAGATCCAAGACTTTCCCGCCGGAAAAAAACGGACCGATAATATTGAAGACCGATTCCTTCATCCGCGCCAACATCGGTCGCGTGCGCAAGCCCGGAAGCGTCTTTAGTTTTCTTCCCCTGTTGGTTCCGGCAATAATCCTCATTTCCCACCCCGTAAAAAAATTTTAAATTTTTTTGCATAAAAATTGAATTATTGAACCATAATATAGTTGCAAGCGGATAAAGCTTGCAGGAAGAATCCCCTATTCTTCTATCATACTTCTCCTCTCCCTTTCACATATATATCAATTTCAAAAAAATAGAGTTATTTATTAACTCTGTTTTTTCTTTTTAGATGAAGAATCCGTCGTCGTCGTCATTATCGTCAAGGATTTCTTCGATATAATGATAATCGCCCTTTTCTTCATAGTGGATGCGATAATTCACGCCGTTAATCGAGAATTCGGGGTATTGAAAATTCCATTCCTCGAAGGTGCGGTGATGCATGATAATGACATTGCCGATATTGTTTTTTCCCCCTTCCTCCAAAGGGCGAATATAAGTGACAACCCAGCCAACTTGGTTTTTTTCCAAGTAATCGCTGCGTTTTATTTTCTTTCCCGAAAAGTCATAAGCGTATTCCTTTTCGCCCATTTCGTTTTTCCATAATTCTAAGGCTTCTTCTCTATTCTTTGGTAACATGGGAACTCCTTTCGTTAATGCTTATATTTTATCACCATTTGTTATCCCTGACAATATTTATTGAAATTTTTTCGATTTGATTTTTTTATTTCGTTTCACCGGAATATAAATCTCAAAATGATTATGAAGATTCTCAATTTTAACCGCGCCTTTTGGTCCCGCCTCGCCGTCAATGCACCATTGGCTTTCGGAGTCGACCGCGATCGCCAAACGGGAAACGGAGTAATATTTCATCGTCCGTTTGTTACGATAACCAAACAGACCGGAAAGAAAAAGACGGATAATATTAAAAAAGCCTTTGTGCACGCCCTTTTTCACGATCATCACGTCAAAGCGCCCATCGTTTAAAAGCGCCTTGCGATTAAAGGGAAAACCGCCGACGCTCAGTGAATTTAATACAAGTATTAGCGGCGTTTCAAATTCCTCGACCCGGCCGTCGATTTCGACTTTTATTTTATTGATGCGCGGCTTGATAATATCCTTAACGGCGTCAAAGCCATAGGCGAGTTTCCCGAACAGTCTTTTCAATTTCTGTTTCGTGCGGTAACTGATGCTTGTAAAAGTTCCGAGCGCGGCCACATAAATAAAATAGTTGTCGTTGATTCTTCCGACGTCGTGGTAAACCGTATGACCTTCGGCAATGACTTTCAACGCCTTTTTAATGTTCTTAGAGATTTTAAGGTTTCGGGCGATATCGTTTACGGTCCCCGAGGGAATATAACCCAAAACGGGCCGGCGCGGTTGCGAAGAGATCCCGCCGGCGATCAAGTTAAAAGTCCCGTCGCCTCCCGCGAAAATTAACGCGTCGTATTTACCGCAGGCCTCGACCGCTTTGTTATAAGTATCCTCGGCCGACTTTGTTTCATATATATCGACATGAGCGAATTTCTCTTCCAGAACTTTTTTAATGTAATCGCGCTTTTTTTTAATTTTTCCTTTTCCGCTGTTCGGGTTATAAAGAAAAATGCAATTCATAGTTTCCCTCCGCCTTTAGTTAATTATATCCCAAATCAAAATAATTATCAACCGTTTCCCCACTTTTTCCGAGCAATATTTAAAAAGGTCCGCTCGCGCGGACCTTAGTATTTTGTTTTTTCAATCGCTTCGCTAATAAATTGATTTTTATACAAGTTATAATACTCGCCTTTCAATCTCAATAACTCTTGATGCGAGCCTTTTTCAATGACCTTTCCGTCGTCGATAACCAAAATAATATCGGCGTTAATTACCGTCGAAAGGCGATGGGCGACGATAAACGTCGTCCGTCCTTTCATAACTGTGTCAAAAACCTCATGAATGACGACCTCGGTTTTGGTATCGATGGACGAGGTCGCCTCGTCCAGAATCAATATTTTCGGATCGGCAAGCAAAGCGCGGGCGAAACAAACGAGTTGCCTTTGCCCGACCGAAATTTTCGCGCCGCTTGACCCGACGTTGGTGTAATAGCCGTCGGGAAGCTCGCGGACGAACTCGTCGACTTTAACGGCCTTCGCTGCGGCGATTACCTCCTCGTCCGTCGCGTCCAGTTTCCCGTAGCGGATATTATCCATTACCGTGCCGTTAAAGAGGTGCGGCGTTTGGAGGACATATCCTAAATTGGAATGAAGCCAGGCGATTGAACGCTCGCGGTAATCCTTGCCGTCAATTAAAATCTCGCCCGACACCGGCTCGTAGAACCGGCAAATCAAATTCACGATCGTGCTCTTGCCCGAGCCTGTCGCGCCGACAAGCGCGACGGATGTCCCGGCCGGAATCTTCAGGCTAAAATTCTCGAGCACCGTTTCGCCTTCCTTGTATTTGAAGGTAACGTTTTTGAACTCGATATCGCCTTTGATCGATTCCCAGTTCTCCTTTTTCGGAGCGAAAAGGCTGCCGTATTTCTCGATTACCTCTACTTTGTCCGAAATTTCCGGTTCGGTCTCAATAAGGGAGATTAGCCGCTCGGCGGAAGCCTGGGCTTGCTGGAGTTCGGCGAGGATTCGCGCGACTTGCATCACGGGATCAAAAAAATGGGTCGTAAAGGTGAGGAACAGGTAAAGCGTCGCGAAGGAAAAGACGATATCGGGATTAAGGTAAAACCCCGCGCCCACCCGGACGGTAAGACCGGTGGCGATATAACTAATAACCAACACGATCGGGAAAAAGAGCGATGAGAAAATAATCGCCTTAAGCGAATCCCGGCGCATCTTCACGCACAGGGAATCAAACTCGCCGTGTTTTGTCTTTTCCAAAACGAGCGTTTTTGTTGTTTTAATACCCAATATTCCCTCGTTATAGGCGGCGGTGATTTTCGAGTTGGTTTTTCGCGCCTCGCGATAGGCGTAAAGAATTTTCTTCCGGAAAAAAACGCTCACGACAAATAATACCGGAAGCAACGCTGTAATAATCAAAGCCAACTTCCAATTAACGATGTAAAGCGCAACAATTATCGCGAGCATGTAAAGCGAGCCCCACAAAATATCAACGAGACCCCAGGAAAGAATCGTCGACAACCGGCGGGAGTCCGACGTCAGACGCGCCATAATCCATCCCGCGGGGGTTTTGTCATAATAAGCGAAGGGCAGTTCCTGCAGTTTCTTGAAAGCTTCCCCGCGCAGCTCATAACCGACCTCGACCTCAACGTATCCGGCCATCAAGATAAAGCCGGCGATCGTGATCAAATAGCCGATAATGATAAACAAAAACCCGCCGATATAATAAATCTTTTTTGTGAAATCGGGGTTGTCGCTAAAGAAAGTATCGATCGCGTAACTGTTTATAAACGGATACAAGATATCTAACGCCACAAGAAACACGACGAAAAACAACATGAGCAAAACATATCGCTTCTTTTTTAAAACGATTCTTAGGACTTTGCGCCAAATGCTCGTGTCAAATTTCTCGTAACGGTAATCAGTTTCTTCAAAATGTGTCATCCGGCGCCTCCCCTTTCTCCAGTTCCTTTGCGAACTCGCTCTCCAAAGCGCCTTGGATTTCCCATAAATGCTTGTAAAGACCCTCCCGGGCCGCGAGTTCCTGATGCGTGCCGACGGCGGTTACCTCGCCGTTATCCAAAACGATAATCTTATCGGCTTCCTTGGCCGTCGTTATCCGATGCGTAATAATAATCGACGTTAACTCTTTGTTGTTCTCCTTTAAAGCTTTCCTTATTTCCAAGTCGGTGCTTGTGTCCACGGCGCTTAAAGAATCATCAAAAATCAAAACAGGCTTATTCAAAAGCAGCATCCTGGCAATGGCGATTCTTTGTTTCTGACCGCCCGACAACGTCACGCCTTTTTCCCCGACAAGAGTGTTATACCCTTCTTCGAAATTAACGATGTCCTTGTGAATCGCGGCGATTTTCGCGGCGCGGTATACTTGTTCGGAATCAACTTCTTTGGCGGCGATTTTGATGTTCTCAAAAACGCTCGCGGCGTAGAGGAACGGATCCTGCAGGATAATTCCTATATGTTCTCTAATCCATGATTTCTTAATGTCTTTCAACTCGACGCCGTCAATTTTGACGCTTCCCTGATCGTAATCCAAAAGTCGGACAAGAATACCGGCGATCGTCGACTTACCGCTGCCGGTTTTACCGATGACGGCCACCGTTTCCCCCGCCTTGATGGAAAGGTTGATCCCGTTAAGCAAATGCTTGTCGGTGTCGTCGAATTTAAAAGTTACGTTCTCAAACTCGATATTCCCGTTAATGGGCGGTTCCAGCGTCCCGTCGCTAACGTATTCCGTGGGAATGGCAAGAATTTCGTTAACTCGGGAAGCCGCTACCGTAGCTTTTCCAAAATCGCCGATAATCCGGCCAAGGCCGCGAATCGGCCACACGAGCATGCCGATATACATCAGGCAGGCGATAATGTCTCCCGAGGAAATCAGCCCTCTTTCCGCAAGGTATATCGAGTAAACCACGGTCCCGAGATATTGTAACATCGTGAGAGCGTCGGATATGCCCCAATAAGCGGCCATCGCTTTTATTAGCTTGCGATTTTTATCGCGATAAGCGGCGTTCCGCTTTTCGAATTTTTCCACTTCGTGTATCTCGTTATTAAACGCTTTTACGACGCGAACGCCGTTGACATTTTCCTGCAACACGGTCGTCATATCGGCTTCCACTTCCTCAATCTCCTCGAATTTTTTCTTAACGTAAGCGTAATAAAATATCGAGAAGGTTAAGGTCAGCGGCAGCACGATTATCGTGACAAGCATGATGCCGGTGTTTATCCGCGACAACTGATACGCCCCCGCCGCAATCGAAGTGATGATAAATAGCAGTTGCGGGAGCTGGGAGCTTAAGAAACTCTTAACCGTGTCGACGTCGGACGTGCAACGCTGAATCAAGTCGCCGGTATCGGCGTTGTTATGATATTGATATGACAGGCTTTGAATATGAGTGTATAATTTATTCCTCATATCGTAAGCGACATTCTCGGCAAATCTTCCCTTGCTGTAACCGTCAATAAATATGATGATCCCCCGGGCGAGTTGGTATAAAACCAAACTTAACACCACGATTGTCACGGCCGTTAATGGGCTTTCGATTGATTTATAGAATTCAATCAAAAAAGAAGGTAGTGTTGTACTTCCTTCTTTACCGCTCAATATATAATCGACAACATATTTTGTGAACTGGGGAACATACGAATAAGTGAAGGGACTAATTATCGCGCACAAGACGATAACGATTAGTAACGGAACATAGGGTATTGCCCATTTAATAAGATGGATAAACCCCTTTCGCTTCTTCATTTTATTCTCCTATTGTTCTTTATTCTTCAAAACATTGTTCAAAATACTCAGTCAAAAGAACAAACCAATTATAATCGTAGTAACTGGGATCTTTTAAACTGCTGATATGATGAGCAACGCTTCGCGAAGCGTTGTCTCCTTCCCAATATATTAACGTCGGAAAAGATATATTCATATCCGATTCGATTTTTATATTGGTTAATTCCGCGGTTGATAAGGAATTAAGACGGAGATAATATATAGTTTTTACGTTAAACTCTTTTGCTATTTTATTAACTTCATATACAAATTGATTGGCTTCTTCCAGTTCGTTAGAGCCAATATATACTTGAAAAGTTTCACCTCTTTCGATACGTTCCATTAAATCTTGATATTTGATTGATTTGAAAACATGATCCTTGCTGGTTAGACTCTCATATTCCTTCATGATAGCTTTTTTATCCCCGCCCCAGGGTATAGATAATAAAATAACCAGGAGGATGGCAAAGAGACCTAAGCCGATAACGATATAATAAAGCTTCTTGTCATTCACTGTTACATTCTCATTCATCAAGAAAACCTCCTTTTTATTGCCTTAATTATTATAACACAACCATTTTACATATGCAATCTAAAAAAATTATATTGTTTCCAATGCATTTATATTATTTTGTTAATTATCAAAAATTATAACCTGTTTATCCGGTATTTTAACTTCATTTTCCCTATGACAACTAAAAAAAAGAGTGTCAGCGAAAACCGCTAACACTCTTTTTATCCGTTTAATTACGCGAAAACCTTAAGATTGTCCACCAGAATTCTGGCATCATTTCCACCACTTCTCCCGCCTTCGGCATAAAACCTGAAAAGCGAGCCCTCTAGGTCATAAACCGTGAATGTGTTGATATCCAGAGAATCGCCCAATTCTTCCAATATGTCAAGGACGGTTACCCATTCGTCTCCGTCTTTAACCTGTAGTTCACATTTTGTGAAGTATTGTTTAGCGCTGGAATTCCAGAAGTAGCAGTCAAATTCCATTTGTTTTACAACGGTTTCGCCAAAATCAAATTCCGCCCAAGCGGTGCCGTCATATGTTCCGCCTTTTCTCGGAGATATGACGAGCGCTCTAGTCGCTCCTTCTACGGCAGTAGTCGTGTTTGCCGCGATGCGGTGTACATTTACCTCAAAAGCAGAATTGTCAACCAGGTTGTTGAAGGAGTAAGTGTCTTCTTCCGGATAAGACGTACCGCCTCCTGATGCAAAGTCGAACTCATAAAGCAAAGCCGTTTCTACAACGTATTTAACAGTCACGGAAACGATCTTCTCAAGCGTCGCTTCGCCAACTGTTATTGTCGCGGTGAGTTGGACAACGGCGTCTTCCTCAACCGTACCGATATCGCCGTTTTCAACATCGATAAGAGGGCTAGTTGTTGCCCAGGTGATTGTGCCCGCAAACGCTTCGATACTCGTAATCAGTTCAATTTTGCCACCCATCGGATATATTTTTCCGTCATATAAAGACTCGATTTCATCGGCGATCAGTTGCGCGACAACATCATCTCCTAAGGGACGGACGTCCGCTTGACTGACGGTGGAAATCATTAGTTGAGGGGTGCCATTGTATTCTCCCACGGGTATATCAATCCAGTCAACATATTGACCTGCAATCAAGGAATTCATTAACGCTTTTACATCATTGAATTCGGCAATATATTTATCGACGCGAATTTCAACATCAACCGTGCCGTTGGTCACGATAACGGTATAAGCGCTAGTGCCGATGGAAGGTATGGTTTTGATTGCAAAACCTTTTAGGCTGACTAACGAGCCTTGCAGGTCACGCAAATCGGAAAGGTCCACATCATCCTCAAACACGACGGCTTCCGGCAATTCCTGTTCGGTAGCTACAAGTTCTATAGAAGAAATATCACTGATTTGAACCAGACTATAATATACGTCTCGTTTTCCGTTTACCCTGACCAAATTGCCGACAACAAGAATATCCGCATAAGACGAGTTGCTCCCTAAATAGAGATAAATACCCGCGCTTCCGTCTTGGATAAACGCATTATTACCGATAACGGAAGTAACAACTCCTTGAGTATATACATCGGTTCCTACTGACGCATCTCTTACGGCCTGAATGTTAGGTATTACCCCTGCGACTTCTTCGGGATCATAATCAAACTTGAAAACATATTTGCTGCCATCCTTGCGAGTCACAAGAAAAGCATACTCGCCGGCTTCTTTGTATCCTAAATCGCCCGTTTCGTCGGCGACGCCAAACCACAGAACCGTGTCGGTATCGGGAACAAGAGTAACCGGTTCGGCCAGCATTTCGCCGGCTCTCATAATCGCCTTAATGTCCGAGATGCTTTCGGCGTCAAGAAGTTCTCCCGAAACCGTGACTTTAATGTACCAACGGCCGTGATCGGCGTTATAAACAGCCTGGTAATCAACCTCGGCATCAATTAGATCGACGCCAGCGGCTTTTACGATAACTTTAACTTCTTCGGATTCGCCGGTTGTCCCGACAACGGCCGTCAAGGTAACTTCTTTGTCTTCAAACAAATCGGGAGTAATCGTTCCGTCAGAAGCAATTACGTCGGGATTGGAGCTGTTCCATTGCAACGGGGGTAAAACGTCTCCCGCTTCAAGAACCGCGCCATCCAGATCCGGATACATCCGGGCAAGCAACCCGCTTTCAAAAGTAATCACGTCGCCAACGGCAAAACCAGCGCGTAGGTCATAGTTGGGAGAATAGCCAACGATTCCGGGTTTATCTCCGTACGCCGGGGTCCAGAAATATCCGTCTTTGGGAATGGTGACAGTTTGCTCGGCCGTATAAGCGCCAATCGCTTCGATGACATTACCGTCCGCATCAATGACCAAATCTTGATAAGCGGCGTTGTTTATCGCATACGTGTCGCTTAAAAGAATTGTTTTGTCGGCGCCCGACTTGTTAACGTATAACAATCCGATGCTGCTAGCGCCTTTGGGCGGTTTGAAATTCGTTGTTGTCTCGTCAAACAATAATTGCTGACAGACGAAATAAATGTATTTTGTCCCGTCCTTCTCAAAACTCATCGTGTAGTTATTAAAGGGCAACGCATAATAAATTGATATCTCATATCCTTCCGGATCTGCCGGGGCCACGTCGTTTCCATGAATAACGGCGACGGTGCCTTCCGGCGTCAATCCGAAATTAATGCTATGCTCAACCTTAACTTTCGGTAATAGTTTCGACGAAACTACGAAGGTTCTTACCGTTTGCGTCATTCTTACTTCCTTGAGTTCTCCGGTTAAGATATCAAAGACGGTTTCGTCCTCGCCTTCTTTGTAAGCCCAATCATAATCCGTGGTGTTAAGTTTATAGTTAACCAAGATTTGTTCGGGCAACGTCGCCAAGTACTCTTGCAAGTTTTCAAGCTCGTCCAGCATCTCGGCAAGTTCCGTCTCTTTCGCAACCAAATAACCCAAATTCTCGACATATTCTTTTTGCCGCTCGGTTAATTCCTCATACGCCGCTCTCGCTTCCTCGACCGCTTCTTTGTCTTCCAAAGTCAGCTCTTCGGGCAGGGCGAGAATCAACGCGTCAACCGCCTCGGCAAAGGAAATGTCATATATATCGACTTCCCTGAAATCGTAAGTGAAGAAGAAGAAATAAACGCTGTCGTCGGCTCTTACAACCTCAAAAGCATATTCGCCGTTTTCCCTGTAGGAAAAATCCTTATCGGCAAGAGCGACGCCAAACCACATGACCGTATCCGTATCCGGAACGAGAACCTTGGGTTCGGCAAGATATTCTCCCGCTTCTTTGATCGTCTTAATCGATTTAATACTGTTTTCGTCAAGCGGTTCTCCCGGAG
>Ga0208693_1002488_pt1 | contig 12102 bp, 2 predicted proteins | sample AD_UKC071_MetaG_FD_184438 | JGI IMG/M metagenome (GOLD analysis project Ga0208693, IMG submission 184438) | Active sludge microbial communities of municipal wastewater-treating anaerobic digesters from USA - AD_UKC071_MetaG (SPAdes) (version 2) | ecosystem: Engineered > Bioreactor > Anaerobic >... | reverse complement strand
ACCATAAATTGTCAAGTTTTATGAAAAAATTATCAGTTTTATATTGAAATTAACTGATTTATCTAAATATTTATTTAAAATAATATTCAAACTTATCAAACTATTATTAATTTTCATCTGGTTTTTTTAAATCTTTTTAGTATTAACCACCTATTGCTCTTCTACCAATTCCAATTCCACCAATAGAAACACCAGAACCTTTATTTGTATTATCTTTTATGTTATTTATATTTATTCCATTTTTTAGTAATTCTTACTATACTTATTCTAATAATTTTTTGAAATATTTTTCAAATTATTTATCTATTTATTCATTTATATTATCTTGATTCAATGTTTGTTATTATTAACTTTAATTATTAGATTAAATATTATCCAATAATTGTTTTACATTATTATTTAAATTCTCAATCACTGTAAAATCAATTGTCTATTTTTATTGTACTTAGATATTAGATTAAATATCTTTTATTTGTTACATAATTTCATTTATATTTTCAGATATTTACTCTTTAGTACCAATAATATTTTTTTCTATTTCTTTTATGTTAATTTTAGAAATAGATTATTGAATAGTATTTTCAATTGGAGTAAAGTCTATTGTCTGTTTTTACTATGATTGAACAGAAGATTAAATGTCCGTTATTTGTTACATAACTTGATAGAATAGTTAGTCTATTTTGTTAGATAATTATTGTATATTACTAATTAATATACTGATATTATTTTCTAATGATCTAATTTTAAGTGTGTAGTTTTATTATGTAGAATCAAATATTTGTTTTTGAATTATCGAATAAATATCATTCAATTATTGTGTGACTTGTTAAAATATTTAGTTTACATTATTTATTAACTGTTCTATATTATTATTTAATACATCTATATTTTTTTCTAAAGGTTTAATTTCAGATGTAATATTCTAAATGGTATTTTCAATTGGTGTAAAATCGATTGTCTGTTTTTACTATGATTGAACAGTAGATTACACGTCTGTTATTTGTTATACAATTTATTAAAACATTTAATCTACTTTACCTGTTAATTATTCTATATTATTATTTAATATGTTTATATCTTTTTCTAATGGTTTAATTTACTTTTCAATTGAAGACTTTATATCATCTTATAATTTATCTTATAATTCGTCTTATAAATCTGTATAATCTGGTTCATCTATTAAATTATTAAGTTCTTTTAATATATCAGACTTCATAATATCATTAATAACATCACGTAATTTATTTTCTATTTCTTTACTATTTATACTCGAAACAATTTAATTAATAAAATCAGATTGTGATTCATATTTTTTATTTAATTAATTTTGTTGTTTATTTATATCTTTAAATTAATCCTAAACCTTATCAGAAAATTATTACATTGATTTCTGTAATGATTTTTCTACATTATCAATTTGTTCTTTAATATTTTAAAATTGAGATTAAACAGATTCTTTAAATACAGTCAATTCATCTGTAGGTTTTCCACCAATATTAATTTCCTGTTTTTGTGTTGTAACAGTGTTTGTTTGCTAATCGACAGTTTATTTATTAATAGTAATTGTACGTTTTTATACTTATTATTGTTGTTAAGAATTATCTTATTTTTATCTTTATGTTTATTATGTTTTCTTTGTTGTATCAATTATAAATGGATTTTTATTTGGTGGATTCTTTTTAGTTTACATATAATCACCTCACAGATTACACACAGTTCAAAATGAATCAACTTGTAAATATCTTTACATATATATTCTTGTTAAATTTTGTTGTATTAAATACTTTACTTTTTAAATATTTTCACGTGTTTTAAGTGTTAATATGTCTTATCTTTCTATTTTTTCTTATATTTCTGTTTCTTATTGTATATCAGGTGAAACATACTATTTAGTATAAAAATGTAAAACAGGGATAGTAATACTTGAAGGTTTTTATTCTTAGTATTTCGATACTACATTAGTAATGGTTGGTCTGATTTCTTGTACATTTGGTGTATTTTAATTAATTTTTTCAAATACAAGTTATGAAGGTTCTTGAAATTTTGTTTGTACTAATTATATTAAAGTCTAATCTAATGATTTCTATTCTTTTTATTAATTTTATAGTTTTGATTAAATTTTTTATACAAATTATCTTTGTAATGTTTCTGAATATATTTTCATTTTAGATACAATTGTCTTATCAAATTAAGTTATTTAAATATCTTAATTCTAAGTTTGAAACAATTCAGGTAACTTTGTTAATTAATCATAAAACGTCACATATAAGTTTTAATTTTATTCTACAACACTTTAAAATAATGAAGGTATTATTTGTGTTTATATATTTTATAAATTTTGTGGAGTAATTGAAGTAAATAATTTATCTAAAAATACTGGTATAGATTATGAAATAGTATTAACTACACCATCAGGTAAAAATAATAGTTTAATTTAACCAATCACTTAATTTCTAAGTTCATCAAAAAATTACTATTCATCCTTTGATGTATCTTATTTTGTATCTTTTTTAGATGTATCGTTAAACAATACTTTGATTAATTCAGTAATCTAATCAAATGTAGAATAGACAATTGAATTAACAAATGACAATATAAATTTATTATTTTCATTGTTACTTTTATCATTGTTTAGATATATAGGTTTTTACTTTATTTCTTATTATATTTGATTAATTAAATTAGGTACAATATTTTATTAAACAACAATAAAGTTTTAAGTTTTTTTGAATATTGTTGGTAATTACTACGATAGTTTCTATTAAACTTGTTTTGTTTGTTCATAATTATTTGTTTATTTCAATTATTATTTTATTTAAGGACTATTTTCTATTTATACTAATATTTGAGGACTAAACAATACTTTCAGTTATATTTTTACTTAAAATACTTACATAGTTGGGATAATATTCTTTACAATTTCTAATTATTTTTCTTATGGTATTTGTTAATAAGAGAAATTTTGAACTATTTTTATTATAAAATTATTTGTACTTGAAATTATTTCACTGAATATTGGTTACATTTAATACATTAAATATGTAACAAATTATGATATTACCATAGTTATTGGATTTAACATTCCACTTAACTATGATTGTTGATTAGTATTTTAAAGTTAGAAAACCGATGATTATAAATTAAATATAAATTCAACACTACTTTAAAGAACTTTACCAAGTTATTCTACCTTTTATTGTTCATCTAATAATTCATCAACAGAATTTTCACCAATTACATCTGTTATAAAAAATTGAATCTAAGGTGTCTATTAATATACAAGTTGTATTGATAATATTTAAATTATTCCACCTATTTACTTAATAAACATATTTAACATTTACTGAACAAACTGTAATATATTATTACCTGAAATTTCAGATTTATCATTTGATAATTACAATGATTATTATATAATTTCCATTGTTAATTCTATAGATTTTTATAAAATCTCTTAGATGGTTTTCATTGTATTTTCGTCTTTTTATTTAATAATATCTTAGAAATTAATTTTATTAATTACTTATAAAAACAGATCATTTGTCTGTAACATTACAAACACACCAAATTAATTTTATTATGTAAATACTGTATTTTATATATTGTCTATATCGGTTTATTTTTATTCTTTAGATTATTATATTTACATTTTATTTTGGTATTATTTATTATACTACTACATATAATCAAATATACTTTGAACTGGTTAAATTAATAATTTAGAAATAACATCATTAATTTATTAAGACTTAAAATATTTATCAAATACATTATTATAATTTACAATAAAAAGTTATGATTATTATTACATAATCATTAATGGTTAACTAAATGACTAAACATATTATGAATATTGAATTAATTCCATATATTATGATTTTTGTATATTACTTATATCTACGGTATTTTAATTTGTTTTTTCAATAACTGAAAATTATGAATTAACCGTTATCTATATTTATTAATTTTATAATAAATTTAAAATTGTTTTAACTATACTTTACTAATAATTTTATGTTAAATCGGATATTTTATTTTATTGTTCATCAATATTTTTACCGAAATTGTTTAAAAAGTAACCCACAATTTATTAGAACATTTATACAATATATGAGTATTGAAATCCTTAAACGAATTATTATGTAGTATAAGTAAATATATTAGTTATATCCAAATTTTATTAAATAACTTTATCAAGACTTTCAAATGTTTTGTTATTTATTATATTATTCCATGTATTTCCTATAAAATACATAAATATCGTTTATGTATTTATACTAACATATTATAATAACATATCTTCAAATAATGTAGATAATTTTTTAAACATATCTTATTATAGTTTTTAGTATTAACTTTCAAGATTTTAGAATATATTTTCTACAATTTTAATATAATTATGATACAATAAAATAGGAATAACAACATTGAGATATTTAAATAATGACAATAATATCTAATCAAAAATATATCGATAATTAAAATGTTATACAAGTTTATTTTGTTGTGTATATTCTTCAAAGAGACTTTAAACATAAGTAGATTATAACATTGAAAAAGATTTAATTACTTTTTCGTTTCCAAAAATATCGTAACGTTCAATTTGTATATTCTATTCTTGTTCTACTTTCTAAGATGAAAATTTTTGTTACAATAAAATACCAACAATAGGATTAAGTAAATACAACAATTAAATTGTTTATAATACAATAGGATTCTTATTTTTTTCTATAACAATTGTTTCTTTTAAGTAACTTGACACAACATCAATAACATATTTTTATATTTGATTATAAATATTTATATAGACATCAGGTTACTATTTTTAAATGTATTACTAAATTATATCCGAAGTTTGGATAAATTAATAAATAGTATCTAATTGATTACTCAAATAAACTTAATTTATTTATTATTTAATGACAATAGAGGTAATATCATCAATATTACCTTTTTATGTTTATATTTATTTTAGTTCTTTCTAAAATGTACTTAACATTTTTCTATTATTTATCAATTCAAACTTTTATGGTAATGAATACAATTAATCAAGTTTACTTAAATCAGTAATTTACTGTTCTTATATTACTTATTAAATAGAAATATATTAATTAATAGTAATTTAATCACTTATTTATACACTATTATTTTTTTAGTATTTATCAAATAACTACATATAATTATCTATATACTCTTATAATTGTTTGGATACGAAACCACCTTCAAGAAATTTTGTTAAATAAAAGTTATTTTATAATTTAATTATTTCATCTTATGAAAATCCACCAAATATTTTTTGTAATTGTTATTGTTAATTTGATTATATATTTTTATCTTTACTTGTTTATAGTGATTACAAAGACTACAAAGTTTAATCAAGTTAAGTTGTACTAATGTCTTAACTAACGTTCAAAAGTTAGTTCCATTAAATTTTAGGTAGATATAAAGGAGAATATGTGTTTGGAAAATCTTATGTACTCTAAATATTTTAGATAACGATATTTTTGTTTTTTGATGTAAAATCCTTATAAAATTAAGAATTTTTAAACAAACCAAACAATTACTATTCATATTCGAATATTGTTTTATATTCTTTTTTTGGTTATTTTGAAACATCAATATTATTTTATAAAGTATCTAATACATAATAATACTATTGTTAAAACAATTTATCTTATATTTCAATAAGGAATATTTTTTATACGATATTTTATTGATTTGTATCATATCCAAATTGTTGTTTCAAATCTTGTATAACAAATAATTCACCGTTCTTATCTTTAATTTTAACAAAATTATTTGTTATAAATTAATTATGTTATTCAATTAAATTATTTAACTATTCTTTTTATAATTAATCTGGTGTAATATATGTTGTACTTTTATGTTATTAATAAAATTTATTTAATTATTCATCTTTTACCTAATTAAAATACTAATAAGATAAATAATATAATGGATTTGAACTAATTAAATATTGTTGTTCTGGTGTTAATGGTTGTGTTTGTCCTGGTTTTTATTATGTCATTGTTGATATACGTTCAACAGAAATTGTACCTTATTATTTATTAATTTTGTCTATAAAACCATTGTAAAATTTAATAAAAGAATCTTGGTATTTTGAAAAGTTTTATAAATCAATATAATCATATTATGTTTATTAATTATAATTTTATCTAAAAAACTATGGTTATGATTCAGATTATTTTTTATTTAACAATGGTAATAATTTAATTAAGTTTGTATTACCAGTTTCGTTTATATGTTCAGACACAAACATTAACAAATAATTGAGTACATTATCACGATATTATTGTCTTTCAGAACCACCGTTATATTATTCGATTATTTACTATATTCTATGTTGAATAGGTAAATTTGTATCAGAATAATAACTACTTCCAAATGAATCATGGTATCTTATTTATAAATACTACACACCATATAATGTTTGTACTTCGATATTATTAAGTGGATTATCAATCATTATTTATTTCCATTAGTCAACATCTTTTGTATTATCTGGATATAGTAATGTTGGTTATGTACCTTCAAATAATGTAATAGGTCTTTACTATTATTATTATTCAAAATATTTATTTAATGACTTTTACTTCGATTATCTTTATATAATATCTGGTTAAGTAAGATCAGGTTTTACCTGCATAAGTCCAAGTTCACCGACACTACCTTCTTAATAAGGATTAAATCTACTTTCATTATACATAACTTATAATATTAATAGTGGATTTATATATTATTGTTGTTTACCTGTTATTTCATTTGAAAATCTAACTTATTATTTCCATACACGTGATTACAAACTTTTTTGATAAATTTATTTATCTTTATCATTCATACCTTTTACATATTACATATAATTAGTTAACCATTAAGGTGGATTATTTTCATTAAATTAACCTGAATTTTTCCATATTAGATTATTATAGTTATAATTTACATAATATTTTTGGTTGATTAAATCATAATATTCTTTTGTTTTTTAATCTTTAATTTTTTATGATAAGTCTATATCTTTTTATGTTTATTATGATTCTTAAAAAGTAAGTTATTTACCGTATGTATACATTAAATATTATTAAAGTTATTACTATTGTTATACCTAATTCAATTATTCATATTATTTACCACTATTAATATTAACCAAAATAGAAAGTATATTATTATTTTAGTTATTATTTTAACCATATTAATATTAAATATCTTTTTCATTTACAATATTTAATATTCTGTCATTATCAACAATATAATGAAATGATTGATTATTTTTTAATTTACTTAAATATTCATAGATATCATATTATGTACTAAATTTTTAATCTTTTCCAAACAATGTTTATGTATCAAAAAGTTATATTTTTGATATTTCACGTTATTAACTTGATTATTTATATTTCTTAGAATCTTATAATAATTTTTGTTCAATAATAAGTCTAATTGGATATGATATTTGTTCAAGAATTTTAGATGGTTATAAACCTTGATTTCCCTCTGTCACAATCTGTTAAAATGTTTTATTTTTTAGAAAGTTTGTTTGTTTTACTAATGTAGAAAATAAAGATTAAACATCTGTATACTTTCCTTGTTATTATTCAGTAAGTTTTGTTTTCCTATATGTTTTTTCTTGTTCAATAACATCTTTTGTTTGTTGTGTAATTAAATAAGGTAAATTTTGTATACTTTATTTAGATTCTTGTTAGAAAATTTACTCAATATTTGGTTATAATATTTGTTATTGTTGTTGTTAAGATTTGGATGTAGTATCAACTGACTGTCCTGTTTCACCAAAATATTGTACAGATACACTGAAAGGAATAGTTTTTTATTACTACTTTTGTTATTGTTCAACATTTTAAGTTAATTGTGGTTTTTAATATGTTGTTTATATAAATTGTTGTGGTTGTTATTTTGTTGTTTATAGTGGTTATATAGTTTTACTTTAAACTTGTTCATATAACTTTTGTACTTGTGGTATTTTTTCTACTTATTACATCTAAACTTTCTATGGTTAAATATTAGGTTGTACTGTTTATTATTGTTATTATTGTTATTATTCTAATTTACTTTGAATTTCCTAATATATTTAATCAGAAAATACGTTTGAAGGAATACCTATTTAACTTAATTAGTTTTGTATACTATCAATATTTTAAGACCAATTTAATGTTTAATCAATTTCTTCAAAAATCATTGATTTTGTACTTTGTAAAACATTTTCAAATTCTTATTCGTTAAATGGTTAGTATTTATAATATTCGTTATTTTAATTATATTTCGGTTGTTGTTAGTACCAGGGAATACCTTAATCTTTTTAATAAGTATTATATTATTAATTTATAGTTGGTTGGTTCTCTAATTTTTATTTATTATTTAATTCTTTTTATGATATATTATATTATCCTTATAATGTATCTACTCCACTATAATCTGGTTTTATTGATTTAAATGGTTGAACATCTTTAACATACGTGTTAATATTTGTATCATCTTTTAATTAACCATATGTATTAGAATATTATATAAAATAAAATACTTAATCTTGTTTTTCTTATATTTTTTTTCTATCTTAATCAGGAAGTGTCATCTCTATTTATAATGTTTTCTAAATTTATCCATTATATTAATTAGATATATTATCAAAATTATTCTTAATATTTTCATCATCAAAATCTTATATTTATATATTATTTTATGTTAAATCTTAAACTTATGTTTCATTTTATTATTACAAACTTTGTTAAATTTTATTATCATCATTAGTTATACCAACAGTATTCAAAACTTGAATACTTTAGTATACTCCTGTTTGTTCTTATTCTTTATCTGATTAATTACCAAAAAGAAGTAATCCTATAAATTATCCTAAGAAATCTATGATAGAAAATCTAAATGAACCAAAAACAATATTTTTACCCGATGGATTTTACTATTATTTTTTAGGATCGAAATAATCATATAAACTATTTTTTTGATCTTTGAACTTTGACTGTATTTATCCTGATTTTATTTAAGAATAATTATACAATACAAATTATCCTTAAATTTAACCTAACACTTATCCACCAAATTTAAATATTGGTTATTAAATTTATCCGAAGAATTAACCAAATATACCACCTGTTACTTATTATTATATAGGATTTGATACAATTTTTTCAACAATATCCGTTTTATTCATAAGTAATTATATTATTTATGTACTTTATATTAGAACTAATGATTTTACTAATATACTATTTTTTCTTAACTTATTTTCGTTTTTGATATATTCAGATTAATCTTTTTTGAAAATATTGTTTAAACTTTTTTGTAACTTTTCATCAGTCAAAAATTAATGTAACTAAGATTTAGGTTAGAAAATGTTCTTTGATATATTTTATTAAACGTTTAATTAATTATTTATAGTATTAGGTTTAATGTTTTTTGTAATATCTGTAAATTATGTAAATGTATTTTTGAATAAATTACTGAATTACTAATTAATATTATCTATTTTAATTTGTTTAAATTACGATTATTAATCAAGACCAAATGGTGAATATTTTTTCTATTCACCTTTTTGTTTTTATTAATTATTAAATTATTAATTTTGTTTTACATTATTATTTTGTTCATTTTTTGGTATTCGATAATCTATTTTCATCGATGTTGTGGACACATATAATATATGTCCTTAAACACCTCCGTATCAACAAGTATCAACATAATTAAATTTCATCTTGATTTTCACGTTCAACAAATTCAATATTAAATTTATTATTTAAAATATTTAGTACATATTTACCTAAAACGGGGTCAAAACTAATAGTAAATGAAAGAAGTTCAATTTAATTTATAGTATTATCTTATAATTTTAGGAAATATGGTAAATTTTGTATATTCAAATTGAAATTTTATATTTGTTACTTATATATTTAGTCATTTATATTACTTTTTGAAAACAGACATCGTTATAAATGATGGTCTCTATCTTAAACATCGGAATGTGTAAATAAGTTATATTGAAAAACATCATCACTATTCTATCTAATTACTGATATTAATTATATTGGTTAAATATGAGGTTACAAATTATTTATTAAATATGTAAAGTTAATATCATTTAAAAATTAATTAAATTAATTAACCATATACTCGTTATCAATGTTTTGTTCTTATTCTTAGTGTAATTCATTTACTATAAACTTTATATTTGTACTTAATATGTCATTTATTTCAGATTATTAACTAATTAAAACATATCTTTGTTGTGTAGAAGGATATTCATATTCTTCAATTGATTTTTGTAAAAGTGATTATTATATATCAATAACATAGAAAAATAATTACAATTTAAATTGTTTGTTGTATATATACTCATATTATTATTATGTACTTTTTCTATTCAATTGAAATAAAGATGAAAATGATATTTTATACTATGATAATATTTTATTTTATATTTAAAATACATTTTCGTTAATAATAAAAGATTGAATATATTCTTATACTTGTTCTATTTATTAATCGTTAATTATATTAATATCAAAAAATGTTTTAATATTTTCTGTTTTTAATTTTCCACTATCAATATAATACTTCTAAAGAATTTTTATATAGTCAAACGTCTGTAGTTCTGTTATCTCATCTGTAGGTAAATTTTAATACAAATGTTCAAATTAAGTTGTTAGTTATAATTATTTATAATTAGAATAACAACTTTTCATTTAAAAGAATTATTACAATATAGTTTCGTTCTAAAGTTAATTTGATTGATTTAATTGATCCATTTTATCAAGAATATAATATAATGATTATTAATCTTACCTATTTTATGGATCAATTGAATTAAAATCAAAATAATATAGTTTATCAAACAATTTGAATTACTGTCCATATATTTAATAATTAAATTGTTATAAAAGATAATTCAAATTAGTTTGAATTTCAAATTTAAGTTAATCAAAATCTATATCATCAAAATATTCTGTATCAGAATATAATAAATAATTAAAAACTAATTTAATAAAATAATCTAATAACACTTAAATCTCATATTTTCTTTGTTTCTACTATTCTATAATATATTATTATATATTGTATGTTTGAAAATCATTTATTAATGTGTCAAGATTCTTTACGTATTAAATTTAGTTCTCGATAAGTATTGTATCTTGTGTACTAAATTGTATATTTGTGTTATTTCGTATATTATAATTATTTAATAATTATTTTTACGTGTTAAATTCATTTTCAATATATTTGTATGTTTCTGTACTTTCCTAAAAGAATATTTCCTTAAACACAGAAGGAATGTTGTATCCACTATAATTATCAATATATTATTTCAACTAATTAACGTTATCAATGAAAATATTATATTAAACTACAATTAATTTCAACATTAAACCATAGTCAAATCTAAATAATTCAGATTTATTAATTCTATATGTAATAACGTTATATTATGTCTAATTCTTAAATGAAGGTATATCTAATTCATTTGATTAATCATTTTAACTTGTTTACGGTATATAAACATTTCCTAATATAATATAAAATTCTTATGGTATATAGAAATTGATTACAACATTATCAGAATCATCTTCATTAATTGTATATTCAACATACTTTAAAGAAATTAAAGGACTAAATCTTTAAAACATAGTATTGATTTATTATAAATTAAAATATTAAAAATTATTTTAATCTTATTATCTTATAATCATTTATTCGTCAAAATTGTAGTTTTTTATTGACTGATATTATTCTATCTATTGTAAATTTTCCGTTATATAATGTGAAAAAACAGTCACATTTTGTTCATATTGTAATTGTAAATCAAATTACATTTAATCAAAATAAAAACTTCTAACAGGATTATATTATATACTATCAAACGTCATTCCTCTTGTTTCTATTACTTTATTGATTATTGAATGAGATTACATTCAATTCACCTCCAAATAAAAACAAAACACAAGTTAATCAACCATTAGGTACATTAACATTAACTATATTATTAAGTTGTAGTATTTTAGAAAGATGAAATTAATTATATTTTCCAATTTATAAAAATCTATTCAGACCGTTAAATTGGTC
>Ga0208693_1002478_pt1 | contig 12135 bp, 10 predicted proteins | sample AD_UKC071_MetaG_FD_184438 | JGI IMG/M metagenome (GOLD analysis project Ga0208693, IMG submission 184438) | Active sludge microbial communities of municipal wastewater-treating anaerobic digesters from USA - AD_UKC071_MetaG (SPAdes) (version 2) | ecosystem: Engineered > Bioreactor > Anaerobic >... | reverse complement strand
AAATGGCCTATGGAACCTGAAGATACACAAAAATACTACTTTACTGTGAGAGATTCAGAAAAGTTTAAGTCTAATCTAAATGAAAAAACTATGCCGAACTTTTACGGGGTAATCAGAGATTCATTGACAAAGTCTGGATATAGTGAAAAAGATATCGGATATTTAGCAATTCTTCATTTTAAAAGATCTGCTCATAAAGCCGTATTAGAAGAATTAGGGTTAAATGAAAATCAAACAACTTACTTAGAAGATTATGGTCATCTTGGTCAAAACGATCAAATTTTATCGATGAAATTAGCTCTGAAAGAAGGAAAGCTGAAAGATGGAGATATAGCAGTTTTGGTAGGAGCAGGATTGGGATTCGTTTGGGCAGCTACTACAGTAAAATGGGGAAAAATTGAGAGTTGATAAATAAGTATAAAAAGGAGGATTTCAGATGGATAGATTGAAAGATAAAGTATGTGTTGTCACAGGGGGAGCAAGAGGGATTGGAAAAAGCATAGTTGAAAAATTTTCTAAAGAAGGTGCAAAAGTAGTTTTTGCTCTAGATATGAACGAAGAGTTATTACATCAACTGGAACAAGGACATAATGGAAATGTCATTAGAGGTTATTTACTTGACGTCACTAATAGGGAAGGAATTCAAAAATTCGTAGAAGAGGTAAAAGAAGAATTTGGAAGGATAGATGTTCTGGTAAACAATGCAGGTATAACAAGAGATGCCTTGCTTCAAAAAATGACAGAAGACGACTGGGATAAAGTTATAAATATTAATTTAAAAGGTGTTTTTAACATGACTCAATTTGTCTCAACTTTAATGTTAGAAAATGGGAAGGGCAGTATTATCAATATTTCTTCTATAGTGGCCGAAAGAGGTAATGTTGGACAAACGAATTATGCAGCTTCAAAAGGTGGAGTAATATCCATGACCTTCACTTGGGCAAAGGAATTAGCTAGAAAAGGAGCTAACATACGCGTTAATGCCATAGCACCAGGTTTTATAAAAACACCGATGACAGAAGCAATACCCGAAAAAGTGATGCAGAACATTCTAGCGCAAATAACCTTGAAGCGAATGGGGGAGCCTGAAGAAGTTGCCAACGCTGTTTTATTTCTAGCTTCGGATGAATCTTCTTATATTACAGGGCATGTTTTAGATGTAAATGGGGGAACAATTCTCTAATTCTTATGAAGGAAGGTGGTTTTAAAAATGTGGAAAGAAAAGTACAAGCAAAAGCTAATGTCGATCGAAGAAGCAATTTCATCTCTACCAAAACGATGTACAGTTATTGTTAGCATGGCTGCTGCAGAAGCTCGAGGATTTTTAAGTAATATTCACAAGTTCAAAGATCATTTTGAAAAAATAAAAGTTGTAACTTGTTTAGATATGGGATATTATGATTTCTTCCTACATAAAGATTATGAAGATGTTTTCCAAATGCATACATGGTTTTTTTCTGATTCTACAAGAAAGTCTAAATATCATGAGAACTTGAACATTTTAGATTTCATTCCTAACAACCTTCATATGGCTGGACTGGATAAAGTTACGGCTGAGAAGGAAGAAGGAAACACAATAGTATTTTGGGGTTCGTGTACCCCTATGATTGAGAAAACAGGTTATTTCAATTTGGGAATTTCAAATGTTTATGAAAAAGACATTGCAGAAAATGCAGATATTGTAGTTATGGAAGTTAACCAAAAGATGCCTTTTGTTCATGGAGATACCGAATGGCACATAAACAATGTGAACATTATAGTTGAGTCCGATTGGGATATCCCAGAACTAGCTATTTCAGAACCCAAAGAAGAAGAAAAGAGAATCGCTGAATACATAGCAGATATGATTCCAAATGGTTCTACGATACAAATAGGTATTGGAGGAATTCCAAATGCCGTTGCAAGATTGCTTGAAGACAAAAAAGACCTCGGCGTTCACACTGAAATGCTCACAGAATCGATGATAGATCTGTTTGAAAAAGGCGTTATTACAAATATGAAAAAATCTCTTTGGAGAGGTAAATTTGTAATAGCTTTTGCCCTAGGAACGCAAAGAATGTACGACTTTATTAATCACAATCCTGGTATTTTAGAGTTAAGAGGAAAATACGTGAATGATCCTTATGTTGTTGGTCTGAATGACAATATGGTAAGTCTAAATACAGCAATTTCTGTTGATCTTACTGGTCAAGTTGTTTCTGAAGCTATCGGAACACAACAGTACTCAGGGCCTGGAGGTCAGTTAGATACTCATAGAGGGGCTATAAGAAGCAAAAATGGTAAAGGAATAATTGCGTTAAGATCTACTGCTAAAAAGGGAACTGTATCGACCATTGTTCCTATGTTGGACCCAGGAGCTCCAGTTACGGTTCCAAGACATGATTTAGATTACGTAGTTACAGAATGGGGCATAGTTCATCTTCGAGGAAGAAGTGCTGGAGAAAGAGCAAAACAACTAATTTCAATTGCTCATCCAAATTTCAGAAAAGAATTAGAAGAAAAAGCTAAAGAAATGAGGTTAATATAAAAAGTCTCAGGAGGTATAACATGGGGAAAATATATATTATTTCTGCAAAAAGAACAGCTATTGGATCTTTTGGAGGAACCCTGAAAGATATACCAGCTGTAAAGTTGGGGGCTGAAGTTACAAAAAAAGTTTTAGAAGAAGCCAAGGTATCACCAGAAAATGTTGATGAAGTTATCGTTGGGAATGTTTTGATGGCTGGTCATGGAATGGGCCCTGGAAGACAGGTTTCTATATATGCAGGCATACCAAATGAGAAACCTGGTTATGTAGTAAATATGTTGTGTGGAAGCGGGATGAAAAGTATAATGATCGGTGCATCGGATATTAGAGTAGGTGACGCAGATATAGTTGTAGCGGCTGGCATTGAAAGCATGTCTACTTCTCCATATCTTTTACCTTACACATCAAGATTTGGGAGCAAATTTGGTCACCTTGAAATACTAGATCACATGATATTAGATGGTCTTACTGATGTTTTCAATAATTATCATATGGGAGTAACCGCAGAAAATATAGCCAAAAAATACAATATCAGTCGAGAAGAACAAGATGAATTTGCCTTCAATAGTCAAATGAGAGCTAAAGCAGCGATTGAATCAGGTAAGTTCAAAGATGAAATTGTTCCAATTGAAATAAAAATGAAAAAAGAAACCATTATTTTTCTGCAGGATGAATATCCCAGATTCGATACAAGTTTGGAAAAACTTTTCAAACTAAAGCCATCTTTTGTGGAAAATGGAACAGTTACTGCAGGAAATGCTTCTGGTATAAATGATGGAGCCAGTGCAGTACTACTTGCTTCTGAACAGGCTGTTGAAAAATATGGTTTAAAACCTATTGCAGAGATAATAGGTTACAGCCAGGCTGGAGTTGAGCCTGCATATATGGGGTTAGGTCCAGTTCCTGCTATTAAAGAACTTTTAGGTAAAGTCAAAATGAGCATAGAAAATATAGGCCTTATAGAACTTAACGAAGCGTTCGCAGCTCAATCACTTGGAGTACTGAGAGATCTAGAAAACATCTATGGAAAAACTAAAGAGTGGTTTATTCAAAGAACTAATGTGAATGGTGGAGCAATCGCTCTAGGTCACCCCATTGGAGCATCCGGAAACAGAATCGTTGTTACATTGCTTCATGAAATGAAGAAGAGAAATATTGAGTTTGGCTTAGCTTCTTTGTGTATTGGTGGTGGAATGGGAACAGCTATGGTCATTAGAAACATTTAAATCCATAACAAGGAGGTTGATAATTTCTTTAAAAGTATTTAGTTTCAAATAACGAAGTTTGATTTTTGCTTAATAAACAGGAGGTGGAACTCATGAAACGAATATTTTTAGTAATGATGAGTTTATTGATGGTGTTTTCGTTTGCACTAGCTGCAGAAAAGCCTATAAAGATCGGGGCGGTTAATCCCTTAGGAGACATTACCGGAGATCAAGCTACAAAAGCTATGAAATTAGCTGTAAAAGAGATTAACGATGCAGGAGGAGTATTAGGTAGGCCCATAGAACTCATAGTGATAGACGATGAGATGAATCCAGCAAAAGGAGCTGCTGCTATTGAAAGACTAGCAACAGTAGAAAACGTCGATTTTTTTGTTGGTGGCATGGGCAGTGGGGTTCATCTTGCTCAGGTACCAATCTTGAAAAAATATCAAAAAATTACTGTTTGGATTGGCGCTGCATCTCATCAAGCAGAAATAGCTATGGGGCCCGACGCTGATTGGTATTTTCATCTACATCCATGGGATTATCAACAAGGTGAAGGTTATGGTGTAGGTTGGACAGAAATCGTACATGCTTATCCTGAAGTTAAAATAGAAAAAGTCTTTCTAGCTTATGAAGAAGGAGCTTTTGGGACAGATTCTTACACTTCTTACATCGATTTATATGAAGAAGCAAAAAGAGGAGAAGGTTCTTGGAAAGAAGTGTTAAAAGAATTTAAAGGGGCATCTTTTAAGAGTGCAGCACTTGGTGGGGGAGATTATAGGGCAATGCTAAACCAAGCAAAATCTTTTAATCCAGATCTTTTTATATGGGCTGGATATGATGCAGATGCAATTCCTATAGTTGCTCAAGCTAGAGAAGTTAATTTTCAACCCCCCCTATTTGTTGGTGCACCTCCAGGATGGCCAGCAGATTTTGGGAAAAATCCACTTTCGAACAACGTTATTTTGTATGGTATGTGGGCACCAACTCTAAATGAAGTGAGTGCAGTAGCAAAACACTTTTATGACTCTTATGTAGAAATGTGGAAAGAAGAGCCTGCAACATATTTCGCACCTTTAGGATATACGAATATTTATTTCTTGGTAGAGGGTATTAAAAAAGCAGGATCATTGGATAAAAATGCTATTATTGAGGCTTTAAGAACCATAGAGTATGAATCTCCTCTTGGAGAGGTATTAAAGATAGAACCAAGCAGAATTATTAAAAATCAAGGGTTCAAGTATCAAAAAATATTACAGTGGCAAAATGGGAAGCAAGAAGTAATATGGCCCTTGGATCTAGCTACAACTCAACTAGTGTATCCTTTTAAATTTGGAAAATAAATTATATTCTGAACAATTGAATTAGTAAGGATGGAGGCTGGATAATTGATCCAGCCCCATTCCATATCAGATAACTTATATTAGCTATCAAGGTGGTGTTGAACTTGGAAAAAACTAATAAAAGTTTAAAGAAGACCCTAATTGCTTTTATCATCTTTTTAATTATTGTAGGGATTTGGAAACCTCTAGCTTTGGTTTATGGGATACAAAGAGGTGGTTTGTATTCTCTGATAGGTTTACCTTTAGCTTTAATACTGGGAATTGTAGGCATTTTAAATTTAGCTCATGGAGATTTTTTGACTTTAGGTTTGTATATTGGATATATATTCTATAGTTCTTGGTCAATTGATCCGATTATTTCTATGATTCCTCTTTTTTTTATACTGTTTGGTTTAGGAACAGTTCTTTATTCAATTTTAATTAAAAATGTATTAAAAGCGGGCCATTTAAATCAATTATTGCTAACTTTTGGTATATCGATGATTATAATTGAATTGATTAAAATTATATGGACAACCAGACCTAGAAGTGTTTATACTTCATACGCATCTTCTTCTGTAACCCTAGGAAACATGTCTATTGGTATGTACGAATTTATATATCCGGCAATGGCGATAGCTGTTCTTGTTATTTTACAATTTTTTTTGAAAAAAACAAGATTAGGCCAAGCAGCTTCTGCAGTTGGACAAAATCCGAAAGGTGCTGAAATAGTCGGAATTAATACAAATGTAGTTTATCTTGTAGTTTTTAGTATAGCATTTGGAATTATTGGGATTTCTGCAGCTGTTATGTTGCCACGAACCGCTATATTTCCTTTATCGGGTAATTCTTATACTTTAAAATCTTTTGCTCTAGCTGCTATGGCTGGATTGGGAAACTTGAATGGTATCCTGATAGGAGGGATAACTTTAGGAATTGCTGAAGCAATTGTGCAGTCTATACCAGGATATGAGGGATGGTCAGATGTAGTATTCTTTGGCATTTTGATAGCTGTAATACTTTTGAATGCTTATAGGAGGCCGGAATGATGAAAAAAAGACTTTTTCTCATAATAACTCTGTTAGCTATTATTTTAATGATATTTTTACCTTATTTTATAGGAGCTTATTTATTACATGTATTAATGACAATTTTTATTTATATGAGTTTAGCACTCAGTTGGGATATGATGTTAAGGACAGGTCAATTATCATTTGGGGTTGCAGGTTTTTTTGGAGTCGGATCATACGCCTCAATAATTACCTGTTCAAGGTTTGGATTTAATCCGCTAGTAAGTATACTTTTTGCAGGTTTTTTTGTGGCTTTAATTGCTCTGGGGTTAGGTTTTGCCGTGCTTAAACTCAGAGATATCTATTTTTCTATTACAACTTTAGCTATTACTATGGTCTTTTCAGTCATTATAAGAAATATGCCTAGACTTACAGGGGGTGCCAGTGGAAAAGTTATCCCAAATGTTATATTTAATGGAGATTCAACAAAAACATATTGGTTAATATTATCTCTAGCTTTAATAACCATTTTAATATCGGAAATATTCAACAGAACAAAGATTCATTTTGCAATAAATTCAATAAGAAACGACGAAATAATTGCAAGGTCGAGCGGTATAAACATTTTGGGTTACTTACTATTCGTTTTTATAATAAGTTCTGCACTTCAAGGAATGGCAGGCGCAATTTATACTCAACAATATGGATTTGTTTCTCCAGAAACGACTTTTTCTTTAGATTTTCTGCTATTACCAATGGCTATGGCTCTTGTTGGCGGAATTTATTCAACGTGGGGATCTGTAATTGGAGCTGTAGTTTTAGGTTTTGCTTCAGAATACTTGAAACTTTTTATGCCTTATGGTCACCAAATAATTTACGGGATTATGATAGTGTTAATAATTTTGTTTTTACCAAAAGGAATATATGGTTCAACAAAAGATAGATTAGTAACTTATAAAATTGAAAAGTTGAGTTTATCGGAGTAGGGAAAGAACGATAATAAAATTTGAAAGTCCAACAAAAAAGTAACTAATATGTATGACTAGGAGGAATATTCTATGGTTATTCTAAAGACTATCAATTTAGTAAAGAAATTTGGTGGATTAGCAGCAGTTAATGGTGTAGATTTAGAAATTAACGAAAAAGAAATACTAGGAGTTATAGGCCCTAATGGGGCCGGAAAAACAACTTTGGTTAATTTAATATCTGGATTAATTTTTCCAACTCAAGGAGAAATAATTTTTGATGATATAAACATAGAAACTAAACCAGCACATGTAAGATCCAAACTTGGTATAGGAAGAACTTTTCAATTAGTAAGACCTGTTCAAGGATTTACGGCCTTTGAGAATATTGTGGTAGGAGCGCTTTTTGGAGCAAACAAAAATTTAAAGCAGGCGCAACAATCGGCCAGTGAAATATGTGATCTTTTAGAGTTAAAAAGAAGAGATTATCCTGTAGATAAACTTACTGTCCTTGATTTAAAAAAAGTTGAAATTGGTCGAGCTTTAGCCTCAGAACCCAAGATCTTATTTCTTGATGAAGTTATGGCTGGCCTGAATTCAGATGAAACTTGGCAAATGATTCATTTAGTAAAATCATTAAAAGAAAGAGGATTAACGATAGCTGTAATAGAGCATGTTATGGGAGTAATTAAAGAATTAACAGATAGAGTTGTTGTTTTGGAATCAGGAAAAATCATTTCTCAAGGTCCTTATGAAGAAGTTTGCAAAGATCCAAATGTGATTTCAGCGTATTTAGGGGAGGAAGATTAATGCTGGAAGTTAGAAATTTAAATGTTAAATATGGGAAAATACAAGTAATTTGGGATTTATCATTCGAAATTAAACTAGGTGAAGTGGTAGGTTTTTTTGGCCCAAATGGGGCAGGTAAAACAACTTTGATAAATGCAATAATTGGTCTAGTGAAACCCGAATCCGGACAAATTGTTTTTGAAAATAAATCTTTAATTGGTTTAGAGACACATAAAATAATTCGAACTGGAATTTCAGTAGTACCTCAAGAGCGGGAACTGTTTCCTTTCATGACAGTTGAAGAAAATTTGAGACTAGGTTCAGCTTATATACCAATTGCTAAAAATAAGCTAGAAGATAATTTGGAATTCGTATTTACAATCTTTCCGATTTTGAAAGAGAGGTGCAAACAAAAGGCCGGAACTTTAAGCGGAGGTCAACAAAGGATGTTGGCTATTGGAAGAGGATTGATGGCTAATCCTAAATTTTTAATATTAGATGAACCTTCATTAGGATTACAGCCTTCTCTTGTTATTGAGCTTTTTCAAAAGCTTAAAGAAATTAAAAAAACAGGTATGTCAATTTTATTAACAGAACAAAACGTGAAACAAGGTTTAAAAATTATAGACAGAGGATATGTAATGGAAAATGGAAGAATTGTGTTAGCAGATTCTGCCATAAATCTAGCTGATAGTCAATACATTCAAAAATCATATCTTGGAGTGTAAAATTTGATAATTTACTGAATTGATCTATTTAATAGAGTTTTTTTGTTAAATTGGTTAATCTAACAACAAAAAAGGAGACAATAAAATCATGTCTTTCTTCGATATTGGCAAAGAAGTAAGTTTATTTTACGAAATAAAGGGAAACTTAGAATCTGATGCAACGATTGTTTTTCTAAATGGTGTTATGGCATCAACAAATAGTTGGTACCAATTTCTACCGATTTTTGAAAGATTTGATTACAAAATGTTACTTCATGACTTCAAAGGGCAATTGAAATCCAGTAAGCCACAAGGTCCTTATTCTTTTGAAGAACATGCTATGGAGCTAAAAGAATTAATGGACTTTTTAAAGATAAAGAACGCTAGTTTGATTGGTACATCATATGGAGGAGAAGTGGCTTTAAGGTTTGCTGTAAAATATCCCGAGAGCGTTAAAAAAATGGTCATAATAGATTCAGTAAGTGAGCTCGATGAAGTTTTAAGATTTTTTATAAAAGGTTGGATATCGCTCGCAAGAAAGGAGAACGGAGAAGATTTTTTTTATGGAATTACGCCTTCTATTTACAGTAATTCATACATAAGAAAAAACTACAAAGAATTGGAAAAAAGGGCTCTAGCAACAGATAAAATGCCAAAAGAATATTTTAAAGGTCAGATTTATTTATATGAAACTTTTTTGCAAGACGTTTATATGACAAAGGAATTACATAAGATAAAAAGTTCAACGTTAGTGATCTGTGGAGAAAAAGATATCTTAAAGCCTCTAAAATTTTCTCAAATTATTGCTGATAATATTCCTAACTCTGAATTTGTTATTATTCCTGATTGTGGGCACGTTGCTATTTTTGAAAAACCAGAAGAATTGGTCTCAATTTTGTTGGGATTTCTTATAAAATAAAATGTATTTCTATGATTCATTCATAGCATAATTTAATGTTAATAATTCGATGTAGAAATATATCAAATTGAATTCAAAGCATTCATCTCTAAGTAGAATCAATATTATTGATGACTCAATTATAATGATCGGGGGATATAGAATGGAATTCAAAAGTATTAGAGGAAAAATAACAATTATTTTAGCGGTGATCTTTGTTTTATTTGGATTGACTATTATCTTTAATATTTATTCATTATACAATTCGAATAATGGGTTAGAAAGATATAAACAAATGTCGGATGAATTAATCATTTTGTCAGAATCACAAACATATTTTTTTCAAGCTACATTAGCTTTAAAAGACTACATTAGAGATTTCGACAAGGCAAACGAAGAAGAATTTATTTTAAATATAGATAATTTAAAATCAAATTTAGATATCCTTTCTTCTTATCAGGAATTAAAAGAATTAGATTCCAAAGTTAATAAGTATCGTAACTTTTTTGATACCCTAATTACAAATAACTCCACAAAGAATAAGCTTATAGATGAGTTTAAAACTTACAGTATTGAATTAGAAAAACATATACTAAACTTCTTAGAAATATGTAAAGAAAGCGGAGCAACTTCTTTGTCTATATATGCGGAAAGAGTTTTAGAGTATAGAAGTGAGATTATGGACCTTTCCAATCGATATTTTGTTTCTTTGTCTGAGGGAGATAAAAATAGTGTGTTAAAAGAGTTTGAAAACCTAAATTTACAATTATCAACATTAAAGTACAGTGTTAGTACCCAAGAGCAGATTGAAGCCTTTTCTCTCATTAATGATTCTTCCTTAGAATTACAAGAGATTTTTCTTCAAATTATTTCTATTGTTGAATCTCAAGACCCAATAATCCAAGAAATGGAACAATTAAGGGTAGAAATACTAAACCTATTAGAAGACCAAAGGGCTCAATTAAAAGAACAACAAGATACTTTAGGGCCTCAACTAATAGAAAAGAACAACAACTCTATTCTACTAACAATAATATTAACAGTAATAGCCTTTGTAGTAGCAATAATAATGGTCATATATCTAATACGAAGTATAACCAAACCATTACTTGAACTAAGAAACAAGATAAACCAATTCAAAGAAGGAGACTTAACAGTAGACTTTCAAGTAAAAAGCAAAGATGAAATAGGACAAATGGCGTTAGCTCTATCAGAGATGAGTAAAGAACTAAGAAATTCAATGGGATCGATAAGACAAGCTTCAGGCAAAGTACAAGAATCCTCAGTCAACCTAACCAAGACCTCGCAAGAAAGCAGAGAAAACTCAGAAGAACTAAAAAGACAAATGGATACGATACAGACCTATGCAGAAGAGACGGCAGGAAATGTAGAAGAAGTAACCTCAGGAGTAGATGAAGTAGCAAGAGCGGCGCAAGGAGTATCGCGAGATGCTCAAAGATTAAGTGAAGAAGCAGAAAACACAAACAAAGCAGCCCAAGAAGGAAGTCAAACAATACTAAGCATAAGTGAAATAGTAAAAGAAGCAGTAGAAAGGACAAAAGAAAGCCAAGAAGAAGTAAGCCAACTAGCAACGAATGCAAAAGATGTACAAAGCATAGTAGAAACGATAAACTCGATAACGGAACAAACAAATCTACTAGCCTTAAATGCAGCGATAGAAGCGGCAAGGGCAGGAGAAGCTGGAAGAGGATTTGCAGTAGTAGCAGATGAAATAAGAAAGTTAGCCGAAGAGTCAAGAAACGCGACAGACGAAATAAGTCAGATACTAACAAACATAACGCAAGGAACAAAGAAAGTAAACGACTCAACAAACAAAGTAGTAGAAACGATAGAAGAAGTGAACAAAAAAATGGACAATGTACTAGAGAGTTTTAATAACATAAGAGAAAGAATAGAAAAGATGAATCAAGGGATAGAAAACATGACAGCAAGTGCAGAAGAACAAAGTGCGAGCTCAGAAGAGATGAGTTCAGCGATAGAAAGGGTAGCCAGGGCAGTCTCAGAGATAAGTGAACAACTAGAAAACTCAAGAAAGGTAATAGACAGACAACTAAATCAATCAGTAGAGATAAACGAAAGTGCAAAAGAGTTGAGTGAATTATCATCTGAACTAGAGGCTTTAGTTAAGAGATTTAAAATATAATTTGTAGAAGAATCGAGTTAGAAAATATAATTTACAAAGTAGGTAATCTATTTATCTTCTTAAAATGTTTTCTCCATACCTCGTTACAAAAAATATTTTAGAAATTTAGGAGGTGCTAGTTATGAAAAAAATTGTAAGCGTGTTGTTCGTGGTGATTTTGTTGGTTTTTGGATTTGCAGAGGCAGGGGTAACAGAAAAAGAGATTCTTGTAGGTACCTTCCAAGCAATGTCGGGGCCTGTAGCACCAATTGGAAGGCCAATGGCTCAAGGTATGCAGGCTTATTTCAACTATATAAACGAACAAGGCGGCATTTATGGTAGAAAAATTAACTTAATAATCGCAGATGACCAATTTAATCCTGCAAAAACAGTCGTTGAAGTAAGAAGAATGGTTGAACAAGATGGTGTATTTGCTATTGTTGGAGGTCTTGGAACTCCAGGCATTCTTGCTGTTGAAGGTTATCTAAACAACAGAGGCGTACCTTTTGTATATCTAGGTGGAGGTTCTATTGAGTTTAGTCTACCACCAAAAAAATACATATTCC
>Ga0208693_1002476_pt1 | contig 12136 bp, 11 predicted proteins | sample AD_UKC071_MetaG_FD_184438 | JGI IMG/M metagenome (GOLD analysis project Ga0208693, IMG submission 184438) | Active sludge microbial communities of municipal wastewater-treating anaerobic digesters from USA - AD_UKC071_MetaG (SPAdes) (version 2) | ecosystem: Engineered > Bioreactor > Anaerobic >... | reverse complement strand
AAAGCTGCATGCCGATGAGCTGGCTCCCACCGGCGGTGCCCAACTGGCGGCGGAAATGGGAGCCGTGTCTGCAGACCATCTCCTTTGCGTCGACAGCGATGGCATCACTGCCTTGGCAAAATCCGACACAATTGCCGTCCTGTTGCCGGGAACATCTTTTAACCTCATGAGCAACTATGCTCCTGCCAGGGAAATGCTGGAGGCGGGAGTGGCGATAGCATTATCTACAGACTACAACCCGGGCAGCTGTCCCACTGAAAACCTCCAGCTCATCATGACTTTAGGATGTCTTAAGCTGGGACTGAGTCCTTCCCAGGTATTAGCTGCCGTGACCATCAATGCCGCCCACGCACTAAAGCGGGCCGACTCAATTGGCAGCCTGGAAGAAGGAAAGCAGGCTGACCTGGTAATTTTCGACGCAGACAATGAAGCTTATCTTCCCTACCACTTTGGCATCAATCATACCTGGTTGGTCGTAAAATCAGGCAAGGTTGCCTTTAAAAAGCATGAGGAGGATTGTTGTGAAGACAGATATCCAAATTGCTCAGGAAGCTAAGATGAAGCCAATTCGGGATATTGCCAGGGATATTGGCCTTCAGGAAGATGAGATTGAGCTCTACGGACAGTACAAGGCGAAAATCAGCCTGCAGGCAGCTAAGCGCTTGGAAAACAACCCCGACGGCAAGTTGGTGCTCGTTACTGCCATTAATCCCACCCCCGCCGGGGAAGGCAAGTCGACAACGCTGGTGGGCCTTGGCCAGGCAATGCGCAAAATGGGGAAAAATGTAATGATAGCCCTGCGGGAGCCTTCCCTGGGGCCTTGTATGGGGGTAAAAGGCGGAGCTGCCGGAGGCGGTTATGCCCAGGTAGTCCCCATGGAAGACATCAATCTGCACTTTACCGGCGATATCCATGCCATTACCACCGCTCACAATTTGTTGGCTGCCCTGCTGGACAATCACCTGCACCAGGGCAATCAGCTGGGCATTGACCCGAGAAACATAGTATTTAAGCGGACCATGGACATGAATGAAAGGGCCTTGCGCAATATCGTCATTGGCCTGAAAGGGCGGAACAATGGGTATCCCAGGGAAGATGGCTTCGACATCACAGTTGCCTCAGAGGTCATGGCCATTCTCTGTTTAGCTACGGATATTGATGATCTCAAGGAGCGCCTGAGCAAGATTGTCGTGGCCTATAACTATAATAAGGAGCCCGTTACCGCCGGGGACCTTAATGCCCACGGGGCCATGGCTCTGCTTCTCAAGGATGCCATTAAGCCCAACCTGGTTCAAACCCTGGAAAATGGCCCTGCTTTGATTCACGGCGGTCCCTTTGCCAACATCGCCCATGGCTGCAACAGCGTTGCTGCTACAAAAATAGGATTGAAGCTGGGGGATTACCTGCTGACGGAAGCGGGATTCGGCGCCGACCTGGGGGCCGAGAAGTTCTTTAACATCAAATGCCGTCTTGCTGGCTTGAGGCCTGATGCAGTTGTCCTTGTGGCGACAATCCGCGCCCTTAAATTCCATGGCGGCGTCCCCAAGGCCCAATTAGCTGAAGAAAATCTCGATGCTCTGCGAGCCGGCATGACCAACCTGGAAAAACAGGCAGAAAACATTCGCAAGTTTGGCCTTCCCTTGGTGGTAGCAATCAACCGCTTCCCCACCGATACCGATGCCGAAATCGAGCTTGTCTCTGAACTCTGCGGCAAAATGGGAATTCCCTGGGCACTTTCAGAAGTATGGGCGAAGGGTGGCGAAGGCGGCCTCGCCCTGGCAGAAGAGTTGCTGAAGGTTTTGGAAACAGAAAAGGCCGACTTCCAGCCGCTGTACTCGGAAAAGCTGCCCATTAAAGAAAAGATCGGGATCATTGCCCGGGAAATCTATGGAGCAGATGGGGTGGAGTTTACCAAGGAAGCCCTCAAGGCCATCAAAGCACTTGAGGCCAATGGGTTCGGAGAAATGCCCATTTGCATGGCAAAAACCCAATATTCCTTATCCGACGACCCCAGTTTGCTGGGAAGGCCCCGGGGCTTTAACATCACTGTCCGGGAAGTTAGGGTTTCAGCGGGTGCCGGTTTTGTCGTAGCCATTACCGGGGACATTATGACGATGCCGGGGCTGCCCAAAAAGCCCGCAGCCTGCAACATGGATATCAGCAGCGACGGCGTCATCACAGGCTTGTTCTAAACAGAAAAGGGAGGCGAGGGCCTCCCTTTTATTAAAATCTGATTATCATTGGCGCCAGCTCCAGCAATGCCGCCAGCACGCAGGCAGCGATGAGATTTTTGGAACAGTAGTAGAGATAACCCACTACCAGGGACATGCCGAAGGCAGACACCAGGGGAAGGATGCCAATTGCACCTGGCCCGGTAATAACTGCGATCACAGCCCATACCCCCGAGACAATGAACAGGCCGGCAAGGGGATGCAGCCAGTGAGCGATTACTCGCTGGCAAAACCCCCGGATAAGGGCTTCTCTGAGGAGGATTGCCAGCCCCAAAGGAAGGAGCATATAATTTAACTTCAGCCCAACAGGCAGAGAAAATGCTGAGCCCAGTGCAATTAAAATGCAGACGCTGATGGCGGCGATAAGTCCTGTGCCCAGGCCACGGGAGGAGATGCCGAAAAAGCTCAGCTCCAGGCGGTCTTTTTGCGCCCATACAATTACACCCAACAGAGGAAGTACCCATAAGGCTGCTGTGGCGTAAGGGGATGGCTGAAAGTAATGGTCGAAGGTGGACAAGGCTGCAGCGTACACCAACGCTCCGACAAGGGCGGCGACGGTCTGCAAAACATTGTACTGGCCTTTTACTTCCTTTTCCCTGACCTCCAGACCGCCGGCAATGAAGGCAATTAAACTTACGGCGGCTAAAGTCAAAAAGATCATATACACAATGGCCCGGCCGCGGTAACTTTCAGGAGGGTAAAAGAGATCTTCAATTTCAGGATGCTTAAAGTTCAGCGAGAAATCCGGGGCCTTAACAATAACCCGGGCATCTTCATAATATGTCACCATTCCCAAGCGCTGTCCCCACAGCCTCAACAGCACTGTCTGGGGTGTCGGCAGCAACCAGTTGGTATAGCCGAAGATATCATAGCTGGCCAGCAGGTTGTACCCGTGTTCCAGCTGCCGCGCGAGATAATGGCTGGGCATTTCCGCTTCAGTAACTTCATCAGCCCGCAAGAGAATGGTGTCCCCGGAATCCCGCAGGATCTTCGTGTAGTCGGCATGGTCCAGCAAAATCAAGCCCTGCTCCAGGTTATCGTCTATATTTTCCGGCAAGTCTCCTCTGAACTCTGCGGGAAAGGACAAGCGGATTGTCCCGGGCTGTTCTGCAGGCGGAATTAACAGCACTGCCACCACCCGGCCATGATGATATGCAGGGATGACCAGTGTTCCCGAGAAAAAGGTTATTTCTGCATAATCATAGGCTACCTTCCAGCTGTCGGTAAAATAATAGATGGAGTCGACGTCGAACTGGACGCTGGTGTTCCCGAAATCATCTGGAGCTGTAACGTAAGTAAAGAAAGAACCCAGGACAGCGACGATTGCGATGACCAAGGCAAAAAAAGTACGGGTAACCGGATTGGACAGCAAATTTGTTAACATTCTCTTCCCTCCAAGTCTGACCTCAAAGAATTCGACTTAAGGACCGAAAATCCCTTCCCGGGCGAGGAAATTGACAAGCCCAAGTATTTGAAGGATAATTGTTACAGCATTTCCAAGGGGGAAAAAGTGATGGGTTGCGAATTGTTGGCAGAGATCAAGAGGCTAAAGCGGGAGAAAAATGCAGTCATCTTAAGTCATTTTTATCAACCGGCAGAGGTTCAGGAGCTGGCCGATTACGTTGGTGACTCTTTTGGCTTAAGCCGGCAGGCGGCGGCAACGGATGCAGATGTCATTGTTTTTTGCGGTGTAAGCTTTATGGCTGAGGTTGCAGCAATTCTCTCTCCGGACAAGACAGTCCTGCTCCCTGAGCCCGCGGCAGGCTGCCCCATGGCAGATATGGTTACGGTGGAGGGGCTGAGGGCCTTAAAAGCGCAGCATCCCAACGCAGCTGTTGTCTGCTATGTCAATACATCCGCTGCGATTAAGGCGGAATCCGATATCTGCTGTACATCTGCTAACGTTTTGAAAGTGGTCAACTCCTTGCCGCAACAAAAGATTATCTTTGTGCCTGACCGCAACATGGGGCAATTTGTTGCTGCCAGAACAGACAAGGAAGTGATCCTTTGGCAGGGGTATTGTTATGCCCACGATGGCTTGCAGGCGGATGCTATCAGTAAGGCAAAGCAAGATTACCCGCAGGCCCTGGTCATGGTTCATCCGGAATGTTCTCCGGAAGTTGCAGAAATGGCGGATTATGTCATTGGGACCACTGGAATGCTTGACATTGCCCGTCGGGCAGATGCAAAGACTTTTATAGTGGGAACGGAGATTGGCCTGGCCTATGCCTTGAAACAGGCTGCACCTGCCAAAGAATTTATCTTTCCGCAGCCGAATATATTTTGTGCCAATATGAAGAAAACCACTTTGGCTAAGATTAAAAGCTCCTTGGAAACGCTGTCCCCTAAGATTACGGTTCCCTTGGATGTTGCAGCTAAATCCCGCCAGGCTCTGGAGAAAATGCTGACAGTACAATAGCAGGGAGTGGATGGTTATGCTTTCTGCCTCGACAGAAAAAACCGAGGTTTGGGATGTAGTTATAGTCGGAGGTGGGGTGGCTGGTTTGTATACCGCCCTTTTGGCCGCCGAGTCAGAAAAAAACATATTGCTGTTGGCAAAAACAGGGCTGGACGAAAGCAATACCGAGGAAGCCCAGGGCGGAATCGCTGCTTCAGTTTCAGAACAGGATACTCCCCGCTTACATCTGCTGGATACTTTAAGTGCCGGTGCCGGCCTTTGTGATTATGAAGCAGTGCGCACTTTAGCAGAAGAGGGCCCGGCTGGCATCCAGGACCTCATCGAGATGGGAGTAAACTTCGACAAAAACGAAAATAGGCTGGCCTTGACTCAGGAAGGAGCCCACAGCCAGCGGAGAATCCTCCACGCCAGGGGCGATGCAACAGGAAAGGCCATTCGCGAGGCCCTGACTGCAAGGCTCCGCCTCTTTCCAAATATTACGGTGAGAACCCACACCTTTGCCCTCGACTTAATCATGACTGAATCCGGCTGTGCCGGTCTCTTTTGCCTCGATCCAACAGGCCAGCTGGCAGCTATATACGCTGCTCATACAGTAATAGCCAGCGGCGGAGCTTGCAACCTCTTTGCAATAACCACTAACCCGCCGGTGGCTACCGGCGATGGCATTGCAATGGCCTGGCGAGCTGGAGTCCCTGTAGGAGATATGGAATTTGTTCAGTTTCATCCTACTGCTTTAATGCTTGAGGGCGCCCCTCATTTTTTGATTTCTGAAGCTGTTCGAGGCGAAGGGGCATTGTTGCTTAACGAAAACGGGGAAAGGTTTATGCCCCGCTACCATGCCCAGGGGGAACTGGCCCCCAGGGATATAGTCTGCAGGGCTATGTTGGCGGAAATGGAGAAGACCGGATCCAGGAAATTATGGCTTGACGTCTCTCCCTTGAAGGACAAAGACTTTCCTCATCGTTTCCCGACTATATATCGAAAGTGTACAGAATATGGCCTTGATCTTCCCGATGATTTAATTCCCGTGGCTCCTGCCGCCCATTACTTTATTGGGGGCATCATCACTGATATTAATGGGCGGACTGGGGTCCCCTCCCTTTTTGCCTGCGGAGAGGCCAGTTGTACAGGCGTTCACGGGGCCAATCGCCTTGCCAGCAACTCATTGCTGGAGGCCCTGGTTTTCGGACGCAGAATTGCTCAGGCTATTATTAAGTCAGACAAAAAACCCCTCCGGGCCGATTGCCCCCTTCCGAAGTTGCTGCCGGCAAATACTGATGCTGCTGCTATTATTGAAGAATTGGGAAAGACTATGTGGAAGTATGTGGGCTTAAGCCGGGATGAAACAGGTCTGAAGAAGGCCCATGAGATTTTGGACATTCTGGCGGCTAAGGCGGGTATGGGGACCTATGGAGAGCGCAGGAGCATGGAGCTGGTTAACATGCTTACACTGGCAAAACTCATTACCGAAGGGGCTCTTTTACGCAAAGAGACCAGGGGCGGTCACTACCGCCTTGATTATCCTCGCTCCCAGCGGAACCAGTTGGGACACTGGATTTTTCAGAGGGGGCAACAGACGAAATTTAAGGCCATTCAGGAGGGTCGCTTATGAACGTGTTCCTGCTTGATCACAGGCTGCGGGATTTTCTGGCTGAGGACATCGGCACCGGGGACGTAACCAGTGCCTGCTTTGCCAATTCTCCTGTGCGCAGAGGGTGGTTTACTGCCCGCGCCCCCGGAATTGTTGCTGGAATTCCCTTCGCTCAGAGAATTTTTGCCCTCCTGGGCGTCCAGCGGTGGACTTCTCTGATTGAAGACGGACAAGCGGTAGTTGCCGGGACCCGCCTGGCATATGTTGACGGTCCAGGGAGCCTTCTGCTCCAGGGCGAACGCGTTGCCCTCAACCTCCTGCAGAGGCTCAGCGGCATTGCCACCAAGACCAGGCAAATGGTGGAAATTGTAAACTCCCAGGGTTCAACCCGCATTACCGATACCCGCAAAACTACTCCTGGCCTGCGCTGGTTTGAAAGATACGCAGTGCGGGCAGGGGGGGGCTTTAATCATCGCTGGGGCCTGTACGATGCCGTAATGTTAAAGGACAATCATATTAAACTGGCGGGCGGCATTGGCCAGGCTGTGGCAGAAGTGCGCAAGCATATTGGCCATACAGTAAAAATTGAAGTAGAAGTAGAGAACTTCACCCAATTACAGCAAGCCCTGGAGGCAGGGGCGGAAATCATCATGCTGGACAACATGACCCCTTCCCAGGTGGCTGAGGCAGTGAAAATTATAGCGGGGAGGGCCATCACCGAGGCCTCTGGCGGAATAGACATAACCAATCTCGCCCAATACGGGGCAACAGGTGTTGACTATATATCAATAGGTGCCTTAACTCACTCGGTAGAGGCATTGGATATCGGCTTCGATCTCGATCAACCCAAGGGCTCAGGAGAGGCATTTGCATGAGCAACAGGGGAATAACCTTGGGCCGGCAAAAAATCGGGCCTCTGTGGCTGGCGCCGATGGCGGGAGTGACAGATAAGCCCTTTCGCAGAATAGCGGCAGAGCAGGGTTGCGACATGGCCTTTACCGAAATGATCAGCGGCAAGGCCCTTGAATTCGGCAATCCCAGGACCTGGGATTTGTTAGATATTAAAGGTGAATCTCCCATCGGTGTTCAGCTCTTTGGTTGTTCTCCCTCAGTTTTGGCTGCAGCAGCTAAGGCTGCCCAGGCGGAAGGGGCAACTGTTATCGATATAAACATGGGCTGCCCTGTACCCAAGATAGTTGGCAATGGAGAAGGTGCGGCTTTAATGCGTCAGCCGCAGCTGGCGGAAGCTATTGTCAGTGAGGTATCTGCCGCTGTCGACATCCCGGTAACGGTAAAAATCAGGGCGGGCTGGGATGAAAACTCCATTAACGCTCCCGCCCTTGCTGTTAGGTTAGCCGCTGCCGGTGCGGCGGCAATTACCGTTCACGGTCGCACCCGGGAACAGATGTATAGCGGCAGGGCCAATTGGGAGGTCATCGCTGAGGTGGTCAGGGCGGTAGAGATCCCCGTCATCGGCAACGGCGATATCTGGTCCGGGAAGGCAGCTTTGGCGATGCAACAGCAGACAGGTTGTGCCGGAATCATGGTGGCGCGGGGAGCCATGGGCAACCCCTGGCTCTTTGCTGAAATCAAGGCTGCACTCAGGGGGGCAGACTATCAGCCCCCCACTCTCGAACAGCGCATTGCCATGGCCTTGCGCCACTTTCAAATGGAGCTGGCCTATCGTGGCAGGGACAGGGGAGTGCTGTACATGCGCAAGCATTTGGCGTGGTACTTGAAAGGCCTGCCCCACACAGCTTCTCTCAAGCGAAGCATCTTTGCCGAGACTTGTCCCCGGACAATTGCAGCCATGCTTCAGGCATATCAAAAAAATAACCGCTGAAATCCAGCGGTTTTGTTGTATATGGGAAAAAAAAAGGAGTATACTAATTACACTGTATACAAATCTGTGCACAGAGGTGAGCAAGCTGGAATTGCTGCGTATTGGCGATAAAGTTATCAGTCGCCAACAAATAGACCGCTGGATTACGAGGATATTAGACCTTCGCCGCCAGGGATACTCCCAGCAGGATGCGGCCAAGGCCCTGAAAATTGACCGCAGTTTTATTTCCCGCTTAGAAAGTCTCGGTGAATTGCGCAAAGGTGGCGGGGTCGCTGTCCTTGGTTTCCCCGTTGCTGATGCTAAAGGCTTAGAGCAGATTTGTCGGAAACATGGTGTAGACTGGTGGCTGCTTCTCAGTGAGGAAGAGCGTCTCGACTTTGTGGGGAGGGATGGGCTGGAACTGTTTAACGAGGTTATGAACATACTTGCTGCCTTGCGAAATTACGACACTGTTGTCGTCATGGGATCCAATAAGAGGGTGCAGTTGATTGAAGGGCTGCTTGACAGAGATGTCATTCCCATAATTTTAGGGAAATCCCCCTTGAAGCACGATGTAGCAGTAGATCTCATCGAGTTTGAAAAAATAATTCAAGCTGTTTGCAGCTAGGAGGAACTATGAAAAGGATAGTCAGTATAAGTCTGGGATCCAGCAGGCGGAATCACAAGGTCGAGGTTGAATTTAAAGGCGTGGCTTTTTCAGTGGAACGCATAGGAACCGACGGCGATATGAATAAAATGATTGCCCTGCTTACAGAACTTGACGGTAAAGTTGATGCTTTTGGTCTAGGAGGAATAGACCTCTATCTGGGCACCCCCGCCCATCGCTATACCATCAGGGATGGCAAGCGAATGGTGGCGGCGGCAAAAAAAACCCCCATTGTTGACGGCAGCGGCTTAAAAGATACTTTAGAAAGGCAGACCATCAGGTACCTGCATAAAGAATTGGGCTGGGATTTTTCCGGCAAGACAGCTCTGTTAACCAGTGCCCTGGATCGCTGGGGCATGGCTGAAGAGCTTGAAGCGGCAGGCTGCAAGCTGGAGATTGGTGACCTTATCTTTGCCATGGGAATTCCCATTGCCATGCACCGCCTCAGGACTATTGAGCGGGTCGCCCGGGTGCTGGCCCCGGCGATAGTAAAGCTGCCATTTTCAGTGCTCTACCCTACAGGCAAAAAGCAAGAAACCAGCGATGGCAGATTCAGCCGTTATTTCAAGGGCAAAGATTACATTGCCGGTGACTTTAATTACATTTATAAACATATGCCTGCAGACATGACAGGGCAAATTGTCATTACCAACACCGTTACTGCTCGCGATGTAGAGGAGCTGAAAAAGCGAGGGGCAAAGATGCTGGTTACATCTACTCCTGAATTAGGCGGCCGCTCTTTCGGCACAAATGTCATGGAAGCATTATTGGTTGCCTACGCCCAGGCAGATTCTGCCCTTACCAGAGATCAATATAATCAGTTGCTGGCAGAGCTAGAGTTTGTTCCCCGCATAGTAGAGTTGCAGGCTAATTAGCCGGAGGAAGTTGACAAACTCTGCCCGGAGTATTATAATTGGTTCACCTTTTTTACTTAATGGCATATATTGCCGCTGCCTTACTGAATAAAGCAGCGGCAATTTACATATGATTTCCTAACAGGTAAAGAGTTTAAAGGAGAGAGAGGCATGAATAATAAAGAAGTTATACTGACGCCTGACGGGTACAGGCGCTTGGAGGAAGAATTGGAAGCCCTGCGCACTGTCAAGCGCAGGGAGGTGGCCGAGAGGATAAAAGAAGCCCTGTCTTTCGGCGATATTACTGAGAATGCAGAATACGACGATGCTAAACAAGAGCAGGCCTTTCTGGAGGGCCGTATTTTGTATTTGGAAAAGACCCTGCGCAATGCCAGGGTCCTGGAAGAGGATGAAATTTCAGCAGAAAAAGTCGGCATCGGCTCTAAAGTTCTCTTGCGGGATCTGGAATATAATGAAGAGCTGGAGTACACTATTGTGTCCAGTGCAGAAGCTAACCCCAACGACAACAAAATATCAATTTCATCCCCTGTGGGAAAGGCCATCAGCGGCAAACCAGTTGGCAGCATAGTGGAAGTGGTCGTCCCCGCCGGCACTCTTAAGTACGAAATCCTTGGTATCCGCGTATAGTAAAACCCCGGCTTTCCGGCCGGGGTTAATATTTGTACGCAAGCTGCTCCAAAAGTTCTATCCTTTTTTCAATTGGTGGATGGGTGGAAAAGGCGTTGGCGGCCATACTCAATTTATTCAGTGGATTTACAATGTAAAGAGCAGCTGTAGACTCAGTCGCCTGCCTGAGCGGATAGGGATCAATGGCAATCTTGCGCAAAGCGTTGGCGAGGCCCTGGGGATTGCGGGTCAGCCAGGCAGCTGTCGTATCCGCTGCATATTCCCGGCGCCGGGATAAGGCAAGCTGGAGCAAGCGGGAAAAGATTGGGGCAAGAATAATAAAGATCAAACCGATGGCTAAAAAAATACCCGAGCCCCCCTTATTGCGGTCATTTTTGGATCTCCCCTTGATTCTTCCGCCTCCAAACCACAGGCTGCGGACAAAAAGATCGCGTATCACTGCCACAATGCCGACAAAAGCAATGGCAATGGTCGCAAGGCGAATGTCGTAGTTTTGAATATGGGCTATTTCGTGGGCAATAACCCCTTCAATTTCTTCGTTATTCAGTCTTTCAATCAAGCCTGTAGTCAAGGCCACAACCCCTTCCTGGGGATCGCGTCCGGTGGCAAAGGCGTTGATAGCCGGCGAATCAATGATGTAACATTTCGGCGCCGGAATGCCAGCAGCAATAGCCAGGCCCTCTACAGTGTGATAGATAAAGGGATACTCTTCCCGGCGGGCAGGACGGGCGCCGGCAATTCTCAGTACCATTGAAGAAGCCAGGCTGTATTGCAGCAACATGAGCACAGCCATGCTCGACAATATAACACCCGTCGCCCCCAGGGGCAGTTCAAAATATGCTGAAAGGGCAAGGGCCAATAAGACGGCGAAGATGCCAAAGCCAAAGAGGATGAGCACAGTCTTTCTCTTATTGGCGGCTATTTGCTGGTATAGATTAATTGTAGGTTTCATTTAAAACACCCTAAAATTTTACTTGCGGTGCTTCTCTTTCTGCGGGATCGTCCACTTCAAATAATGGCTCCTGGGTGAAGTGGAACATTCCAGCGATAATGTTGGTTGGGAAAGTTTGAATCCGGGTATTATAGCGATAGACGACATCGTTGTAAAACTGGCGCGCAAAAGAAATTTTGTTTTCCGTTCCAGACAGTTCATCCTGCAGCTTTAAAAAGTTTTGGTTTGCCTTGAGGTCGGGGTAGTTTTCTGAGAGGGCAAACAGAGAACGCAATGTCTGGCGCAATTCACCTTCCCTCGCTGCCAGTTCTTCAACCGAGGAGGCACCCATGGCTGCGTTGCGGGCCTGAATGACCTTCTCCAAAGTTTCCTGCTCGTGTTTGGCATATCCTTTAACAGTCTCGACCAGGTTGGGAATCAGATCGAAGCGACGCTTGAGCTGGACATCGATCTGCGCCCAGCCGTTTTTAACCTGATTTCTGCCATTGACCAGACTGTTATAAGCAGAAATGGCCCAAAGCACGATGACACCGATTATAGCAAGAGGAATCCACCACATTCAGATCACACCTTTCGTTTATGTTCTATTAATAGAATATCACGAATCGATAAGGATGAAAATGACTTTTAAAAATCTGGTATTGACATAGAAGGGCATTTATATTAGACTCATTTTTGGCCGAAAGGAAATCGCTTTTTTCTAAGCTTTGGATTTAAATTTTGGCTTGACACTTTTCGGCGGCTGTGCTATTATAAATTTCGTCGTCCGTGGCGATTGGCTCCGGTCAGTGCAGCCGGAGCTTGATGTTGCCTCCCGGGACGAATTTATTGCCACAGTTCTTTGAAAACTGAACAGTGATCGGAAGAGCGGGTCAGTTGTCTTTTGACAACCAACCATCAAGATTCTTTAGAGTCTTAACAGAATCGACTCTTTCTTTTTCGGAGAGTTTGA
>Ga0208693_1002466_pt1 | contig 12168 bp, 9 predicted proteins | sample AD_UKC071_MetaG_FD_184438 | JGI IMG/M metagenome (GOLD analysis project Ga0208693, IMG submission 184438) | Active sludge microbial communities of municipal wastewater-treating anaerobic digesters from USA - AD_UKC071_MetaG (SPAdes) (version 2) | ecosystem: Engineered > Bioreactor > Anaerobic >... | reverse complement strand
ATATTTGCCAATGTCCCGGCGGTAATGCAGGCCGGGGAAGTGGATTTTGGCGGCTGCAGCATAGACCCTCTCCCGGGCCAGCTCTAATCCGCCCCTAGCCGCCAAGGTAAGCACCCGGCCGCCGGCCGTAACAATGCCCTCCTGGGTCAACCTGGTGCCGGCATGGTAGACCCGGGCATGTTCCATGGCTGCATCCAGCCCCGCAATGGGAAAGCCTGTCTCACAGGGCCCGGGGTAGCCCCCGGAGGCCAGCACCAAGCTCAGGGCCCAGTCCTGAGACCAAAGGAGCCGCTGGGGCATTCCCCCCCGGGCCACAGCGTTGAGGACCTCCAGCAGGTCGTCTTCCCACAGCTGGAGGATGGCCTGGGTTTCAGGGTCCCCGAAGCGGACGTTAAACTCCAGCACCTTCGGTCCCTGCGCGGTGAGCATCAGCCCGGCATAGAGCACACCTTTAAAGGGCGCCCCCGCCCTGGCCATGGCTGCCAGGGCGGGCTTAATAATATTACAGGAGATTTCCTGCTGCAGGCTCTGGCTGATAAGGCCAAACCCAGCTACCGCCCCCATGCCGCCGGTGTTGGCACCGGTATCCCCGTCGCCAACCCGCTTGTAGTCCTGGCTGGGGACAAGGGCCACATACTCCTGGCCATGGGCGAGAACCATGTAGGAAAGTTCCCGGCCCTCCAGGTACTCCTCAATTACCCCGGGTCCCTCAAGGCTTTTCGCTGCCCCCTGGGCTTCCTCCAGGGTCCTGGCCACAGTTACCCCCTTGCCGGCAGCAAGGCCGTCGGCCTTCACCACCAGGGGCGCAGACCATTCCTTCAGCGCCTCGAGAGCCTCCCGGGGGCCGGATACCTTGACATATCTGGCAGTGGGGATTCCTGCCTGGGCCATCAGGTCCTTGGCAAAGGCCTTGCTGCCCTCCAGGCGGGCGGCTGCCCGGGAAGGGCCAAAGCAGGGAATGCCGACCTCTTCCAGGCAATCGCTAACCCCGGCCAGCAGTGGCGCCTCCGGCCCAATGACAGCCAGGTCAATGCCCTGGCGCTGAGCCCAGGTGGCGATTCTCGGGCCATCGCAGGGATCTATTTCCCCTACTTTCGCCACCCTGCCTTCCAGGGCAGCATTCCCCGGCAGCCAATAGAGCCTGCCCAGGGCGGGGCTTTCCAGCAGGCGGGCAGCCAGGGCATGCTCCCTGGCCCCTGCCCCGATCAACAATACTTGCATTTCAATACCCCCTAGTGTCTGAAGTGACGAATGCCGGTGAAGAGCATAGCGATGCCGGCAGCGTCAGCGGCGGCAATCGCCTCCGCATCGCCCCTGGAACCTCCCGGCTGGAGGATGAGGCTGATACCTGCCCGGGCAGCAGCTTCCACCACATCGGGGAAGGGAATAAAACCGTCGGAGGCCATTATTCCGCCCCGAGCTCTATCCCCTGCCGCCGCCAGGGCAATGTTGGCGGCATCGATGCGGCTGGTACAGCCACTGCCAATCCCCACCGTCATGCCGTTCTTGGCAACGACAATGGCGTTGGACTTGGCATATTTTGCCGTAAGCCAGGCCAGGCGTCCATCTTCCTCCCAGCCCTGGGGAGGCTGGAGGCTGCCTGCCACCTGCCAGCCAGTGAGAGTAGCGTCATCGGCCTGCTGGACCAGTATCCCCCCGGAAACTGAACGGAGGACACGGCCTTGGGGCCTTTGGTTGGGACACTCCAGCAGGCGCAGATTCTTCTTGGCCGCCAGCATTTCTCGGGCCTCGGCGGTGAACCCAGGGGCAATGACGACCTCGAGAAATATTTCTTTTAACAAGGAGGCTGTCTCGGCATCAACAGCGCGGTTAAAGGCAATGATGCCGCCAAAAATGGAGACGGGGTCCCCTTGCCGGGCCCGGGCAAAGGCTTGGGCCGGAGCCCCCCCCAGCCCCACTCCACAGGGCACTGCATGCTTTACTGCCACTGCCGCTGGCCCGTCAAATTCGGATACCAGGGCAAAGGCAGCATCGGCATCATTGTAGTTGTTGTAAGACAGCCCTTTGCCCTGGAGGGGCTGGGCCCAGGCCAGGGAATCCTCCTGACCGGGCAATCTGTACAAGGCTGCCTGCTGGTGAGGGTTTTCCCCGTAGCGCAGCTGGCCACCACGCTCCAGGACGAGGGCCAGCCTTTTCGGGAACTCCTCCCCTTGCAGCCAGCCGGCAATAGCGGCATCATAGGCAGCGGTATGGGCAAAGGCCTTTACCGCCAGCTTCCGGCGCAGCTCCTGGGGCAGGTCCCCTTGCTGGCGGAGATGGTCAATTACTGGCTGGTAATCCTGGGGACTGCACAGGGGAATAACGACGGGAAAGTTTTTTGCCGCCGCCCGCAACATGCAGGGGCCCCCGATATCTATATTCTCCAGGGCAGTATCCAAAGTACAGCCTGGAGCTGCCACTGTTTTTTCGAAAGGGTAGAGATTGACCACCACCATGTCGATGGGAGCAATACCCAGCTGCTTAAGCTCCTGGAGCTGGCTTTCCACCCGGCGGGCGAGGATTCCCCCGTGGATTTTGGGATGCAAGGTCTTCACCCTCCCTCCCAGCATTTCGGGACTGCCGGTTACCTCGTGCACCCGGGTCACAGCCAGCCCTGCTTCCTCCAGGCAACGGGCTGTGCCGCCGGTGGAGATTATCTCCACGCCCATGGCCGCCAGTGCCCGGGCAAAATCCGCCAGGCCCTCTTTATCATATACACTGATTAACGCTGTCTTGATTGCCATCTGTATCCTCCTCCAGTTCAATTTTCCTGCCGATGATCTTAACCTTTCCCAGGGCAAAGGCCTTCACCACCCGGACCAGGGCAGCATGTTCCAGGGACTTAAGGCGTTGATGGAGGCTGTCGGCAGTGTCGGCGGGCAATACCGGCAATGCCTCCTGGCAGATAACGGGCCCGGTATCCATCCCCTTATCCACCAGGTGAACAGTGCAGCCGGTAATCTTTGCCCCATAATCCAGAGCCTGCAGGGGGGCGTGGAGGCCGGGAAAGGCAGGCAGCAGCGAGGGGTGAACGTTGATAATTGGCGGCATTGCGGCAATGAACTCCGGGGGCAACAGGCGCATATACCCGGCCAGCACTATTAAGTCCGGTTCTACAGCCGCCAACACCTTGCCCACTCGCTGATGGTAAGACTTCCTCCCTTCCCGGGGCAGTGGAGGGAGAGCCACAGCGGGCACTGAGGCCAACCGGGCCCGCTCCAGGGCCATGGCCCCTTCGTTATCCGAGAGGACCAGGACAAGGGAGGCAACCCCCCGCCGGTGGACCTCATCGATGAGGGCCTGAAGATTGCTGCCCTCCCCGGAAGCCAGAACGGCAAAGCGGAACTTACTCATTGACAATCACCTGGCCGGAACCCGGCCGCAGGCTGCCTATAACCCATGCTTCCACCCCGTTTTCATGGCAGAATTCCAGGGCACTGTCGGCGAAATCCCTGTCCACCACCAGGGTATAGCCGATGCCGAGGTTAAAGGTGGCCAGCATTTCCTGCCGCGTCACCCCTGCCTGGGCAATGGGGGCAAAGACTGCAGGCCGGGGCCAACTGCCCCACTCAATTACAGCATCCAGCCAGTCGGGGATGGTGCGCCCCACATTGCCGGGCAGGCCACCGCCGGTAATATGGGCAATGGCTTTGACCGCCGGCAACTGTCCCAGCCTGTGCCCCAGGGGAAGGTAGAGGCGTGTGGGCTGCAGCAGCGCTTCCTTTAAGGGCATGCCGCCACAGTCCCTTTCTAGGTCTAAGAGCCCCCGGTCCAACAGCAGGCGCACCAGGGAGAAGCCGTTGCTGTGTATCCCCGAGCTGGCCAGGCCCAGGACCAGGTCTCCTGCCTGACAGTCCCTGCCATCGACCATCCCCTCCTTCTCCACCACACCGACGGCAAAGCCAGCAACATCAAAATCTCCAGGGGGATAAAAGCCCGGCATTTCCGCTGTTTCTCCGCCAATCAGGGCACATCCCGCCTGGCTGCAGTAGTCTGCAAACCCTGACACCACTTCCCGGGCCACAGCCGGGTCCAACTTGCCCACCGCCAGGTAATCGAGCATAAAAAGCGGTTGGGCACCACAGGTTGCCAGGTCATTGAGACACATGGCGGCGGCGTCCTTGCCTGCCGTCCTTGGCTCTCCATGGTCGATGAGGAGGCGCAGCTTAGTGCCGACACCGTCGGTGCAGGCCACCAACACCGGCTGTTCATAGCCCCCGGGCAGGGCGAGAAATCCCGCAAACCCGCCTATACCCTTCAGCACATGGGGGGTGCTGGCGGCTGCCGCCACCGCCTTATACTCTTCCGTAAGCTTGTCGGCAGCGGCCACATCGACGCCACTTTCCTTGTATGTGATCATCTCTCTACTCTCCTTATTGGATGATTGCCGAGAAAACAGCCGAGGCAAAGTTGCTTGGCATTGAAGCCTGTAGCTGCCACCATTCCTTCCGGGGATAGAAATTCCAGGCTGTCGGCACCGACGTATTCCCGAATCTCCCCGGGACCCATCCTGGCAGCCACCAGGTCATCCTTGGTATCGATGCCGAGGCCACAGCTGAAGGCAATGGGGGGAGATGCTATCCGCAGGTGCACTTCCCTGGCTCCCGCTTCTTTCAGCAGCTGCACTATGCGCAGGCTGGTGGTCCCCCTGATAAGAGAATCATCGACGAGGACAACCCTCTTGCCTGCCACCACTCCCCGGATGGGATTGAGCTTGAGAGCCACCCCCAGGTCCCGTTGCTGCTGGCAGGGGCGGATAAAAGTCCTGCCCAGGTAGCGGTTGCGAATGAGGCCTGTCTCATAGGGCAGCCCCGCTGCCTCGGCATAGCCTGCTGCCGCTGACAGGCTGGAATCAGGAACACCGGTTACAATATCTGCCTCTGCAGGGGCCTCCCGGGCCAGGGCCCGGCCCAGTTCCCGACGCACCATGTGGACATTGCGGCCCATAAAGACACTGTCAGGACGGGCAAAATAGATAAACTCAAAAATACAGAAAGCGTGTTGGCGGGGGGGAAACAAAGGAACAGATTCCAGCCCTCTGTTGCTCATAGACACCATCTCCCCGGGTTCCACCTCCCGGACAAATTCTGCCCCCACTGTGTCCAGGGCGCAGGTTTCGGAAGCTGCCACCCAGCCGCCCCTGAACTTGCCCAATACCAAGGGGCGAATGCCATTGGGATCCCGGACAGCCAGCAAGCGCTGGGGGGTGAGGATGAGAAGGGCATAGGCTCCCCGCACCTGGCCGAGGGCAGAAACCAGAGCCCTGTCCAGGTCTGTAGTGGTTGCTCTGGCCAGCAAATGGGCCACCACCTCCAGGTCGGAGCTGGTTTGGAAAATTGACCCCTGCTGTTCCAACTGAGTGCGTATGGCCGGGGCGTTGACCAGATTGCCGTTATGGGCCAGGGCCAGCGGGCCCATGCGGCTGGAGAAGGTCAAGGGCTGGGCGTTGACCAGAGAGGACTTGCCCATGGTGGAATAGCGCACATGGCCGATGGCGGCATGGGCAGGCACAGCCCGGTAATCAAAACTGCCGAAGACATCCTCTACCAGCCCCATGCCCCGCTTTTCCAGCAGTTCCCCTTGCTGGCTCCAGCTGATGCCGGCGCTTTCCTGGCCCCGATGCTGGAGAGCAATGAGGCCGGTAAGAGCCGTGGATACCGCCTCTCTGCCTGGCAGCCAGATGCCAAAGATGCCACACTCCTCATGGATGGGCCTGTTCATGGCATCACCTGGGGCAATGGTCCTGTCCAGGCCTCGGAGAGCCGGATGAGGGGCAGGCGGATTAAGTCCCCGAGGACAAACTCCTTGCCTCCCACCTTGCCCAATACCGCCAGGGGGACGCCCTCTCTCCCGGCCAGCGACCTTAACTTGTCCAGCTCCGCCTCTTCCAGGGCGGCCACTACCGCCCCGGGGGATTCGGCAAACAACCAGAAGTCAGGGCGCACAGCTTCCGGCACTGCTATTTCTATGCCCACATCGCCGGCAAGGGCCATTTCCGCCAGGGTGACGGCGATGCCCCCTTCACTGACGTCGTGGGCTGCCTTTACTGTCCCGGCAGAGATCGCCTGGGGCAACAGCCGGCATAAAGCAGCCTCCAGCTGTAAATCCACTGTCGGCACCGGGCCGCTGCGGAGGCCGAAGTATTCACTGCCCCCGGGCAGGGCCTGGATTTTGCCCAACAGCACCAGGATCTGACCCCTCTCAGGGGCGATGATGCATGCCTTTTTTGCATCCTCCAGCAGGCCCACCATGCCGATGACAGGGGTGGGGTTAATCGCCACCCCTCCCCCTTCGTTATACAAGCTGACATTGCCGCTCACCACCGGGGTCTCCAGGGCGCGGCAGGCCTCCGCCATTCCCTGAATTGACTCGGACAAAGCCCAGTACTGCTCCGGAACTTCCGGGCTGGGGAAGTTGAGGCAATTGGTAATGGCAGCCGGTCTCGCTCCCGTGCAGGCCACATTGCGGGCAGCTTCGGCCACAGCTCTCTTGGTCCCTTCCCGGGGGTCCAGGGCACAGTAGTTGCTGTTGCAGTCGATGGCAACAGCTATTCCCTTTTTTCCCGGCAGTCGCAGCACAGCCGCACTGGCCCCGGGTCCCTGGACAGTGCAGCCACCCGCCTGGTCAAAATGAGTCCACAGGGCAGCCCGGCTGCAGATATTTGGGCTGGCCAGCAGGGTGAGGAGAGCCTCCTCATATTCCGGTTCAGGCATGTCCGCCCAATTGGCAGGCCATGGAGCAGGTTCCGGCTTTTCCAGGGGCGGATTGCGGCGGGGGACGCCGGCAGCCAGGGCGGCCGCAGGAATGCGGCCCACTTCTTCTCCCTGCCACAGCAGCACTAAATCCCTGCCTTCCGTCACCTGGCCAATGGCGGCTGCCTCCAGGCCGTGGCGGCGGAAGATTGCCTGCACTTTCTCAACGCCGTCGGGCTTAACCACCACCAGCATCCGCTCCTGAGATTCCGAAAGCATTAACTCCAGGGGTGTAATTCCCTCTTCCTTGGTGGGCACCAGGGACAATTCCAGCTCAATGCCGCAGCCGCCGCGGTAGGCCATCTCACAGCTGGAAGAAGTGAGGCCGGCAGCCCCCATGTCCTGGATGCCAACAACCTCTTCAAGGCCCGCCAGTTCAAGGCAGGCTTCCATCAAGGCCTTGCCCGCCCGGGGATCCCCCACCTGCATTTCGGAAGCTGCGGGGGCAGTGGCGGCAGCCAATTCTGCCGAGGCAAAGGCAGCTCCGGCAATGCCTTCCCTGCCTGTGGGGGCACCGACTGCCAGTACCCGGTTGCCGCTGCCGGCGGCAGTGCCTTTTAGCATGCTCTTGAGGGGCACCAGCCCAATACACATGGCATTGACCAGGGGGTTATTGCTGTAACAGGAAGCAAAGTAAATCTCGCCTCCCACTGTGGGCACTTCCAGGAAGTTGCCGTATGCTGCCATTCCCCCCACTATGCCCTGCAACAGCCAACGGTTGTGCTCGTTGTCCAGGGGCCCCAGGCGCAGGGAATTGAGCAGGGCAATGGGCCTTGCTCCCATGCTGACCACATCCCGGACAATGCCGCCGACGCCGGTGGCTGCTCCCTGAAAGGGGTCAATTGCCGAAGGATGGTTGTGGCTTTCAATCTTAAAGGCCACCCCCAAACCCTCTCCGGCTTTGATGACGCCGGCATTTTCCCCGGGGCCCTGCACCACCAGGGGTCCCTGACTGGGCAATTGCTGCAGCAAGTGGCGAGTATGCTTGTAGCTGCAATGTTCTGACCACATGACGCCAAAGAGGGTCAGTTCCAAATCGTTGGGCTCCCTGCCCATCTGTTGCTGAATTGCCTGGTATTCTTCCGGGGTGAGGCCATGCATTTGCCATTTCTTCATTTCCCCTTCTCCCTTCACTGTTTTGCTGTCCCCTGGAGGCGTTGCAGCACTTCCCGGTAACCTGCCAGCACATCCCCTGAGTCATTGCGGAAGCGGTCCTTGTCCAGGCTGGCGGTGGTTCCCTGTATCCACAGCCGGCAAGTATCAGGGGAGATTTCGTCAATGAGAAGAATGCTCCCCTGGGCGCGGCCAAACTCCAGTTTAAAGTCCACCAGTTCCAGGCCTGCTTCGGCAAAGGTCTTGCGGAGCACCTGGTTTACAGCCAATGCCTGCTCTTTAATCTCCTCATATTCCCCGGCAGTGACCAGGGCCAGCATGGCAATGTGGTCCCGGGTGAGCAGGGGATCATGCAGGGCGTCGTTCTTGTAGTAAAACTCCACCAGGGGCGGCTCAATCCTAATATTTGGCCCCAGGCCGAGGCGGCGGCAGATGCTGCCGGCGGTGCGGTTGCGGACAATCACTTCCAGGGGCAGCAGCTGGGCCTTTCTCACCAGCATGGCATTATCCCCCAGGGTCCGGATAAAATGGCTGGGCACTCCTGCCTCTGCCAGGCGGGTAAAAAGCAGTGCAGATATTTGGTTCAGCAGCCGGCCCTTGCCGGGCAAATCCGCTTTTTTCAGCCCGTCGCCAGCGGTTATCCGGTCGCTGAACTCGGCAATGCATAGATCCGGATCGGCGGTGGCCCAAATGGCCTTTACCTTACCTGCATGCAACAATTCTTTTTTATGCATTCTCCCCATCCCCTATGCCTGCCCGGGCCAGGATTATGTCTACTTGGGCCAGCAGGTCTTTATAATTAAAGATTTCATCCAGTTCCACGGTGGACAAAACCTTCCCCGCGATTTGCTCCAGGGCCTCCCGAAAATTGCCCCCCTCCTGCCATACCTCCATGGCAGCCCCTTGCACCAGATCGTAGGCCTGCTCCCGGGTCATTCCCTTATCCACCAGGGCCAGAAGCACAGCTCCCGAGAAACTCAAGCCCCGGGACAAGCCGATGTTGGCCGCCATGTGCCGGGGATAGACCTGCAGGTCCCGCACCACTCTGGTCAGTTGATGCAGCATATAGTCGACGAGGATGGTGCTGTCAGGAAGGATGATCCGCTCCACCGAAGAGTGAGAAATATCCCGCTCATGCCATAAGGCGACGTTCTCCAATGCCGCCTGGCTGTTGCCCCGCAAAATCCTGGCCAGGCCGCACAATTGCTCGCAGGTGACAGGATTGCGCTTGTGGGGCATGGCCGAGGACCCCTTTTGCCCGGCATAGAAAGGCTCTTCCACCTCTCTGGTCTCAGTGCGCTGGAGGTTGCGGATTTCCAAAGCCACCTTCTCGATGGAGGCAGCGATAAGGGCCAGCACGCTCAGCAAGACGGCATGGCGATCACGCTGCAGCACCTGGGTGGCCACCGGGGCAGGCTTTAGCCCTAAATGCGCGCACACATACTCCTCTATTTCCGGGGGAATATTAGCGAAACTGCCCACCGCCCCCGAGAGCTTGCCCACCGCAACCTCTTGGCGGGCCTGGGCCAGCCGCCGCCGCTGGCGCAAAAACTCCTGATACCACAGGGCAAATTTCAGGCCCAGGGTGGTCACCTCGGCATGGACCCCGTGAGTGCGGCCCATCATGAGGGTGTGCCGGTATTTATTGGCCTGAGACCTGAGGACTGCCAGCAGCCCCGCCAGGCCCTCATCGAGGATGTCCACAGCCTGGACCAACTGGCAACTGAGGGCGGTATCCACCACATCATAGGAAGTAAGGCCGTAATGGATGTAGCGGGACTCGGGGCCCAGGCTCTCGGCGACGCAGCGGGTAAAGGCCACCACATCGTGGCGGGTGCTGGCCTCCAGCTGGGCAATCCGCTGACAGTCAAACCGGGCAGCCCTGCGGATTTTTGCCACCTCCTCAGGAGGGATGCGGCCCAGGCGGGACCAGGCTTCACAAGCCAGGATTTCAATTTCCAGCCACAGGCGATACCTGTTTTCCTCACTCCAGATCGCCGCCATTTCCCGGCGGCTGTAGCGCTCAATCATGCTCTTGCCTCCAATTCCTCCTGCAGTTGCCCGTCCCGGGCCAGAACCTGGCGCCGGAGATCTTGCCGGTAAGCCTTGAGCTTGTCCGCCAACCTTCTGTCCCCCAGGGCGAGTATTTCTGCAGCCAGGAGGGCGGCGTTGCGGGCATTGTCTATGCCCACTGTGGCTACGGGAACCCCCGGGGGCATCTGCACCACCGAATACAGTGCGTCCTGGCCCTGGAGGGGGCCTGCAGCTAAGGGCAGACCTATCACAGGCCGCTGGGTATGGGCCGCCACCACTCCGGGGAGATGGGCAGCCAGGCCTGCTGCCGCAATAAAGACCTGCACCCCCGCCCCTTCAGCTTGCTGCACAAAGCGAACACAATCTTCGGGAGAGCGGTGGGCGGATAATATCCTCACCCCCGCTTCAATGCCAAAACCTCGCAGCAGTTCCCAGGCTGCCTCCAGCCTGGGCCAATCGGAATCACTGCCCATAATAATTGCCACTTCCATCACAGCACCTCCTGTTTTTTGACAAAATGAAAAGCCCAAGCGCGGTAGGTTACGGTAAGAAACCTACCCGCCTGGGCTTTTATCCCTTCGGTGTAGCCGCCTGATGGCAGCCTGTACCACTTGGATCAATATGACCCTAGGTACACTTTCCCCGTAGTCAGACAATTTACGGTTGCCTGGTAGAGCTCCCGAGCCTTATTCCCGGGATTATACGAGCTGCTATTCAATTTGCACCTCCATCATACCCCTGCCGGGGAGAGATGTCAAACCCGGTGATGAATTTTTTGCTGCTGGAGTACATGGAAAAGGCCGGCTTGCGCCGGCCCTGTCTTTAGAGGGTTATAAAGTGGATGATAGAGGCAACTGCCAAAACATATACCAGCCAGTGCACTTCCTTGCCCTTGCCGGAAACCAGCTTGATGATGGGGTAGGAGATGAAGCCAATGGCGATACCGTTGGCAATACTGTAGGTAAAGGGCATAAAGGCCATGGTCAGGAAGGCGGGGAAAGCTTCGGTAAAGTCTTCGAAGTTAATACCGGTGACGGCACCAATCATCAGGACACCGACGATGATCAAAGCCGGAGCAGTGGCCTGGGTGGGAATCATGCCCGCCAGGGGAGTGAAGAAGAGGGCCAGCAGGAAGAGGATGCCCACCACCACTGCAGTGAGGCCGGTGCGGCCGCCTTCGGAAACCCCTGCAGTGCTCTCTACATAGGTAGTGACGGTGGAAGTTCCCATGAGGGCACCAAACATTGTGCCGATACCGTCTACCAGCATCACACTATTGACCTTGGGCAGGCGGCCCTTTTCATCCAGGAAGCCAGCCCGGGCACCGGTGCCCAGGATAGTGCCCATGGTGTCGAATACGTCGACAAAAAGCAGGGCGAAGATGGTGATGAAGCCGAGCTTAAGGGCTCCGGCTATGTCGAACTTAAAGGCAGTTTCGCCCAGGGCCTGGAAGTTCTTGAACACGTTTAATTCCACAAAGCTGTTGATTCCTGTTGGAATGGGCGTTACTGTTGCAATGTCAGAGCCAAAGAACCAGCCGATAAAGGGAGCTCCAGCTTCATAGGCTGCAGCACTGGGGACAAACCAGCCTAATACTGTCGTGATGAGGATGCCAAGCAGGATGGCTCCCCGGACTTTGGCGGCCATGAGGATAGCAGTAAGTATCAGGCCTACCAGGGCTAATAATGTGGGTGGGGAAAGCAGATTGCCAAAGGCAACAGTTGTCGCTTCACTGGGGACAACTAAGCCTGCGCCGAGAAAGCCAATCAAGGCAATGAACAGCCCGATACCGGCAGCAACGGCTTTTTTCAAGCTGCCGGGGATGGCCCTGTCAATCCAGCCAATCAAACGGGTGGCAGAAAGGAGCACAAAGACTGTCCCGGAAATCAGGACTGCACCCAAAGCGGCCTGCCAGGTGGCACCCTCTATCCCCAGGACAACGGAATAGGTGAAGAAGGCGTTGAGGCCCATGCCGCTGGCCAGGGCAAAGGGATAATTGGTGACTAGGCCCATCAAAATCGTTGTAAAGGCAGCAGAAATGATTGTGGCCGTAGTTATTGCCGCAAAGGCATTCGGGGTGTCAATGGCTGCAGATAGAATGCTTGGGTTAACAAAAATGATGTAGGCCATGGTCATAAATGTGGTGAGACCGGCGATTATTTCCGTCCGGACATTGGAGCCATGCTCCTTGAGCTTAAAAAACTTTTCTAACATTCATTTCCCTCCTGATAGATTATTTATAAAAAAATCCAGGGGCTGGTTGACCAAC
>Ga0208693_1002456_pt1 | contig 12192 bp, 11 predicted proteins | sample AD_UKC071_MetaG_FD_184438 | JGI IMG/M metagenome (GOLD analysis project Ga0208693, IMG submission 184438) | Active sludge microbial communities of municipal wastewater-treating anaerobic digesters from USA - AD_UKC071_MetaG (SPAdes) (version 2) | ecosystem: Engineered > Bioreactor > Anaerobic >... | reverse complement strand
ACACCGCGAGGGCACCACCAGCCTCGAGATGTGGCAAAACGGTCACAACCTCCAGGTGATATTTCATTGCGCAATCCTCTTCTACCACGAGAGCTCTATTTAAATGTTCGCAACATTGCACTGCAAGAAATAAGCCTGACTTTTCGACCAATGGTTCTATGCCTTCCATTATCGCCTTAGCTACCTCTAGATTGGGGGCAGATCCTATCTTCTTCCCCAAGACCTCGCTCGTACTGCATCCAACTACCAATATGTTTTCTGGTTTGAGTTCAGCTATGGATAGCAATTTAGACAATGCCTTATGGACGGATGACGTGAGCTCGCCAATTTCCACGTCAAATACCTCCCTTAAAATAAAACAATTTTAGACCGATACCTTCATAATCCGCTGCTCAAGGTAACCTGTGACAACCCTCACGTAGCCACAGAGAGCCTGATCTAGTTCCTCATCGCCCGTATCCACCAAGAGAGGATTATGGCCCAAAGCTGATACTTTGTTACGTGTAGCAACTACCATGATGTTTTCAAGGCCAACTTTTCTTATGACTTTCGGGCTTATCTGTTGATTGCCCCTTCCAAAAATATATCCTTGTCCGCCTATTATGGTAACCACTATAAAGGCCTTCTTGCCATGGGATAAAATTTCAAGCAACTTCTTTTCATCGGCGTCAAGGGCCATAATCTTTTTGTCTTGGTAGACGTCCACTCCAAGCAGCGTGCATTCATCTCCCAATTTTTGTTTTATTGCTCTGGTCGTAGTGCCGGGCCCTATGATATATATTGCATCTTTATTTTTGACCATGTGGTCCAAGATATAGTAAGATATCCCTTCCAAATCCATCGTATCGGAGGCAGCCTGGCCCGCCTTTTTGCTTTGTACAAAGGTCCTTTCGTGAGGAATTAGCAAATACCCGTAAAGAGCAGCGCTTACCCGTCCTTGACGAAAGGCTTCTTCATCGATATCCATGACCTCTGCTTCCTTTATGTCTCTCGCTTTTCCCTGCATAAAAAGGAGAGCTAGTTCTCCGGCCCTCCTTGGATTTATGGCAAATACGCCTGAATGAATTTTGACGCCCGCTGGAATTCCCAAGACGGGTTGTTGTCTATCCTTTAACGCCGAATATACATCCCTTGCTGTCCCATCCCCACCTGCAAATAACAACAACTTTACACCGTAATCAACAATATCCCTGGACGCCCTCCTCGTATCCTCAGATGTTGTGTTGCCCGGAATAATGCTGCCAATCACGATTGGTTCGAAGCCGGCCTCACGAGCCTCCAACTCTCCCATTTCACCCGGATAAGTCACTATTTCGATCTCGTCTTTGGCAGGCAAAAGTCGCTTCAGGGCCTCGACCGTTTTTTTGGGAGCTTCTGGAACAGCGCCTTTTTCCCTGCATAACCTCAAGATTTCCTCACCATCAGTACCTTTTAATCCCACCCTACCACCCATACCTGCGATAGGATTAACTATTAGTCCAAGCCGATCGCTAGCCATCCTTAAACCTCCTCGTAGAGTCGCCACAAATACCAATTCGCTGAGCGAAAAAACCATACATATATAATTAAACTAGCCATTTAATTTACAGCTATCGTCAATTATACGACACAAAACTTCTTATGACATCACGCAATCGTTTCATTCTAATTTAAAGGGATTTAAATAGGTAGGGGAGTAGACAACTCGATGCGTAGAAGATAATATTTCAATAAAAGAGCAGGACATGGACATTGAATGAGGATATGGCAGTATGGGGGGGTCAGAGCAATCGCGTCATAGGGAGCCACACGAAAGCATTCCCATTTCGTGCGAAGAATAAGGAATAAGTGCAATAGTATCTGGAAGGAGCGATGTACAGTGGCACATTTGCTAGAAGGTAAATTTGCAATAATTACTGGGGGCAGTAAAGGCATTGGCAAAGGTATCGCAGAGGCATTTTTAAAACATGGGGCTACAGTTGTCATCGCGTCAAGAAAGGAACAAGATCTCCAAAAAACAGTCGAGGAACTATCAGGTTTCGGTCAAATTTCTTACGTAGTAGCCGACGTAAGCAAGACGGAAGATATTCAGCGCATGGTAAGTACAACTATAGAAAGACATGGCCGAATCGATGTTTTATGCAGTAACGTGGGCATATATCCTATGTCTTTAATAGAAGATATGACGGAGGAAGAGTGGGACTATATTAACACTATAAATGTAAAAGGCATGTTCTTAAGCATCAAAGAATGCATTCCTCACATGAAAAAGCAGGGAGGCGGAAGTATCGTCATAACTTCCTCGATTACAGGTCCCATTACCGGATTTACCGGTTGGAGCCATTATGGCGCCACAAAGGCAGCTCAACTTGGATTTATGCGCTCTGCAGCAATTGAACTAGCACGGTACGGAATTCGCGTTAATGCGGTGTTGCCAGGAAATATTGTATCTGAAGGACTCTTAAGCTTGGGAGAGGAATATCTTGACATAATGAAAAGATCGATCCCTCTTGGCACTTTGGGTGAACCCCAAGACGTTGGAAATGCAGCTGCATTTTTAGCATCTGACCTTGCAAAATTCATAACGGGACAAACGATAGTAGTTGATGGAGGACAAATACTCCCCGAGTCGACTGAAGCTATGGAATTGCCAACCGAAGAATAAATTATAAATATTTCACTTAAGCCCCATGGGCAACTAGATGAGACGATGGGTTTGTCGACAAGAACTTAACAACCCCCGCCTGCCATATCCAAAAACGCTCTTTCCAAACCTAGAACACATCATGATCGCACCAGTTGTCCCTACGCTTTTCGAAAATTTGATCTATCGCATATATGTTCATTTATCGTGCAAAAAACAGGCTACAAAATGGTTTGCACCCACTTCTATTAGAGGCGGTTCCTCTTTTTTGCATTTTTCCATGACATACTTACACCTGGGGTTAAACCTACAACCCTCCGGAGGATTTGCCGGAGACGGCACATCTCCTTCAAGGATGATATGCTGACGTTGTCGTGCAGGATCTGGAACCGGTATTGCAGAAAGCAAAGCATGGGAATAGGGATGTAAGGGATTATCAAAAAACTCGACTTTTGACGTCATCTCAACCAATTTTCCCAAATACATCACCGCTATACGATCCGATATATGTCTTACCACGGCTAAATCATGGGAAATGAAAAGATACGTTAACTTCATTTCTTCCTGCAGATCCTTGAGCAAATTTAATATTTGGCTCCTGATGGAAACATCAAGAGCAGACACGGGTTCATCGCATACAACGAAATTAGGCTTTAAAGCTAAGGCACGAGCTATACCGATCCTCTGACGTTGTCCCCCCGAAAATTCATGAGGGTATCTGAATCTATGTTCCGGGAGCAATCCGCACCTCAATAAAACCTCAGATATGTAGTCGCCAAGCTCCTTTTTCGAACACAAGCCATAATACCGCACTGCCTCACCGACGATCTCGTTAACAGTCATGCGCGGATTTAAGCTACCATAAGGATCTTGAAAAATTATCTGCATTTTTTGCCTGACTTCACGGGGGTCATCGCGCAATTTATCCCTCACGTTTCCTCCCATGAAAAACACTTCTCCTTCGGTAGGATCAAGCAAATGCAGTATCGTTCTTCCCGTCGTAGTCTTGCCACACCCTGATTCTCCCACCAATCCCAAGGTTTCCTGATCATCGATATGAAAAGATACATCGTCAACGGCACGAACGTATCCCACGGTCCTTCTAAATACTCCTTTGCGAATTGGGAAGTATTGCTTCAAATTCTTGACCTCTAAGAAATGAGCTGTATGGGTCATTATGCACCACCCCCGATCGAGTCAGATTCATAGAGAAAACACCTGACCATGCGTCCATTACCCAGAGTGTACAACGGAGGTGCCTCTTCAGAGCATCTAGAAAATACCTTGTCACAGCGATTATGAAAACGGCATCCCCTTGGGAATTCAAAGGGACTTGGGACGAAGCCGGGAATTACATGCAGCTTATCGACATCCTTGTCAATCCGCGGAATGGACGCGAGCAAACCTTGCGTATAAGGATGTAATGGCTCGTAAAATAGCGGCTCGACGGGAGCTTCTTCGACTATTAATCCCGCATACATTACAACAACGCGCTGGGCCATCTCTGCTACTACGCCTAAATCATGCGTAATTAGCATTATGGCAGTATTGAACCCCCTTTGCAGCTCGTTCATTAAATCTAAGATTTGGGCTTGAATGGTAACGTCCAAAGCAGTGGTAGGTTCATCGGCGATCAATAATTCAGGCCTACAAACCAAAGCCATTGCGATCATGGCCCTTTGACGCTGTCCTCCCGAAAGCTGATGAGGATACTCATCAACTCTTTGCTCTGGGTCGGGAATTCCAACAACTTGAAGCATTTCTACGGCCTTTGCCCTGGCATCCTTGCTGCTCATGTTTTGGTGGATTATCAATGGTTCCATTATCTGAAATCCTATCGTCAATACCGGATTCAAGCTGGTCATTGGTTCTTGAAATATCATTGAAATTTTGTTTCCCCTTATTTGGCGCATTCTGTCTTCAGTAGCTTCGGTGAGGTCTTCACCTTTGAAAATAATTTTACCTCCGGCTATTCTTCCAGCAGGCTTCGGTAGCAGTCTCATCACCGATAAGGCAGTTACGCTTTTACCACACCCCGACTCCCCCACCACCCCTAAGGTTTCACCGTGGCCAATATGTAAGGTCACCCCTTCTACCGCCTTCACGAGACCTCTATCAGTGTCGAAATAAGTCTTAAGATCTTTAATCTCTAGCAGATTCAATGACCTCACCTACCTTTTTAGCCTTACGTCCAAAGCGTCTCGCAAGCCGTCTCCTAAGAAGTTAAAGGCAAGCACCGTATACATAATTGCCAAGCCAGGGAATATGGCCCACCACCATTTGCCAATGCTCAAATATTTTTGTCCCTCAGAAATCATAAGGCCCCAACTGGGAGTAGGAGGCTGGGCACCGAACCCTAAAAACGCTAAACCCGCTTCCGTCATTATGATACCGCCCATGCCCAATGTGGCCTGAACTATGACTGGGGCAATTGCATTGGGAAGAATGTGTTTAAAGATTATCTTTCTTCTTGGCAACCCGAGGGCTTTAGCCGCTTCTACAAATTCCCTATCTCGCAGAGACATGAATTGTGCTCTGACGACCCTTGCTATTCCTACCCAGTTAACCAGCCCAATGGCAATGTAAACAATTCTTAAGCTAGGGCTTTGGAAAACTGCTATAACGGCTAACACGAAGAGCAAGAAAGGGAAAGCAAAAACGACATTTATTAACCACGATATCAAATCATCGACCACCCCTCCTATGTAACCCGCCATTGCACCCAAGGGCACACCTATGATCAAAGAAACGATGGAAGCAAATATTCCTATCTGCAGGGAAATCCTCGCGCCATATATGATACGGCTTAAAATATCGCGGCCATATATATCAGTGCCCATTAGATGCTTCAAGCTTGGGGGAGCGAGCCTCGCTTCTTTGCCTTCTTTCCATATAAGCTGCTCAAAAGGATCATAAGGAACTATCAATGGCGCAAATATTGCAATAACGATAATAGATATGGCCATGATCAGTCCTACCAGGGCGAGTTTATTTCTCTTGAACCTGAGCCATGCTTCATACCATAGGCCGCCAATTTTACTCTTCTTCGTCATGCTTGGATCACCCTTAATCATAACGAATTCTGGGATCTATAAACCCGTAAGAAATATCTACGATCAAATTGGCGACTAAAAATATAATAGCCATGAATATAACCGTTCCTCTTATCATCGGAAAATCTCTAGCAATAAGGGCTTCGACGGCCAATCTACCCACTCCAGGCCACGCAAAAATGGTTTCCGTTAAAACAGCGCCAGAAAGCAGCTCGGCAACTTGGGTTCCAACTATGGTCACGACGGGGATTAAAGCATTCTTCAAGGCGTGCCTCATAACTACTATCCTCTCGTGCAAACCCTTTGCCCTTGCGGTACGAATGTAATCTTGCGTCAATACCTCGAGCATACATGACCTGGTCAATCTCGCTATCAAGGCAGCAGGCCTTACGCCCAGCGTTATAACGGGCAGGACGTAATAGCGCCAATCGCCTGGAACATACCCCACCCCCGGGATCAAATGAAGCGTGTAAGCAAATATTAAAAGGAGCAACAAACCCACCCAAAACACAGGCGCACTTATGCCCGATATTGCGATGAACATGGCCGAATAATCGAAGATTGAATACTGTTTTACAGCAGAAACAATTCCGGCTAGTATACCTAAAACCGATGCCAACACCATGGCCCAGAATGCTAGTTTCAATGTGGCTTTAAAACGGGTGAGCAAGGCATCTACAACTTTCTCATTATTCCTGTAAGAGATACCTAAATCGCCCTTTACCAAATCCTTTAGAAATCTAACGTACTGTTTATGAATGGGAAGATCCAAGCCAAGGTCTGCTCTAATTCTCGCCAACGTCTCAGGATCGCCCCTTTGTCCCATCATGAGTCTTGCGGGATCGCCGGGCACGATAGCCATCAATATGAAAACAATGGTTACAACACCCCATATAACAGGGACCGCGTATAATAACTTTCTTACTATGTAAGAAAACATTGATTTGCCTCCTGTACTTCCGTAGAAGTGGGCGGATTTTCCCGCCCACTTCTACTTCGCATTCATTCTTCGATCCATACCGTATCTAGTGGCGTGCTGTAATCTCCAAAAGCTGGAAGGTGAACATTTTTCAACCGTTCTTGGGCGAGTAAACTGGTAGTATAGTGAAAAAGGAACAACCACGGAGCATCATCCACGATCATCTGCTCGGCTTCCTGATAAAGCTTCATCCTTTCATCCCAATCCGTCTCAACTCTTGCTGTAGCAAGCAGTTCATCGACTTTCGGATTGCTGTAAAAGGAATAATTTCCCCTAGAGCCATGGTTAGAAGAATGTAACAACACGTAAAGGAAGTTGTCCGGGTCGGCATAATCGGCCACCCATCCCATGCGGAACATTTCAGTTTCGCCACGTTCACATAAATCTAAATGTACACCCCAATCCAACACCTTAATGTTAATGTTAATCCCTAGATCTTTTAACTGCGCTTGGATGGCCTCGGATATGAGGGTATGGCGAGGATCGTTATTGACGTTAAAGTCTACGGTTATGCCATCGGGATAACCGGATTCGGCAAGGAGCTGCTTTGCCTTTTCAGGATTGTACTCGTAACCCTTGAGGTCAGGGTTGTAACCGGGCATGCCGGGAGGAAGAACTCCTTTGGCAGGGTAATAACGTCCGTGTATGACAAGCTCGTTTATAGCTTCCCTGTCTACGGCATAGTTAAAGGCCTGTCTGAGCTTCAAATTATCCTTGAAGGGAGGTTTGGAGTTGTTAAAACCGTAATAATAGGTCCCAAGTTCAGGCCGTTCTTGTAACATGTGGGAGTAAGTGGCTTTAATTTCCTCATAGTATTCATCCGGAGGAGCTGGTAGAACATCTATATTTCCTTTTTTAAATTCTTCGTAAGCTATTGTGTTATCTGGTATTATAAGGATTTCTACGCTATCCAGATAGGGAAGCTGCCTTCCCTCCTTGTCCTTTTTCCAATAGTCGGGGTTTTTCTTGTAGACCAGCCTTTGATCATGATCCCAGCGTTCCAATATAAAGGCGCCCGTCCCAACTGGATGGAAATTAAACTCCTTTCCCCATTTTTCAGCGTCCTCTTTAGGCACGACGACGAAAGTGTTGTAAGCTAACACGCTTAAGAATGGAGAAAATGGGTAATCCAGCTCGAATTGCAAGGTATAGTCATCTACGACTTTGATGCCGACCCATTCATCGGCTTTGCCATCCACGAAGTCTTGATATCCCTTTACCATGTCTATGAAGTAAGCTCTAGGGGAGTTAATCTTTATTAACCTTTCGAAGGAGTACTTCCAATCCTGAGCTTTAACTTCCCGGCCGCCGTTTTCCGTCGGTTTTCCTAAAGCTTCTTTGTGAAATTTAACGCCCTTCCTCAAATGAAACGTCCAACTTTTACCGTCGTGGCCGGCCTCCCAGCTCTCAGCCAATCGGGGTACGATACTTTTCCCATCGGGATCGTTTTCGACCAGCATGTCAAACATGAGGTACACATTTCTTGAAGAAGTCGTATCGGTTGACATTGCGGGATCCAGCTTCGGAGGATCACTTACCTCGCGCCACCTTAACACACCTCCATATTTCGGCTCCTGACTCATTGCCTGATGCACACCAAAAACCATGGGAAGACACACTGCTAACACTAAAAACAACCCAAACAGCTTTCTCAAACCACTTCGCCACCTTTCATTTGTATTTCTTTAATTGTATTTCTTTAATCCTTCTATTTATATTGATTATATTGACTCTTTAGTCTTTTTCTGGTTTTGTCAAATCATCGAACTCAACTTTCTCCTTTTGCAGATCCCCATGACGAGAGACCTTGACGCGCACAAAGCGAGCATCACTGAATTTTGTTTCGATGACTCGCTCCATCTTGGTCCTAGAAACGGGCCAATACCTGACGCCTATCGTTGTGGTATTTTCAAATAAAGATTTAATCGCCCCGTCTAATTTACCCGCTTCTACCAAAAGTCGGAGGACAAAAACGGGCCTGTTCTTCTTACCAATTCCCTGAAGCAGATGGACCTCCTTTGTCTCCTCCTGCAATTTCGTAAGGGCAAATCCGATTTCCTCTCCAGTTATATCGTCTAAGGTCGTCTCCACCAAGACCATCTCTTCAAAGTCCTCTTCATTCGCAATGGTCGCCCTTAAGACGTTAGCTATATCCAGATCTTTGCTTCCCGTCCCGTATCCTACCTTACAAGGTACCATTGAAGGCAGCGCCTTGCTGAAATTTGCCGAAGCTGCTAGTAAGGCTACGCCAGTGGGAGTCGCAAGTTCCGCCTCGATTTCATTCCCAATTAAAGGTATGCCCTTTTTGTAAGCGATGGCCGTCACAGCGGGAACGGGCACAGGCAACAACCCGTGACAGGTCTTAACTACGCCACTTCCGACGCATATGGAAGTTGACAAAACCTTATTCTCCTCGAGGTTTTCAAGAAGCATGAAGTAACCCAGACAATCTAATATTGTGTCAAAGCTTCCTGCTTCGTGAAGGTGAACTTCTTCGGGCTCCTCACCATGCACTTCGGCTTCTGCTTCCAGCAAGTAATCGAGCGCCTCACTTGCTTTTTCATAAGCCCAGGTTGAAGCCTCTACAGTCTTTGAGGTAATTGCCAATATTTCTTTCATTTCGTGACCATGCCTCGAATGGACATGTTCATCTAATTCTATGTCTATCTTCGTGGCCATTATGCCCTTCTTTTTTACCCTTTCTCGTTTGATCTTGACACTCGCAACACCTTCTATGCCCGTCACGGAGCTAAAACGCTCTAGCAAAGAAAAATCGGCGCCTAGATCTACCAAGGCACTTAAAAGCATGTCTCCGCTCACTCCTGATAAATGGGGCTCAAATATTATCATGCTCCTTGCCTCCTTAATTAGACGATCCATCTCGCCGCCCTTGTATCCTTCTAAATCAATTACAGCAAAATAAAAGACCTGATTTTATAAAAATTCCTTTATATCATATATTATGGACTATGCTCTTTTTATTCTAGGATCGAAACATCGGGAAGTCACCTGTTTGAAGTCCAGAAACTACTAGTATTCCTCAACTTGGACAACTTGCTCTAAGACTTCTTGTTTTAATATGGTCCCATAGGAAATTTTTTTCGCCAAACATTGAGAAGAAGGTTTCTCCCAAAAGGGAAGGTTAAATTCGCGTGCTAAAGTTCCTATATCTTCTTTTCTAAATCCTGCTTCCTTTACGCAAATATCACCAAATTTATTATGTGATGGTTAATCTTTAAGGCCTTTGCCACCATGAGAGAAGGCCATTTGAACACTCTAGTAAATCTCCCCCTAACAACGCAGGAATTGCATCAAAATTTATTATATTTTATTTATTATACTTTTTCCTGACTTTGTCAGTCAATCTCCTGAAATCCGCAGAACTGTGGGATTGTCAAAAGAAAAAGCTGCAGGATTGTTCCTACATGTTAGTCGGGGGATTTTAACATCTGGTCCAGATGGCCGGAATTTAAGGCAATACCATATTTTGCCTTGCCGTCTTTATGGCAAAACTCTACTTGGGGACAGATATTTGATATCTTTCAGCTAAAATTGGCATTTTAATGATTGGTCATGACATTCAATCACTCAGCACAAAAAATCATTTTTAACTTTTTAAAAAAGCTCTGCCAAGGGCATCTGCACCCAACATAGCATTGACGACCATGGATGGTGTCACTTTAAAAGGCATGTTTGCCATGGTCGTTCCTTCTGCACAAGCGGCTTCCGCCGCCGGCAGGAGTTTTTCAAAGCTTGCACCGGCAAGACCCAATTGTTCTAATGTGACCGGCAATCCAATGGAACACGCAAAATCAAGCACTTCATAAATAGTATCCGGATCTGCGTCCTGAAGGACAAGTTGTGTCAATGTTCCAAATGACACTTTCTCTCCATGGTAGAATTGATGCGTTTCTTCCAATACAGTAAGACCGTCATGTACGGCGTGAGCAGCGGCAAGTCCGCTGCTTTCAAATCCCATACCCGATAGCAATGTATTGGCCTCCACGATCTTTTCCAGAGCAGGAGTTATAGCATGAGCTTCGCAAGCGATCTTGGCATCTAACCCATATTCGAGGAGAAGGTCGTAACATAATTTTGCCAAAGCTAAAGCAGCAGACGTGCCTTCGCCTCCAGGCATATTGGGAGCTTTCGTAAAATTACATGCTTCTGCCTCAAACCAAGTCGCTAAAGCATCTCCCATGCCGGAAACCAACAATCTCGTCGGGGCTTTGGCTATGATATCTGTATCTACTAAAACTAAATTTGGATTACTGGGAAGGACAAAGTATCTGTCGAACACGCCATCTGACGTATAAATTACAGACAGAGCGCTACAAGGTGCATCAGTAGCGGCTATAGTGGGTATTGTAGCTACAGGAACTTTTAAATACTCAGCAACAGCTTTGGCCGTATCAAGCGCCTTGCCACCCCCAACGCCGATGAGAACATCGGCACCTTCTGCACACAGAAGCAGTCTTATATCCTTTTTTAAAATGCTATAACACTGCACCTTTTAAATCGGGATGGGGGTTTGGTATAAATGAGATATCAACAAGCAAACCCTTGTCAATAATCACTTCTTTTGCAGCCGTAAGGGCAGTTTTTACCTCTGAAATATCTCCTCCCATAGAGAAGAAGGATTTGGCTCCCATCCCTCTGCCCAATCGGATTTCAATCAGCAAAATCTTAGCCGCTTTAGCAGCTGTATCTGCGGCTTCGATAATACAAGGTGCCGCCATGGCTTCAACTACACCGAGGGCTCCCATCTCGCTTACCTCCGTAGTGCATGCTAAGGCAGGAAACACGGAAGGGTGAACGTTAGGAAGCAACATCTCATCGGTCAACATCTCGTCTGCTACCTGTCTTCCAGCATTAAGGGCGTTTTTGACGGCACCGACATGCCCCCATACGACTATCAAATACTTTCCAGGACATATCGGTGAGGCATGAAAAAGTTTGACGTTAGCGGAAATTAAAGACAAACTTTCTCGGATCATGAAGGCCTTTATCCGAGAACTGATAAAGGCTTACTTCGAGCTTGCAAATGAGGCCATATTAAAGGACAAAACGTCTCGAAAGGAAAGAGGGTTAGTCGTAGAAAGAAGAAGCGACAAAAGAAGCGTTTATACCATCTTTGGGGATATATCTTTCAAGAGGACCTATTATTACGACAAAAAGCGAAACGCGTACATCTACCCCCTGGACAAAGCATTAGGATTGGATAAATACGAAAGGCTGACTGAAGCAGTGGCCATAAAGCTGGTAGAAACGGCAGGCCAGGTAAAGAAAAAAGACCAAGAAGGTGAAAATGCGGACAAAAGACACAAATTTACCTTGAACCTGGAGGAGATCTTAGGTCCCGTTGCAAGCGAGCTTGGATGTATAACGGTACTCGGCACCGGAAAGGTAACGCCCTTATACACGACCTTAAAGGGCATATGTCATAGCGGGTTTGATTTTTAGCTGACCTAAAACGTTGCCCCTTAGGACACATTGGGGAGTGGTTCATGGAAATCCTACAAAAACTTGACGCGGTC
>Ga0208693_1002452_pt1 | contig 12197 bp, 12 predicted proteins | sample AD_UKC071_MetaG_FD_184438 | JGI IMG/M metagenome (GOLD analysis project Ga0208693, IMG submission 184438) | Active sludge microbial communities of municipal wastewater-treating anaerobic digesters from USA - AD_UKC071_MetaG (SPAdes) (version 2) | ecosystem: Engineered > Bioreactor > Anaerobic >... | reverse complement strand
AAGATGAAGATATTTTTCACTATGTTTCAAAAAATTCTTGTTCCCTTCAAGAAACTACTTAGATATAAAACGGTCCTTAAAAAATGAACTTCAAATCAAGAGCTGCTTTACAGATTCTCTTTATTGGAAAAATTAATTTTCCATGTCACATTTCCCCGAAATTTTAATCCGGGAAATGAAAATCAATTGTAGAGGAGAGATTAAAATGAGATTGTGTTGCCAATTTGAAGCAGAATCAGTTCCTTTACCTTATCAAATGATGTTTGCAAGTCTTATTAAAGAAGCTTTGAAAAATTCTTCAGAAGAATATTTTAATAAGCTTTATTATTACGACCACAATAAAAGAAACAAACAGTCAAAAAACTTTTGCTTTTCTGTGTTTTTAAAAAATTTTGAATTTAAAGATGATCATTTTGTTTTAAAAGATGGATTGAATCTAAACATAAGTTCTCCAGATAAGCTTTTTATAGTGAACTTTTTCAATGGTTTACTAAAAACCAAAAGTTTCAAGTATAAAAATCATTTCATTGAATTGGTAAAAGTTTATCTTCTTCCAGAAAAAAATATCTTTGAAGAAAAGGTTACCTTTAAAACCATGTCTCCCATTCACTTAACTGACAAAAGAAATAGGCCTTTGTCTCCTTACGATGAAAATTTTACAAAAGAATATAACTACCTTGCAGATAAGATATTAGAAAATTATAGAGGAGTGGGATTATTGAAATCTATAGAATTCACACCGATTCAGATGAAAAAAGTAGTTGTTAAAGAAGAAATAAAAGAATTTCAAAGAAATACAGGTAAAGAATATATGTTTCTAGAATCTTACGAGGGTACCTTTTCATTACAAGGCGAAGTTTCAGATTTGAGAGACATTTATTCTCTAGGAGTTTCCCTTCGACGAAGTCAGGGATTCGGTATGATAGAGGTGATATAAATATGTCTATAAAATTTTATTTATCTGAATGGTTTTATAACATGGGGATTGTAGGATTTCTACGGATTCTTAAATTTAATAATGTTGATGAAAGTAAATATACAACAAAAGAAAACTACTTCGAAATTGAAGATGAATTACTTGATAATTTTGCCGAGTATTACTTCAATTATTTTTTTGCTATAAACGATGATAGAGAAAGATTTAAAAGACGTATAAATGAAGCAACCGGCTTGATTGAAAATTACGATAAACCTTCTGAATCCTTTGACCAAAAAGCAAGTGCCGAAAATATTTCTAAAGCAATTAAAAATGTTTATGATTACTTCAAGAAATATGAGAACTCAGTGAAAAATACCAGCTATGTGGATGAATACAATGATTTGTTGAATTCAATAAAAGAAATGAATCGTATAATTAAAAAAGACACAAGTATTGAAACACTAGAAGAAGCAAAATCAATTTTAAATAATTTATTAGATTTTGTTTCTATTGAAGAAATACGAAAAAAACGGGCTGCAAATATAACTCGATCAAATCTAAGTGATTTTTTCGGTCAAGCAAGTTTTCTTAATCCTAGTTTTGCTGGTGCTTACGCGCAAGATTTTATAGAAAAAATGCATAGAGATTATGTCCAACCGGTGAGAGAGAAATATAATCAAGATGCTTCTAAAAAATATAAAAGTAAAACAATATATAACTGTTCATTATGTTCACGCGAGACTAGCGGAAATTACCATTTTGATGAGGCTATGTTTTCGCCAATAGGACTGAGTTTAACAGAAAATAATAATTTTCTTTGGAATGAAGTTACTAAGTTACCAATTTGTGAAGAATGTAGGATTCTTCTAATGTGTACTCCAGTTGGTTGCACTCCACTTGAAAAATATCGTTCAACTATTGACGGAATTGAGTATTACACTGAATATACTTTTGTTAACTTAGACACAGACATAAAAAGTTTGTTTAAAATAAACGAAAATTTTAGGCAACGTTCAAGTTCTTCAAATCCATATAGGGAGCTTATATTTGATATAGTAACTCAAATGGAACAAAAAGCTCTTTGGACTTTGCAGAGTATTTTCTTTGTCGAATTTCAAACTGACAAGAAGAGCACATATTTGCACTATTTCAACATAGCTCCTTTTAAAGCAAAATTTTTTATAGATAAACAGGTACATTATTTATTAGGTCGCATAAAGCCTCATCAATTTCAAATGGATATCATGGAGTACATTTTAACGGATAGAGATTTATATCTGTTAATTTCTGATGAGTTGAGGAACTATCTTAAAAAGGCTGAGGGAAAAAGGGGTGATAGAAGAGTAATTGTAGGAGATCCTGTTTCGTGTTTTAATGCTGTGTGTTTAAGACATTTACTGAACGGATACAAAAGGAGGCAGAAAAAAGTGAGCACCAAAATTATAAATGATGCTTTTGAATATGGAAAAGAACTCAATAGATATTATGTTGCTACAGACTCTGCAAACAAGATTAATTCCATAGGTTACAAAATGTTAAATGCTGTGAAAGTGGGAGACAAAGAAGAATTTTTAGATAATCTTATTAGAACATGTATGAGTATTCAAAAACCTATTCCCGACTTTTTTTTAAATGTACTAACAGAGCAAAGAGCAGATTTTAAGGATATTGCTTTAGCATTTATATGTGGGTTTACTGCTTTGCCAGTTGATGTTGCATCTAAAGAAAAAGTTTCTAATGAGGAGGTTTGACAACCATGGCTAAAGGTTTAACAGCAAGCGTAATATTTCAAGCACAAAGCTTAAATTATGATGAAGGAATAGCCAACATTTCTGTTCTTAAAAAGTTAACTCGAGGAGATGGAACTTTACTTACCTATGCTTCAAGACAGGCTTTAAGATACGATATTGTAAGACTTGGTCACGAAATGTATAATTGGAACTTACAAGTTGTCGATAAATCAAAGGGTACAGTCCAATTTCGTGATGATTTAACAATAAAAGATTCTGTAGAGATGGATTTATTTGGATATATGAAAACTGTAAAGAAAAGTCAGAAAGAAATTGGTGGAGCTGGTACAAGACCAGCAGTGGTGCGTTTGAGTCATGCTATCTCTCTTGAACCATACAGAAGTGATACAGAATTTTTAACTAACAAAGGACTTGCTGACAGGATAAAAGAACACCCTAACATAGCCAACATTGAACAGCATTTAAGCCTATATACATATACCTTTACTATAGATCTAGCTAAGATAGGGGAAGATGGAGAAATCATTTTGGATAATGCCGAAAAATCAAAAAGAGTTAATCAATTTTTAGAAATAATAAAACTCCTTAATAGAAACATTCGTGGAAGGCAAGAAAACCTTTCTCCAATATTTATAATAGGCGGCATTTATGATTTGGCTTCTCCTTTCTTCTTGGGAAGAATAGGATTAAATATGAAAAACGGATTGTATTATATTCAAGAAGATAAACTTAACAGCGCTTTAGAAAAAACATTAGATAATACTAAAATTAAAGATAAAACATTCGTAGGCATTGCCGATGGCTACTTTTCAAATGATTTTAAAATAAAAGAAATGTTCGGAGAGAGAGCCTTATCAGTAGAAGATTTTTTTGTCAAAATGAAAAATGATGTCAATAGTTTTTATGGAGTGAGCAATACATGAAAGCTTTAAAACTGAATATTTATCAGCAAAATGCTACTTATAAAAAACCTTTTGCTTTTAAGGTGGCAGAGACGTATCCTCTGCCTCCTTACTCTACGGTAAAAGGATTCTTGCATAAGATTATGAAAGCTAAAGAATTTATTCCGATGTCTATTTCCGTTCAAGGAAGCTTTGAAAATATCTGTTTCAATTTACAAAGTATGTATTCGTATAAAAGTAAAAAAAATAAAGCTGTTACTTCTGTACCTTCCTATGTGCATATGTTATACAATGTATATTTGATTATACATGTATTTGCTCAACAAAACATTATTGACGCAATTATTGAGGGAATAAAAGATTCAGAAGAATATTTCAGTTTAGGAAGAAAAGAAGATTTAGTTGTGATAGAGGATGTTAAACAAGTAGATATAGAAGAAATAATTATAGGACGTGGTAAAGCCGAACCTTATGAAATAAAATGTCCTGTTTATATACCAAAAAAACAATTACCCTCTGGTTTGAGCGGCATAAACTACAGACTTAACTGGAAATATACTATACAAAACGAACTAAGAGTATGGGAACGCATCGATACTGTATATGTTGAAAGTGGTAATGTAATAGATTCGGGAACTATTCTTTTAGACGAAGAGAAAGATCTCGTTTTTTTAATGAATGGTGAAGAAAATGATATATGCTAAATCGAATCCACAGGAAACTTTGTATGAACATACCCAAAAACTTTTGGAAAATTTAAAAATATTAAAAACTATGTATGGTTCCAAAATTGAAAATATCCTACCCAGCATGGTTAATAAAGAACTATTTTGGCGTTGCTTATACATAACAGCATTTTATCATGACTTCGGAAAAGCGTATACGCCGTTTCAAAATGTAATTAGAGAAATGATTGGTCAAGAAAAGATTTATAGTCCTTTTAAAAACGATATCCCTCACGGATATCTTTCCCCAGCCTTTTTACCTTTTGAAGAAATGTCAGATCTACTATATAACGACAATGAACTGATAAAAATAATTGTACAGGCAATAGCTTTTCACCATGAAAGAAACGTTATACCCAACAAAAGACATATTCTTGAAGTAATATCCAAAGATTTAGAGCCTCAACTTACCAAAATTAACGAACATATGGGAACTAACATACAAAAACTCGACAAACATTATTTAAATGATATGGAAAATAGAATCACTCAATCTCATAAATATTATCAATTGTATGTATTGATAAAAGGTATTCTTCATCGATTGGATCACGCCTCTTCTGCACACATTGAAGTAGAAGTTGAAAGCAAAGATGCTTTGAATGAAGTAACAGAAAAGCACATAACTTTAAATCTCAATTCAAATTTGAGAGATGTTCAAATCTATACCCGAGATAACTCCCATAAAAATTTGATTATTGTAGCTTCTACCGGGATAGGAAAAACGGAAGCTGCCCTAATGTGGGCTGGTGAAGATAAAACTTTTTTTACCCTTCCTTTAAGAGTTTCTCTAAACTCCTTATATTCTAGAGTGAAAGAGACAATAAACTTTAGTGAAGTAGGACTACTACATTCAACTTCTTTAGATTATCTCGCAGATAAAGGTTATGAAGATGCTTTAGAAATCTATGAACAATCAAGACATTTAGCAAAGAAATTAAATTTTACAACAGTCGATCAAATTTTCCCCTTTGTTTTCAAATATTTAGGTTATGAAAAAATATATGCAACTCTTGCATATTCTAAGATTATAGTAGATGAAATACAAGCATACTCCCCCTCAATGGCTGCAAGCATTATAAAAGGTTTAGAAATGATATACGACCTAAATGGAAAATTTTTGATTATGACAGCTACACTTCCTCGAATATACAAAGATTATCTGATACAAAAAGGAATACCATTTGAAGAGAAACTATTTTTGTCAACTTTAGAAAGGCATTTTGTAACTATAAATGAAAAGTCGATATTAGATGATGTAAATCAAATTATAGAAAAAGCAAAAGAAAGTAAAGTGTTAGTTTTAGCTAACACTGTTGCTAAAGCTGCCAACATTTACAATACAATTAAGAGTAATATACCCCCAGGAGTACATAAAAATGTTAATCTTTTGCATTCGCTTTTTCTTCAACATGACCGTGCTCAAAAAGAAAAAGATATTCAAGCATTTTCTAAAAGTGATGAAGCAGGGGTATGGATTAGCACTCAGATAGTAGAAGCTTCTTTGGATGTTGACTTTGATTACTTATTTACTGAAATGTCAACACTGGATAGTCTTTTTCAACGATTCGGCAGATGTTATCGAAATAGACAATTTGATCTCAATCATCCTAATATTTATATTTATACAAAAAATATAAGTGGAGTTGGCTCTGTATATAACAAAGATATCTGGAATTTTAGTTTAAACTATCTGAGTGAATATAATAATAAATTTGTCACTGAAAGCGATAAAGTACAAATGGTTGACCAACTCTACTCGGAAAATCAATTGAAAGGGACAAAATTTCTAGAAGAATTTAAAAGTTCTTTAAACTTTTTAGATAATATTATTGATTATAATCTAAGCAAAGGAGAAGTACAAAAGATTTTCAGAGACATGAATACAGTAACATGCATACCACTAGAAATTTATTATAAAAATAAACATCTCTTTGATTTATGTGAAAAAGAAAAAGATAAGAAAGCACTTGCAGAGTTGTATAAGGAAATAAGAAAGTTAACCGTAGATGTGCCACTTTATAAGGCAAAGGAATATATCTTAGGTAGACTAAACGGTTACAGACTCGATAATATTTTTTTGCTAGAATGTCGTTATAATGATGAGCAAGGTATAATTTTTAGCCAAAAAGGGGATGATTCTGATAGATATATCCTTTAATGAGAAACACATAAATAACAATGTCGATTCGTTGGAGTTCGACTTTCAAACCTTTAAAGTTCAAGGTATTAAAGTTAATTATTATTACGTATGTAAAAGAAAGTTGTGGTTATTCGATAAGGGAATAAGTATGGAACTTGAAAGTGATGCTGTATTAGAAGGAAAACTAATTCATGAAAATGCTTATCCTAAGGCTCAAACTCGTGAAGTAACGATAGATAATCTGTTAAAGATAGACATAATCGAAGGAGACTATATAAAAGATGTGAAAAAATCAAGCAAGATGCGGCACAGTGATACCATGCAGATAGCATATTATCTATTTTATTTAAAGCAACTGGGAGTGTTGAAAAAAGGTACTATAAACTATGTTAAAGAAAGAAAAATTGAGAAAATAGAACTGACCGAAGATTTAGAAAATGAAATTAAAAATGCTCTATTAGAGATAAATAAAATATTAGATAGTAAAAAGCCACCCCGAAGAGAAAAACTTCCTTATTGTCGGAAATGCGCCTATTATTTATTCTGTTATGTGGAGGAATTAGAGAATGAAACATAATTATTATATTTTTAAAAGTGGACGTTTAAAGAGAAAAGATAATACGGTATTTTTGGAAACAATAGATGAGGAAAGAAAATATTTACCTATTGAAAGTATTGATTCCTTGCACCTTTTTGGTGAAATAGATTTAAATACAAAACTTCTAAACTATTTAACCAGTTATGGAATAATAATTAATTTTTACAACTATTATGGTTACTATTCCGGAAGTTATTATCCACGAAAACAACGGGTATCAGGTTATTTGTTAGTTAATCAAGTTCAGCATTATCTAAATAAAGAAGAAAGATTATTTTTAGCTAAGCAATTTGTAATTTCTGCTGCTTTTCATATGGTTCGTAATTTGAGGCGATACGAAAACACTAAAGAATGTATAGAAGCAATAAATAAGGAGTTGTTAGGTATTGATGAAGTTCCTGGAATACCAGCCTTGATGGGAATAGAAGGAAGAATTAGAAATGTATATTATTCTGCTTTTAACAACATTTTGAAACATGGTTTTCTATTAAATAAAAGAGAAAAGAGACCACCAAATGATCCTGTGAATGTACTAATTTCATTTGGAAACAGCCTTTTATATTCCACAGTTCTTGGAGAAATATATAAAACACAATTAGATCCCACAGTCAGTTATCTTCACGAACCATCTACCAGGCGTTTTTCATTATCTTTAGATTTATCAGAAATTTTTAAACCCTTGATTATTGATTCACTTATATTCTATGTAATTAACAACAAAATATTAAAATTGGAAGATTTTGACAGTAAAGAGGAAATTTGCTTGCTAAGCGAAGAAGGGAAGAAGAAGTTTATTAAAGAATATGAAAAAAAGCTAAGTACAACTATAAAACATAGAAAACTTAAAAGAAGTGTTTCATATAGAAGTTTTATAAAACTGGAATGCTATAAACTTATCAAACACCTTATTGATGATGAGCTATATAAACCTTTAAAAGCTTGGTGGTAAACTATGTATGTGATAATAACTTATGATATTAGTGAAAAAAAAGTAGGCGCTGTTAATAAATTGCTCAAAAAATACTTAACCTGGACACAAAATTCTGTTTTTGAAGGAAATTTGAGTGCGGGCGTTTTGAAGAAATGCTTAATGGAAGTTAGTAGAATAATTGATAAAGAAAAAGATTCAATATATATCTTTACCGTAGAAAGAGAACAAAATATTAAAAAAGAAATAATTGGTATAGAGAAGAATTATGATGATATTATATTATAACGTATATTAATATTAGGGATGCGCAGTAAACCTCTTTCTAAATTAGAACGATTCTTTACTTCATCAATACTGATATACAACATAATTTTTCTAGTGAACCCAAAAATCAATAGAGACTTTACTGCAGAAACGAAAATTATAGCTTAGTATAAAAAGCCCAGGATCAATTAAAAAAGCACTATTGAGGTACTAGGAACAAGAGGGTTTTACCTTAACTATGTGGGATGTAAAGTGGTAGAAGTTATGGGTTTAAAACTTCTTTTTAGCTACGTTTTACCTTAACTATGTGGGATGTAAAGACTGATTTTACAAGGGTAGATACAAAAATTACTCATGTTTTACCTTAACTATGTGGGATGTAAAGGTATTAGATTTGGAGGAAGGAATGGCTCCATATGAAAGTTTTACCTTAACTATGTGGGATGTAAAGATAATCTTATTTAGTTGTTAAATAGTTACTTAAAAGTTTTACCTTAACTATGTGGGATGTAAAGCGACTTTCTTCAAGCCATCTTGCCTCAAGCCTTTCTGTTTTACCTTAACTATGTGGGATGTAAAGCTAATATCATCTTGAAGACTCGCAGTGAATAACATCGTTTTACCTTAACTATGTGGGATGTAAAGCAATAAAGAACATATATATAAAGAACATAATAATAAAGTTTTACCTTAACTATGTGGGATGTAAAGGAAGTTTGACATAGCAAACGATGACTGGGTTATTTCGTTTTACCTTAACTATGTGGGATGTAAAGTCTGAAAAAGGTGAAGGGTTAACTTGGGAACAGTATTGTTTTACCTTAACTATGTGGGATGTAAAGTTTTTTATTCCATCCCAAGTCTTTGAAAATACGCTTCGTTTTACCTTAACTATGTGGGATGTAAAGTGAGATAATAGGAACGTACTGTCCTTTTATAAGAGTAAGTTTTACCTTAACTATGTGGGATGTAAAGTAATGAGTTACGAATGGCAATAAAATATGGTTGTAAAGTTTTACCTTAACTATGTGGGATGTAAAGCTTCCTCCATAAGACAAATAATCACTTGAATCTTTAGTTTTACCTTAACTATGTGGGATGTAAAGTTGGTGGGATGATAGAAAGCGCAGCAACAACGTATCGTTTTACCTTAACTATGTGGGATGTAAAGGTTGTTAATGGCTGTGGCTGTGGCTGTGGCTGTGGCGTTTTACCTTAACTATGTGGGATGTAAAGGTTGTTAATGGTTTTGGCTGTGGCTCAGGATACTGGTTTTACCTTAACTATGTGGGATGTAAAGTGGGTATTACAATGGGTTTTAAAAATATAATAAAAGGTTTTACCTTAACTATGTGGGATGTAAAGTCAACTTTGTTTAGGCCTAGCAATTTTGAGGCTTATGTTTTACCTTAACTATGTGGGATGTAAAGGAATTAGCAAAAAGAGTTTTTAGTTTGACAGTTAAGTTTTACCTTAACTATGTGGGATGTAAAGAAACGTTGATGGGAGTTTTCTACATTGAACTTGAAAGTTTTACCTTAACTATGTGGGATGTAAAGGCCGCAACAAGCTCATAAGCTTGCTCTATTACTTCGTTTTACCTTAACTATGTGGGATGTAAAGTGAAGAGATACAGATTAATATGTCTGTAATGTTTTCAGTTTTACCTTAACTATGTGGGATGTAAAGGAGGTTAAAATGAGCGCAGAATTAACCAAAGTTGTAGTTTTACCTTAACTATGTGGGATGTAAAGATTGCATTTGCTGTTACTGAGTTTGCACCAAGTTTCAGTTTTACCTTAACTATGTGGGATGTAAAGTTCAGTACCTCGTATCCTATAGCCATACTTGTTTTCGTTTTACCTTAACTATGTGGGATGTAAAGTACACAACTATTTCTTTCTGTTTTTCACAGTTTTTAAGAGTTTTACCTTAACTATGTGGGATGTAAAGCAAACAATGATAAAGAAAGTTGCAGAAGCTGGAGCTTTGTTTTACCTTAACTATGTGGGATGTAAAGGAAAATCAATTTCTTCTTCCAACTTTTGTTTAACAAAGTTTTACCTTAACTATGTGGGATGTAAAGTCAATAGATCTTGAAGAAGGAATGGCTCAGTATGAGTTTTACCTTAACTATGTGGGATGTAAAGTAAAAAACCGGATCATGAGCAATAAAATCAAACGTAGTTTTACCTTAACTATGTGGGATGTAAAGGAAGTTGTAAAATGGAATGGGAACACCAAAATTGAAGTTTTACCTTAACTATGTGGGATGTAAAGTTATGAAATATAGTATTGATGGCTGAAACATTAGTTGTTTTACCTTAACTATGTGGGATGTAAAGATGTTTCCAACGAGCAGATTGAAGAGGCTTATGACGTTTTACCTTAACTATGTGGGATGTAAAGTCCAAATGTAATTAAACTCAGTTGATTTAATTTTTTCAGTTTTACCTTAACTATGTGGGATGTAAAGCGTTTAAAATCTTTATTTCTAATTTTAATTCTTCAGTTTTACCTTAACTATGTGGGATGTAAAGCTATTCATTAAACTAATCGAGGCAAGGAGGTAATTGTTTTACCTTAACTATGTGGGATGTAAAGCTCTTCTTCTTGTTGTTTTTTTAAATTTTCTTCTCTGTTTTACCTTAACTATGTGGGATGTAAAGATCGATTTCATATATTCAAGCGGTGAAATGCCTGCTAGTTTTACCTTAACTATGTGGGATGTAAAGTTCGTCTGCATCATCGCTCTTAACAGGATGATTTTTAAGTTTTACCTTAACTATGTGGGATGTAAAGTTTGACAATAATAAATCAAATAACACCGCACCTTCAGTTTTACCTTAACTATGTGGGATGTAAAGCTTTTAATGCGAAACATTGCTTCTTGAAACTTATGAGTGTTTTACCTTAACTATGTGGGATGTAAAGTCGTACGTATAAGGGAAAACTTCTTTAAATTTTTCGTTTTACCTTAACTATGTGGGATGTAAAGTCAAATCCATTATTAAGCCATCTTCCTCATACGGAGTTTTACCTTAACTATGTGGGATGTAAAGGTATATCTTGCTTTTTTATATAATGCAGGTATAAAGTTTTACCTTAACTATGTGGGATGTAAAGTGAAATTAATTCAATGTCCATGTCATCTCGTATCTCGTTTTACCTTAACTATGTGGGATGTAAAGTAATTTCAATTGCAAATAATCTTCAAATTCAAACTCGTTTTACCTTAACTATGTGGGATGTAAAGTCTGTATTATTCAGAATATTTTCAAGTTCTTTATTAGTTTTACCTTAACTATGTGGGATGTAAAGAAATTCTGTAAAACTATAACCGAACTATTTATTAAAGTTTTACCTTAACTATGTGGGATGTAAAGCTTCATCAACGCTAATGAGATGGTCAGGACGATACAGTTTTACCTTAACTATGTGGGATGTAAAGAAGAAATGTAAAATACGATGATTATGATCTTTTCAACAGTTTTACCTTAACTATGTGGGATGTAAAGTGAAATTAATTCAATGTCCATGTCATCTCGTATCTCGTTTTACCTTAACTATGTGGGATGTAAAGTAATTTCAATTGCAAATAATCTTCAAATTCAAACTCGTTTTACCTTAACTATGTGGGATGTAAAGTCTGTATTATTCAGAATATTTTCAAGTTCTTTATTAGTTTTACCTTAACTATGTGGGATTTTAAACGGTAAAATAAAAAGAACATATAATAATATATGGAAAAGGCATTTACCAATAGATAAAGACATTCCTAATTTATTTCTTATATTTTCTACCACTATAACTCATTTTGTAATATGCAAAATTCCTGCACAGTGAGAAATTGGTATGAAGTGAATATTATCTTGATAGAAAAATTCTTTGATTTCATCAAAAATGATGTATGTTTCTTCGTCATCCCAATATTTAGAGTAGTCTTTTTTACATTTTTCTAATA
>Ga0208693_1002444_pt1 | contig 12207 bp, 8 predicted proteins | sample AD_UKC071_MetaG_FD_184438 | JGI IMG/M metagenome (GOLD analysis project Ga0208693, IMG submission 184438) | Active sludge microbial communities of municipal wastewater-treating anaerobic digesters from USA - AD_UKC071_MetaG (SPAdes) (version 2) | ecosystem: Engineered > Bioreactor > Anaerobic >... | reverse complement strand
TCGATGATGAGCTGGCAAACTATGAAGCGTATCACAAAGCCACACAGGACGCAGTAGATGAAGCTGTAGATATTCAAGATATGTTAAACAGACTTGGTGATAACAGAGATACTGCCGGAGCTTCCAAAGCATTGATACAGGTTCGTGCTACGTCAGCAAAAGAATACCTTGACCTTCGCAGAGCTGTAGAAGCTGTACATGCTAAGATAAATGATCCTGAAGTACACTTTAAACAGATTATGAAATACAGAGAGATCATTGATGCAGCAGCTCGTCAGCAGATAAGGCTGGTGCTCGATTTGTCAGATGATGAGCTCTTTGCTCAGCTTGCTACTCAAGCAAGACGATTGATGGTAATAGATCTGATTGAAGTTGACCCGGCTCAGCTCAAGCGATTTATAGGCAGAACAGAAAGGTTAAAGGATAAAGGTATTCAAACACTGTTCAAAGATAACAAGTTGTTCATATATCTGGATAAGACAGTGGAGCTGGATATATTGGAGGATGTAGATAAAAATATAATCTATCTTGCTAACGGTAAGCGGATCGATCCGCCCCGACTCCCTATGCTGGATTTTGAAAGTCTTGCTAATGAAATATTATCTGATCCAGGTGATGCAGATATCCGCAAGCACTTATTAACAGTATACGATAAACTCTATAATTTGGTAGGTGATTATAATACAGGATTTAGTCCACACTATGGGTCTACAGGTGAACTGACTACAAAAGCATATTATCTGGAGGTATATGAAAAATTGCCGGATGAAATCAAAAAAGTATTACCTCCAAAAGAGTTGTTGTACCATGATAAGTTCTTCAATGGGGGTGTATTTAATCATAGTATACTTGGGTCCTCAGCTTTTCGTCGTGAGTTTTATCAATATACTCCCTCAGATATCCTCTCAACTTTAAAGCATACTATCACTCTTCAGGTACAACATATTAAATCTCATATAGAGTATATGAATATGTTCTTTGATAAGTCATTGAGTATAGATAATGGTTACCTTGCTTCAGTTTCCGATCAAGACTTGCTTCAAGCGTTACAAAGCTCATCTGAATATAGACTTGTAGCTTTGATTCAAGATAAAAAGATCGGTGCTAGAGTAATAGATATGAATCCGAAATCAGTAAGCGACATAAAAAAAGCACGGGAGCTGGGTGCTGTAATTATGGATTATCAGACTTACAGTACAGCTTTCAGTGCTATTAACAGTTATGGTATGCGTCATAGTAAAATGAATATGTTAAGCAAAATAATGTATCTGTATAAGGTCGGTTATTTAATGCCTCCCGGAGTGTTGATGAGAAATGTCATAGACTCTGTTGCCAAAAACTATATAGCAGCATCGGATGATCCGTTAGGTATGACTCAATCCTTCTTAACAGCATGGCAGTTATACTGGAAGTATAGAGCTGATACTAAGGATCTGATTAAAATCAGTGCCGGTAAAATAACAGATGATACTGTTAAAGAATACTTTGGATCAAAGTTATCCAGACTTTCAAAAGAACTATATGACTTTATGCATGGTTTTGATGTAGATGGCCCGTCAGGTGGATTGATAAAAGAATGGGAACAGTATTTTATGCGGGGTAAAAAGTACGGACTGTATGGTACTATTATTCAAATAACCAATACAATGATGGAACCTACTAAAGTAGTAGAACAGATCTGCCGATTGGCTGAATATCTCTGGGCATTAGAAAAAGGTATGAATACCACACAGGCTTATGCATTGATAGCAAAAACTCACTTTGATTATGCAATCAAAACCCAACGTGATAGATTGCTAGAATTGATATTCCCATTCTATACGTTTACAATGAATAATATTCATTTTTGGTTGGATGCGTTTGATAGAGTACCTGCACTTGGCTCTATATTAAGGGATATATATACTCCAATATGGAATCTTGATAGTCATGAGCCTGAGGAATTTCAATATAATAGGTCGCTTCAGTATCAACTTCTTTCAGGTAATCTGCCATTGGAAAAGTTTGTAGGTGAGGCTGCAAAGAATATGACATTAAAATTGAACCCATCTTTTATGGATGTGTATCAGTTGGCAACTGATCCGATCAATACTATTAGGGGTAAACTTAATCCTCTCTTTCAGACTGCCAGTGCTTATGCAGGTATAAATTTGCCTGAAGAAATGAAGTATGCTTATGGTATTCCAATCACAGCTCCTGGGTTTGGAGACAGTATAGAAGAAGCATTACTTTCATTGACTGATTTGATGCCAATAGCAGGGCCAATAATAAACAGGTTTTATGTGCAAGGGCCGAAATACTATAAACGTACAGGAAATATATTGAATCAAATATTACCTAGTGTATTCGGAGCCACAGCAGAGAGCAAGATATTTAAGCCATACAGACCAAAGACATACAGCAGAAACTTTACAACCTATAAAAAAGTTCCGAAGGCAAAGTATTTTAAAAAGACGTATGCCCACAGAATATGGCCTAAGAAAATCTACGCTAAGAAAATCTACGCTAAGAAAACTTACGCTAAAAGAATGTGGCCTAAGAAAACATATGCTACAAAATATTACCCGAAGAAAACATACAGCTCAGTAGGTTATGCAGTGGAGAACTTCTATAAGAAGTTATATAATCCTGTTACCGGTAAGAGTAGACTGAAAGCAATGATGGTGCCGGTGACAGGGCAGACACTGAAGGCAAGGCTGAAGGATATGGTTCATTATTACAGATAAAAAAGGGAAGCTATATGCTTCCCTCTTTTTTTATATCTTCAAATGTTGTTCCGCCTTTACTTGCAACTATCTGCCAAAGCTTATAAGCTTCGACTATCAATTGATTGATTATTTTATTATCCCGATATACAAAGAATGTTCTCATATACCAATCTCTGTCTGCCAGAACTGAGAGATATCCAAATGGAGCATTGAGCCCAAGCATTTGTTGCTGAAGCTGAGTATAGTAATAGGGTGGTATACCATAATATGCAGCTTTATTCTCAATGCTCCAGTTTCTATCAGATACATCTTCTGGTAATGGTAGAAATCGATCGATCTGTTCATGATACATAGCCTTAGAGAAATCATAATGTTTCTCACCGTACATGGTAACGACTTTGATTTCTGCTGGGATATACTGTTCGGGTGTCCCTGTAACACCATCGAAGTTGATTGTTATGAACGGGTAGTCTTTATGCATATACATGTCTTTGGGTTTGATGCATTTCTGCCCGAAGTATTTTTCAAACTTCTGAATGATGAGTGCTTCAAGGTCACGACCCTTTCTGACAGCTACTTTTTCACCGATAGCTTTTTCTTCTTCAGACAATGTCTTTGAAATTTTCTCCTGTATCAATTCATCTCTGGTCTTATATGGATTGACCCCAAGGATGATTGATGAGTCTGAAGCACCAAAGCCATGACGACGAAGCAGCGCATATTCTTCATTAGAGTATTGATCTATATTGGGCACAGCTATTTTCAACATTGTATTGGTCAAATCAAGACCTGTGATAGTTTGCCCAGCTATAGCATTTTTGGCTTCTTTGTCACGTTGTTCATTATAATCAGCAGACAGTTCAATTTCCATTTTCAATTTCCTCCTTTTGATAACGTGGTATATCTAAAAATTGTCGATAACATGGATATTTTTCCATTCTCATTATTGCTGCGACATTCCAAGCTATAGCCGCCAGATGATCTTCATCTTTCCAGCCAGCCATATATTTGAATATATGTCTGATGATAGCGGCTACACAGTCTTTAACAGATATACCTTTTTCCCAATTTCTATCACCATATTTTTTGGCACCTAGTTCATACCAAGCACCTAATCTGAAGATCAGTTCAGGTTCAATTAAATCTTCGCGACCTTTGCCTTCTCTTGCTTCGCGGTTACCACCTCCTGGGTATGTCATTCGAGTTCCATTATCTTGTATCATTGTTTCGACCTCCTATTTTTAAATTTAGCAAAATGTACGGCATGCCTGATGGCATCCCGTTGATGCTCTAATAGGTTTACTTTTGGCTTTAAGGGCAGCACATAACTTTTACCACGCTTAGCCAGATATTTATAGTAATGTAGGATATGATCTTTCCATCTTGATTTAACCTCAGTTGCCAGTTGCATACGATATGGAATGTTTTTACTCCAGCAATAGTGCTGTAGTACGCCGATCAGCTTGGGTGTCTCAAGATGTGAGTTGATCTGCGCTTTAGCTTTATGTGCATAAAGAACATAATCCTCCATAACTACAATAAGTTTATCTTTATATTTAGCATGCATGCGGGCTATAAGTTGAATATGTGCATCCCAATACTGTTCCATTGTACCAAAAGATTTAGCGCAAATGTAGTCTGAAATAGATACCACATCATCCAGGCAGTTAAATACACACCAACCTGTTGTACCCTTGCCTTCATAAAAACTGCCGGATGGATCAATCGCCAAGATAAAGTCGTAATTCTTCAAGGTTATTTACCCCCTTTTTGTCAGCCCATGTTGTTGTAGTCACATCCATTTCAGCTACTATTGGAACTTGAGTATCAGGCCAATCCTGCATAATTCGTTGAAACTCGAAGAATACTTCTGTTTCAGTTTTATGACGTTCCCATGAAAGCTCATCATGTATATTCATCTGGAAGCGGGATTTAATACCATTGGCTTTAGTGTATTCCCAGAGCTCTCGTATTTTCCATTTCAAATAATAAGCTGCGCTTCCTTGAATCAGAAGGTTAATGAGCTTGTGGCCTGAGACTCCATAATATTTGATACCAAATAAATTTTCTGTATATGCATAAGCTTGAGCTCTGGCGTAACAATAATCGTGATAATGTTTTACACCAGGGAATGCCAGGTAGTATGCATCGTTTATTCGAGTGACTTCTTCTTCAGATTTTGTGGGAAACATCTGACGGATGCGTTGTCGTTGGGCTCCATAATTTTTAGCAAAGTTTACGGGCTTACCTATTTTGCTTCTGAGTGTTTTAAAATCTGGATGATCCGGAGTAAGTCCCGTGGCTTTTTCAGTTGTTACCCCATGTACATCAGTTGGGGTCCATTGAATTTCCGGATTTTCTTCCAAAAACCACGGCTCTTGCCAAGCATGTATGTGATTGATATTGCTTGGATCAAATGCAATATTGTCCTTATTACGACAACGATAAGGCATGTAGGCACGACACAAATTAAGATCAGCGTGCCCAACAAGAATTGTGTAAAATGCTTGAAAGCGGAGCTCAATCTGTGAGTAGTCGAGGTAGACGATACTATTATAATCACCTCCTGTCGGAACCACCATCCTACGAGGGTGGAATAGTTCAACACCATCAATAGTCTTGATAGCATCTCTGGGGAACTGTTGAAAATCTGAAGTAACTCTGCCTGATATAGTTCCTACTTGATTGATGGTAGTGTACAATCTGTCACAGGTCTTGAGTTCATTGAGGAATCTAACGATATAAGTCGAGTACCATTTTTCCAGAGTTCTAAGTTCTTGTATCAATTCAATGAATTCAATGCCAGGATGTTCTGGATTATTTTGTTTTAGTTCGGATAGTATCAAATCTAATTCTTGAGCATTGGTAGAATTACACTCTATTTGGTAATCATTGTTTAAGATATTCTTAATCAGTGCATGCTGGCCTATCTTAAACTCCTGGCCTGCCATTTCAAATGCACGTTGTCTGCGTTGTAGGATGTAATCTTTAAGTTGAGTACGACTATTTTCTAGGTATTGTTTATCAATTTTGAAACCTACACGTTCCATCTCATATAACGGTAATATAAGTTTATTTTCAAAGTCAATACCTATTGTATTCTGTCGTGCTTTGACAACTGGATCAAGTAGCAGATATATTTCCAGCATATAGATGATATCAAAATGAGCATAGGTATATAGATGCTGCCGATTGAGTGTATCATAACGTATCATATCACTGCTTACTAAACCTGTGACTTTATGCTGGAGATATAACGGCAGGTCAAGTGTGAACCAATCCAGATAATCTTGACGAATATCTTCAGGTAGATCTGTAGCATCTGCTATAGGATCTTTGAATATTTCTTCAAGAACTGAGAGAGTATATGATTTAGCTTTATATTTTGTGGGCGGTACTTTATTTTTCAAACGAAGTTTTAATCTGAGATTATAGTCTTTAGCTTTTTGTGATCGTTCAGATGCTAATAAGCGTTCATGGTCTTTGGCTCTGTAATCAATGTATTGCGCTGCATATGACTTGAGGCTGAGTGGTGGGCCACCATTTCTTTCAGATAATGCATCATGAGCATAGCGAATATAGAACATAGTATCTGATAAGTTTTCTGTGGTGTATACAAAACCTGCGTTGGTGTTCATATGTAATTCATACTTTACATTGTGTCCAAAGTATATATCCAGTGTTGGGGCCAATTGAGTTAGCCATATACGCATGACTTGATAGGCCAGGACAGGCTGGCGGTCCAGATCTACCAGATAAGTGTAACCTTTATGTTCAGTTGGGTGAAGGAATCCAAATTGAAATATAAATGGTTTATCATTTATGATATGAAGTCCTGTGGTTTCTGTGTCTTGTCCACCAATTTTCGGTTTTAATTTTCGAAATAATCGGATCATATCATTAGCTTGTTTATTTGTAGTTATGTTAACTGATGTCCATTTATATTGTAACATTATCCTTCACCCAACCTTCTTGTAATAGTATTTCGATTGATGCGTGTAACACCAAGTCTGAAACGTTCAGTGGGTATGACTTCATGATTAGTAAAACGTATAAACAAACCTTTTGCTAGGTTCTGTAAAGCTTTATTGAGTTCGTCATTGTTAAGGCCTGTTGCACCGCCCAACATATTTTTTGATGCGGAAGTTGTTTGTTCAAGTTGAAGTACCAGACTTGGATTACGGTCATAGATATCCTGAAGTCTTGCAACACCATCATCATCGATTTGAGTGTATTTACGTTCATGTTCAACATATTCTTTCAGTTTAAATGTCGGATTGTCATACAGCTCTTTAAAGAATTTTACGGCATAATCTACATGTGTTTTATCAACGATAATATTAGTGTAGTTGTCGTCAGTAGAAACCAGATAACCAGCAATAGAAATAGCCAATCGACAGAGTTTTTTCCAGGCTTCAGTACCAAAGATTTTAATATGACATTCGTAGTCCTGATTAAGTTCATTAGCTTTTTCAAGGACATATAATCCGACCTCCTTACTTATAATAACCTGCTCAGGTGTTCTGCTCCACACCCAGCGTATTCTGTCACGGTAGACTTCTGGAGCAAAAGGTTCCTGAGGTTCCCAGAATGGATCTATTTTGGTTGCTCCTTTGTCTGCAAGAATGAGTATAATATCATATCTTGCGATATCTTCTGCGGTTGGTACCAATTCCGTAACGAGGCTAATTCCGTTAGGATAAGAGGCGATGGGTTTTGGAGGGCCTCCTGATTGTTTAACATTTGTGAGTGCGATCATTCTGACAGTCGCTGGTAATGTAATCGTTCCTGATACTCTTGATATTCTAACCTCATTAGAGCTTCGTATATCTGTAAGTTCCGTAATGACATCCATTTTGGACTTTCCAAATTCTTCAAATATAATGAGTCCTCTGTGATTTTGCGGTATAATGCCAGCTCTTGTTTGAAATCCGTTAGCCGTTTTATTACTGCCTCCAACGAGTCCAGGGATTGTAGCAGAGTTTCCTGCAAGGCTTGTGAAAACTCCAAGTCCATAACATTTTCGTAAAGTTTCTGCCGTAGAGCTTTTTCCCACTCTTGACTCACCAACGATAAGTGTGTCAAGATAGCCTCGCACATTTTTAAAGCTTCCGAAGTTGAAGTACAAGACCGTATGGTAGGCAAGGTCGATAGTTTGGATAAGTTGATTATTTCCATTATAGCCTATCAGTCCTTTCATCTTTTCTGTTATAAGATTGATGCGTTCCTCTACTGTACCAGGGAGACTACGTATTACCTCAAGATTTTGTTTGACCTCTGGAGTTACAACAAAGTTAGAGACGGAATCATCAGCCTGAGTTGCGCTTGTGATGATCATTGTTAGCTGTTGCCCTTTATATGGATGAGGTACCAGCTTGTATGTAACAAGATACTTTTTACCGGATTCCAATTTGCAGTTTATTGTATAAGCAGTGAATTCCATAGGTTGGGCTGCTATATCATTTGTTTCAAACATATCTGTGATGAAAGCCTTGAATACAGTTTTCTTTGCCATGATTGATACAGATACACAGCGTTCTTTAAACGGCACACGCATTAAATTTTTCAGATTAGTTTTTATATTTTCTTCTTTAAAGTTGTTATCAACAAGATGTAATATGTCTGCCAGGGTATGGTCATTAAGAGTCCACTCCCAAGTATAACCTTCAGGTACAGTATCTTTATCACCAGAGGTTCTGAATTTTTTTGCAATGGCGTATGCCGGTGCGATGTAGGATGCTTCTGATACGGCAACAACTTGGATGTTGGATTGCAGGATCTTGTTGATATTTTCCGGTTTTGTAGCTGTCAGCAAGTCAACAACGGGGTAATAAGACTTTTTATCTTTTTCAGTTGGTATGTAAAACGGAGTAGCCTCAATATAAGCTATCAGATCTTGTTTAGTTTTGCCATACTTGATAAAGAAGTCTGTAATATCTTCTCCCTTGTTGCAGCATACTTCATGAAAACCTGTAACTACACGTACATTTGGAGTATACTCTAATAGCTTCCTTGCCAATTTTTTAGCTCCGGAAATACCAGCATCATCATTATCGTAGACTATAGCTACAGAACGATCACAAAAATATTTTAATGGGATAGGTATTGTTTGTTCACCGCCTGTGATTGTAATCGCATTAAAGCCTTGTCCTCGGGCAATAGCCATATCTTTTTCTCCAGCACAAATGAGAGTTACTCTGTTCTTTGGGGTATTTCTCCAAATATCAAAAGGTATTATTAAGCCAGCAGGACAATTAAATCTGGATTTTACTTTTGGAGTTTGCCCCGGGTCATACTTTCTAATATCTACTAAATGATTGAACATGAATACCGGAAAACATATTAAATCTGTGGTATTCATAGCTGTGCGTATTTGAAGCTCATTTATAACATCTTCAGTAAGCCCTAGTGATAAAGCACGTTGTTTTGATGCGTCAGATAAATTAGTGGACGCTTCCCATAATGCTTGATCTTCATTGTTATCAAAACAACGTGCTAGTTTAAGAGCTTCGATATAATCACAGCCTAATATTTCTTGAATAAATTGTTGTTCAGAATAGCCCCTATCACAAGCTTTACAATGAAATACTTTTTTTTCTGTGTTAATATGTGCTGAAGCGTGACTTTCTTTGTATACTAATCCTTGCGGGGTCTGGTGGTCGAAAGGACAGCAGACCGGTTGATCTGCCGTACTTTCGATAACACCAAAATATTCAGCAAGGAAGCTCATTAGTAAGTATCTGCTCCTGCATCATCAGCATCTGGAGCGTTTATTTCTTCTTCTGTTTCGATAGGATCAGTACCAAAGAGTGTAGCCGCTTCAGACAGGGGATAGTAAATCATACCGGAAAAAACATCGACAACCGGAGACGGTGCATAAGGGCTATTAGGATCTTTCTTCTTAGGATCGTCAATTGTAACATCGACAATCATTTTTTTGCCGACGACAACTTTAGCCAGATCCTTTAATTCAAAAACGCCAGTTATCGGTATATTCAGAGCTGTGATAAAACGCTGGATTTTATAGCGTACAATATCACTGTCTGATTCAGAGAGTATATCTCTGAATATTTTTCCACAAGATTTACCATTTTTATCCTGAAGGGCCAGAGTGAGATTAAGGTACGGGGGTTTTGCTGGATCTTTGGGCTGTGTCATTTCTGCTTTTTCGATCGTAGCATAATACTTACCAGGTTCTGGTAATTGATTGGGTTTGGTGTTTGGAAGTGAATTGAAATTGATAGCCATAATTTAATCCTCCAGTTTTGCTGCCAAGATAACTGAAGTAAGGCAGTGCCTAACTGCATTCTTGGCGTATTCAAGATTTGTCTGTGCTTTGTCACGCAAAGTATTATAACGTTCTTCATAATGCTGGACTTTACGGAATGCAGCCTCAGCATTTTCTCGATAAGCCTGCACCTGATTATTTAGCTTGTTGCATTCTTCCCTCAGATGCTGAATGTATTTGATGGCTTCGGACGGTGTCATCTTTTTAGGATGAACATTATGCAGTTCCTCAATTGTTCTGATTTTTGATCGAAGTTTAGGAACTGCAGGAGTTGTAGTATCCTGTGGGTCAGGAGTAGTCTGTTCCTCAGTTGTCTCTGTGTCAGGGGTTGGGGCTGTTGTTGTACGCATGTTAAATAAACCTCCTTATTCTGTTAATTTAATATACAAAACTTTCAGAACGTCCAATGGGAGCTCGTCAAGTTTTGTTTTTTCGTAGCCTGCATCGGTTTTCAGAACCTGCCAGATCGGTTTAGCAGCAGCATGGGTGTCGAGATAATTTTTTACAGCTTCGATGTATTCCTTACGCTGAGCTTCCAGTAATTCTTCGACATCTACGCCTTCTTCCAGATACTCTCTGAGCTGTTCACAAAGTTCAGGAGTAAACTCATATTCCTGATCTTTTTTGAAAACAGCATATCTGGTCTTGAGGACCTTTGCAATAGGTGTTGTGCCATCGGGATTACCGGCTCTGACCATACGGAGCACAAGGTCAGGTTCATACTTCAATTCAGACTGCTGAAGCTGCTGCTCCCCAAGGGAAACGATTTCATTTTTCTGTTTTTCAGCATTGAACTGCAGATCAAGTTTTTCTTTGATACGGACAGTTGTGATGTTATGAATGCGGTGGTGTCTGATAGTGTCCAGGATTCGCATTTTTTCTTCAGCTATTTCGGGCTGTCCCCAGACACGCCATGCGTCTGTGTCTCGTGGGTTCTGACGTTTGTATTCAGCAACCATATCTAATACACCGCCTTTGGCATTCCACATATGCGTGATGGAATCCATAACAATGGCGGCAGCATTATGTTTGATTGCTTCGTCTCGGAGTAAGAGATAGTTGCTGGGGCGATAGCCTATATCCGGAGTAAGCTGAAAGGTCATGAATTTTTCGTATTTACTTCCCCAAGATGAAGGAAGCCCTACAAACAGATTGAGTGACTTATTCTCTGTGTCAATGGCAAATACGGTTTTCCAGATTTCCTTCTGCTTTTCTGGAGTCTGATTTTCAGGTTTAAAACCTCCTGCCAAAGCATATGCAAGCATCAGAGCCAATCCTGATTTGCCACTGCCAGCCAGTCCCTCAATCATTATTGAGGCTTTGCAGGCTATGCGTTCTGCTAATTCAAATTTTGCAACGAATGCCATGTTACTCTCCTTTCATAAGATATTTTTTATAATCATTGATGACCTCAATTTCACTTTTGCGTTCAGCTATTAGTTTATATAGCTGTTCGTCATAAGTGCCTTTGATCATCAATTCGATTATCGTATGAGGTTTGTTAGCTCTATCTTCGGTAGTTGCTACAAAACGATCTTCAGCCTGGAGGATAGTCCCTACTGGTGGATACTTGTCGGTAAAAATAGCCACTTCAGCTCTGTCGAGTGTAATGGCTTCTTTGCATGCATCGATATTAAGTAGGAGTAAGTTAATTTTACCACATTGAAAATCATTTTTCAATTGATTTCTGGTTTCAATTTTTGTTTCCCCTATGATTAAACCTATTTTCTTTGAATAGGTTTGCAATATAGGATATATTTTTTTCAAGAAACTGGTAAATTTAGAGAACACAATTGTAGGTCGATCCGGATAGTCTTTGACATAATCAATAAGATAGTCCAGTTTTGGGGAAGATCCTTTCAGGCCCAGTAACATGGGGTCAAGGCATATCTGACGTTCTCGTATAAGTCTGTCAAGCACACCTTGTACGATAACATCACCAGCACAAAAGAATTCTCTAAGTTCTTTAAGATATTTCTTTTGTTCATCAGTTGCCGGAAGTCGAACCTGTTGGTAATCTTTTTTCGGCAGCCAGGGCATAACCTCTTTACGTTTACGTTGAGTAGAAAAGGTTTGCAGAAAACGCTGTAGTTCTAACTGTTTGCCAGGTTTGAAACCTCTTATTTCAGGATAGTACTGTCCTGAACGTAGAGGCATCATGACTCTGTCAAAATATTCATCAATGAATTTCCAATAGGATTTAAATTTATC